>Ga0310697_10004188_pt1 | contig 14306 bp, 9 predicted proteins | sample 172DNAGHGlowgp2_FD_203883 | JGI IMG/M metagenome (GOLD analysis project Ga0310697, IMG submission 203883) | Sheep rumen microbial communities from Palmerston North, Manawatu-Wanganui, New Zealand - 1728 DNA GHGlow gp2 (v2) (version 2) | ecosystem: Host-associated > Mammals > Digestive system >...
TGCGCAATAGTCGTGGAGTATTAGGTGTGGCGGGTACCTCTCGCGGTGCGTAGTAGCAGTTACTTGGTTCTGATCTCGCGCAGCAGTCGGTCGGCGTGTCCCCAGCGGTCCATCATGTAAAGCACGTAGCGTATGTCGACGCCTATGCATCGTGCGAGCTGCGAGTCGAAGAAGATGTCGCTCGAGAGCGAGTCCCAGTTGCCGTCGAAGGCGAGTCCTATGAGACGGTTCTGTCCGTCGAACATCGGCGAGCCGCTGTTGCCTCCGGTGATGTCGTTCGTCGTCAGGAAGCAGAGCGGCATGTCGCCAGCCTGCTGCATGAGGTCTATCATCTCGGGCTGCACGCGATAATCATCGATGGAATCGCCTTTTTTCATCTTTTCCACGATACTCGGTGCTATGGTACGGTAGCCACTGTTCCACTGTCCTATCTTATACTCTTTCACCTGTCCGTACGACAGACGCATGGTGAAATTGGCATCGCTGTAGTGCGGAAGTGACTCCTCCATGCGGAGCTTGGCGGCACAGAGATAACGTTCCTGGGTGTCGATGGAATCGGTGATTTCTGCCAGTTTGTCACGCAGGTTCATCGCCAGCTCCGTCAGCTGGAAACCGTAGTCGACACCAGGGTCGCGCTTGAACGATTTCTTGTTCGGGTAGACACGCCCCTTCTTTATCAGTGCCGACTTCTTGTACAGGTCGTCGGCATAGGCCTGGCAGTCGCCGCCGTACTTCAGGTCGATGACCTCGCGGTAGAACGCCGGCAGCCACTGCTTGTCCTTCATCTGTGCCCGGTAGTTGCGGAGCATAGTGCCGAGGATCTCGCGGTCGGTGTCGTAGTCCCAGCTGTCTCTGTTGTCCTTGAAGTTGATGTGCTGTCGCTTGCCGTGTCCCACGGGAACGGCACCGTTATGTGCTCGCATGGCGCGCTGGCTGAGCTCCTCGTTGCGTGCGAAGCTCTCGCCGAAGAGCATCAGCGTCTCCATGATGCCGAGCCGTTTCTCGTAGAGTCGTTTCATGAGTTGGAAGTCCAGCTGTCCTTTATAGAGTCCGGTGGAGTCCTGCCACCGCCGCAGCTGTTCTTCGAACCGCTCTTTCTGGGCTATGAGTCCGATGGAATCGATACATTTGTTCATTCCGATGGAATTCTTCCAGTAGTTGCTGGACTGTGCGTACTTCGAGTCGTACTTGATGCGCACGGCCTCCGAGGCATCCATGTGACGCTTCATCACCTGCTGCTTCACGCCGCGCACCTGTGCGCGTGCTGCATTCTGTACGTAGCGCTCGCGTATGCCGTAGCTCGAGAGGTAACGGCTGGTGGAGCCGGGGTAGCCCATGGTCATCGAGAAGTCGCCCTCGCGGTAGCCCTCCTCCGACACGCGTGCCCAGTGCTGCGGCTTGTAGGGCACGTTTCTCTCCGAGTACTCCGCCGGTCCGTTGGTGTCGGGGTCGGCGTAGATGCGGAAGACGGAGAAGTCGCAGGTCTGCCGTGGCCACATCCAGTTGTCGGTCTCGCCGCCGAACTTTCCCATCGACTTCGGAATGGTGAAGACCAGTCGCAGGTCGCGGAACACGCGGTAGGTGGTGAGGAAGTAGCGGTTGCCCTCGTAGAACGGCTTCAGCTCGACGCTCAGCGTGGAGTCCTGCTGTTGTATCTCCTTGGAGAACGCTGTCTCGATGGAATCGAGGAAAAACTCCTGTTGCCAGGTGCTCATCTTCTTGAACTCAGGCGTGAGAATCTTGTCGGAGACATCCTTCTGCTCGACCATGAACGATACGAACATATTCTCGTTGGGCAGCTCCTCGTCGTAGCTCTTGGCATAAAAGCCGTTGAGCATGTAGTCGTGCTCGACGGTGGAGTGCGAGCGTATGGCCTCGAAGCCGCAGTGGTGGTTGGTGAACACCAGTCCGTCGGGCGAGACTACTACTCCCGAGCAGTAGCCGGAGAAGTTGACGACGGCCTTCATGATGGCGTCGTCGGCGTTGTACAGCTTGTCGTAGGGCAGCCGGTAGCCCTCCTGCTTCATTGTCTCGTAGACGGCGTTCGGCAGGTTGTAGAGAGTCCACATGCCTTCGTCGGCGTTTGCGTTGCTGATGGCCGTGGCGGCCAGTAGGGAAATGAGTGCCTTTTTCATTATGTTCTGTTTATTTGAGTTTTCTGAGGGGCAGGTCGCGGCGGACGATGAGGGTCATGAAAGCCACGATGAACACGGTGTTGACGGTAAGCTGCGGTAGCAGCGGCAGAGCTGCAGTAGCCGTCATGAGGGCGTAGAGGGCTATGGCGACTACGACGTAAAGGGCCATGTCGGCGAGCGGATAGCTGATTCTATAGTAGCGCTGGCCTATGAAGTAGCTGAGCAGCATCGACACGGCATAGGCAGCGAAACCGGCCCAGGCGCAGGCCATGTAACCGTAGCGGGGAATGAACAGCACGTCGATGGTGATGAGCACCGCGGCACCGATGCCTGAGAAATAAGCGCCCCAGATGGTGCGGTCGGTAAGCTTATACCAGAACGACAGGTTGAAGAACACGCCGAACATGATTTCTGCCGCCATGACGATGGGCACCACACGCAAGCCCTCCCAGTAGCTCTCGCCGATGATATACTTCAGCACATCGAGGTAGCCTACGACACAGAGGAAAGCCAGCAGCGTGAAGATAACGTAGTACTTCATGGCCTGAGCGTAGGTCTCACGGTTATCCTTGTCGTTGGACTTGCCAAACACAAACGGCTCGTATGCAAAGCGGAAGGCCTGGGTAATCATGACCATAATCATGGCAATCTTGATGCAGGCGCCATAGATGCCCAGCTGTTCGAGTGCCTGTTGCTGAGAACCTTCATAGAAGTAGGGGAAGAGAATCTGCGAGGCCGCTTGATTCAGTTGTCCTGCCAGTCCCATGATGAGCAGGGGCCAGGTGTAGCTGAGCATCCGCTTACAGGTATCTTTATCGAATTCGAAAGACACGGTGCCCCATTCTCTCCAAAGCATCAGCAGGGTGGCACAGGTGCAGAAGAGATTGATGTAGAACACAAAGGCTACATCGAGTGTGAACTGCTCGTCGTAGATGCCGAACGGGTTCAGCCTGAGGGCGGGCAGCACAACGAGGTAAAGCACGTTGAGCGTGATGTTCAGCAGGATATTGATGATCTTAAGCAGTGCGAATTTTACCGGTTTGTGAAGATAGCGCAGATAGGCGAAAGGTATTGCCATAAAGGCGTCGATGGCCACCGTGACATACATCACCATCACATATTCCGGATGGTCGGCATAGCCTGCAGCTGCTGCTATGGGATGCAGGAAAGTCCAGACCAGCAAAGAAGAGATCAACGACGTCACCATCACCATCGAGAGGGTGGTGGAGTAGACCTTACGCGGGTCTTCGCCCTCCTTGCTCATAAAGCGGAAGAAGGTGGTCTCCATGCCGAAGGTCAACAGTATGATGAGCAGCGATACGTAGGCGTAGACATTGGTGATGACACCGTATTCGCCGCCGGAGGCAGCAAAACGCGCCGTCTGTATGGGTACCAGCAGATAGTTGATGAACCGGGCGACGATGCTCGAGAGACCGTAGATGGCGGTGTCTTTGGCGAGGGATTTTAGGTTGGGCATTTTTTTTAGGGCTTATAGGGCTAATGGGACTTATTTGGCCTGTGGTGCTCAGCCGAAGAACATATAGCAGATTGCTATTGCCGAGACGATGCCGGCGAGGTCGGCCAGCAGGCCGCAGGCGACGGCGTGGCGCGTGTAGCGTATGCCTACGCTGCCGAAGTAGACGGCGAGGATGTAGAATGTGGTGTCGGTGGAGCCCTGGAAGACGCACGCCAGACGGCCTACGAACGAGTCGGCACCGAAGGTCGTCATGGCGTCGACCATCATACCGCGTGCACCGCTGCCGGAGAGCGGTTTCATCAGTGCCGTGGGCAGTGCGCCCACGAAGTCGCTGTTCATACCTGTCGCCTCGACGCCCCACTGTATGCCGCTGATGAGCATGTCCATAGCCCCTGAGGCGCGAAAAACTCCGATTCCAACGAGTATCGCCACCAGGTAGGGGATAATCCTGACGGCAGTGGTGAAGCCGTCCTTGGCACCCTCGATGAACGAGTCGTAGACGTTGACCTTCTTACGCATCCCGGCAGCGATGAAACCGATGATTATTGTCATCAGCAGGATATTTGCTACGCTCGTGCTTACCTTGTTCATGGTTTCGTTGTCTAACTGGTTGAAACCCCAGATGACGGCGGCGATGAAGACGCAGGCACCGCCCAGCGTGAGCAGCAGCGTGCGGTTGAGCAGGTTGATGCGCTGGTAGAGCGATGTGACGATGATGCCGGCGAGTGTTGAGAAGAATGTCGCTAAGAGTATCGGTATGAAGATGTCGGTGGGCTGTGCCGCACCCATCTGTGCGCGGTAGACGAGAATGCTCACCGGGATGATGGTCAGTCCGCTGGTATTGAGCACGAGGAACATTATCATCGAGTTCGATGCCGTGTCCTTCTTGGTGTTCAGCTCCTGCATCTGTTCCATGGCCTTCAGACCGAGCGGCGTGGCGGCATTGTCGAGGCCCAGCATGTTGGCGGCGATGTTCATGAAGATGCTGCCGGTGACGGGATGTCCCTTGGGAATCTCCGGGAACAGACGTGTGAACACCGGCGAGAGGACACGTGCCAGCACGTTGACGACACCGCCGCGCTCGCCGATTTTCATGATGCCGAGCCAGAGTGCCAGGACACCTGTCAGACCGAGCGAAATCTCGAACGCTGTCTTTGAGGACGAGAACGTAGAGTCCATCATCGCGGGGAATACCTCGAAGTCGCCGAAGAAGACGAGCTTCACCAGTGCCACGGCGAAGGCAATGACGAAGAATGCTATCCAGATGTAGTTCAGTACCATGTTGCAAAGGTACTAATAACTCGAGGAATAGCAAAAGGTTAATCAGTACGGTGCGTTAAAAGAACTAAAAAATGTGGAAAAAGCCTGCCTTTTCGCCGTTTTTTTGTAATTTTGACCCACAAAACTGCACATTATGAAGAATAGCCATATTACCGTTCTCGCTGCCGCAGCACTGCTGCTGTCGGTGGCGGCGTGCGAGAAAGAGAAATTCGACAGAGACGTCTACAACCAGGTCGTCGACTACCAGTTCCTCATTGACAATGTCGACAGCGTGCACCAGTGGTGCCTGACACATAGCGACACGATAGACGTGCTGACAAATAACGAGGAGGTATATTCCGTGAAGATACTCACCGCCAACCCGCTGCTCGCGAAGGATGCCGAGGTGGCTGCCGAGGGAGTGTGCTACGGCTACCATGTGGAGTTAGGCTACACGCTGCCGCTGGTGCAGGACGAGTTCTATGTCGCTGCCCTGAGGCAGGACGGTACGTACATCGGCGTCGTCGAGACGACGTTCGGCACGAAGGAGCTGGACCTGAGCCGCGAGGTGATGACCAACAGCGGCACGCTGACCGAGCCCCGTCAGCAGACGTTCACATACCTCTATGAGGAAGGCTTCCCCCTGCCCGGCGACTATGACTTCAACGACCTGGTGCTGCGCATCAGCAAGCAGCAGGGCGAGCGGTCGTACCAGGTGGACCTGACGGTCACTGTCGAGGCTGTCGGTGCCACGAAGTCGTTTGCCGGTGCCATACAGCTCGTCGGCATTGGCTACGACGATATAGAGAGCGTCACGATACTCGAGGGTGCGCCTTTCGACCAGGGCTATCCGCTGAAACGCATGACCATAGGCTCGGAGACGCTGCTCCGCGGACGCAGCGGCGAGGCCGTCATCAACCTCTTCGAGAGCGGGCACTACGTCATGAACAACCAGCTCAGCTCCATTGGCTCCGTGCAGACGATGTTCTATAACACCGTGGCGGAACCCGTGGAGAATGTCAGCGCGACGGTGCCGCCGGTGACGCGCACCTACCGCATCAGCTTCAGGAACCACCAGGTGGCACGTAACCTCAGCTTCGACCAGATAGACCCGTTCATCATCCAGGAGTACAACGGCGGACAGTGGGAGATGCACACCTACGCCCATAAGTTCGACGAGGTGCTCTACAGCATCTTCAACGGCAAGGCAGACTTCTACGACAACCACGTCAGCTGGTCGGTGGTAGTGCCGCAGTCGGACTTCCGCTATCCCGTCGAGGGCATGTCGTTAGGTACGTACAACAGCCGTCTGGGCGAAACTTTTGGGCCGTACACCTCATTCGCCGAATGGATGACGGACCATACAAAGAATAACGACTGGTACCTCAGGATTACCTATCCGCAGTTCCTCTATTAAGCTTTCGAGGTGCGAAGGAACTTGTCCCTCGCACCTCGAAAATATTCTCGCACCTCGAAACTAAACTAGTATCTTGGAATCTTAGTACAGTGCATCCTCAATGACGGTGCCCTTATACCAGCCCTCGTACTCGGGGTTGCTGGGGTCTTTGGCGAAGTTGATGAAGTCGGGGTAGGCATTCTTGATGCACACGAACTCCTTCGGCCAGCGCCAGTCGCCGGGGATGACGACACCGTGCGGGTCCTCGTCCTGCTTCGAGACCTGTACGGCGCGCTCGGGCGAGTTCACCCAGAAGTTGGCACTGGAGATGACGAAGCCCTCGGGCTTGTTGATGGTCTCGGTGAAGGCGGGCTTCGTCTGGAAGTTGCTGCCGGCGCTCTCGGCATCGGTGTTTATGAACTTCTCTGAGCCGCCGTTGAGCACCTCGTGAACCTCACGGCCGCCGAAGAGTGCCTCGGCACCGAGGTATAGGTACAGGTTGTAGGAGGCACCGGTGCAGCAGAGCGTCAGGTCTATCTTCGTCGAGTCGATGGTATAGTCGTCGACCTGGTGGTAGCTGACCTTCAGCACCACGTCGTTCATGTCGTAGTCGGCCTTCCACGAGTCCTCGAAGGCGTAGCTCCAGATGGATGCCTTGACCTTCTGGCGTGGCGGCGTGGTGGGGTTGTAGCCCGGCGTACAGCCCTTCGTGCCGAGGACGAAGCCCTCGTCGGCAGCAACGTTCATGTTGGCACAGCCCTTGTTCACCATCACGGCTCCGCCGTTACCCTCGGGGGCGGCGGTCTTTCCTATGGGGTCGAAGACGTTGCCCGTGGTGCCGTAGCCGTTTAGCAAGAAGTCGCGCATGGCGACGTAGGTGTCTGTGCCCTGACCATATTTGGCACCGATGGTGGCGTCGTCGACGCTGACGGCGATGTTGTTGATGAAGTAACCGCTGGTGACGGGCTCGTTGCCGGTCCAGTTCACGTACGACAGCCCGCCGGCCTGCAGCACGGCATAGCCGCTGGCCGGACCCACCCAGCTGGTGTTGTTGTTCCACAGCGTACCGACATCCATCAGTGCACCGGCAGCCAGTGCGACATAGCTGCTGACGGCGTCGCCGTCGGTGCCGTCGCTCATCATCAGCTCGCCGCCGACCTTGAAGTACGAGCCCTGCGTCATCTCAATGACGTAGGCGCGCATGTCCTTCTCGCAGTACCACTGGCAGGCGTTGTAGATACGGGTGTTGGGAGTGTCGTAGTTGCCGCCCCACGACTCGGCCTTGCCAGACTTCTCGATGTGCACCACGCCGTGGTTGTAGAAGTTGCTCAGTCCGGCACCGCCCTTGAGGTCGGTACACTTGAACGTGCCGTAGTTATAAAACTTTCCGAAGTTGTTGTTGAACATGCCGATGTCTATCGAACCGCCGTTGTAGCCCTCGAGGCCCACGGCATTGCCGTTGGTGACGACGAGGTTGCCGTCGCCGGTGACCTTACCGCCGGGCATGACCACCAGGCGCGCCTCGTTGACAAATGTCATGGTGATGCCGCTGGGGATGTTCAGCTCGCCGCCGTTGTCGACGACGATGACGGCACCGCCTCCGACGCGCTGCTCGCCGCTGTAATCAGGACTTGCCACCGTCCACTTTCCGCTGATGTACACCGTGCGGGCATCGCCGTACTGTGCCTCGGTAGACAATACGCTGATACCTTTATTATATGTACCAGTAATCTTGAACTTCTTGACGTAAGTCTCGTCGTAGACCCAGTGCCCCTCGGTGGCTGGCGTGCCTTCCTTGTAATGGCCGGCAGAGCCCTCGGCCCAGACGTTTGCCCACGAGCTGCGGCCGGTACCGCGCAGGTAGTCTACGATAAGTTTTGTGGCAGCATCGTTCTGGTTGTCGGCACCATAGAAAGCCCAGTTGCCATTGTTATAGGGGGCGCAGTAGGTGTCCCAGAAAGCGATGTCTGCAGCTGAAACGCCCTGACTGGCTGCATTGCTATAGTTATAGTTCAAGGTGTTGGCTGTACCGTTCCAGCCCCAGCCCCATTGTGTGCCGGCCACCCACTTGCCTTGCGTCGCCGGTGTGCCCTCAACGTAGTAGCTGTTGTCGTGGTTGTCGGTGGTGTTGGCATCCGTCGGCTCCTTGGCTCCGTCGAGGAACGACTTGGCGTAGGCATCGTTGGGGATGGTGATGTCGGGCACGTCGGGTGCCGTCTTGCTCCTGAACATCGTGCGCGACGCGGCCGACGGCTGTCCGATGTTGAGCGTCAGCCGTCCGTCGACGACCGAGGCCGTGCGGTAGTAGGTGTGTCCGTGGCTGTCGGTGATGCCCACGAACAGGTATTTGTCGGCCGAGGCGTACTCGAAGCGCTGCTGCAGACGCTGGCCGTTCTCGACGGTGCCCTGCGTCAGCACGTAGCCGTACTCGCTCGTCAGCGGGTCGTTGGAATAGACGGAGACAGAGTATGTCTCGCCGTAGTCTATGTTTATCGTGATATCGGTTTCGGCTGTAGACGACATCTTCCAGTCCTGTCCGGCTGCAATCTCTACGCCTAACACCTCTTCTGCGTTGTCCATTGCGTACTGCTCGTCAAAAACATCATCGCCAGAGCAGCCTACGACAAAAGAGCCCATAGCCAGTAAGGTCAGGCTATTAAGCAAAAAATACTTGCCTCTCATAACAAAAAACCAATAAAAATTAATAGAGTACTCTTCGTGGACCAGGTAGGGCTTGAACCTACGACCTCCAGATTATGAGTCTGTTGCTCTAACCAACTGAGCTACAAGTCCGGTTTTGCGGTGCAAAGGTACGGTAAAAATTCGAATTATCCAAACTTTTTTGCTGAAATCGCAAAATTAATTGTAACTTTGCCGCCGAAATGACCGACAGACCTATAAATAATGACGCGCTACAGGGCGGTCTGACAACAGAGGAAGTCGTTGCAAGCCGCCGGTTGCACGGTTCGAATGTACTCACTCCGCCGCGTCGCAAGTCGATGTGGCGGTTGTATCTCGAGAAATACGAAGACCCCATCATCCGCATCCTGCTGGTGGCGGCAGCGGTGTCGCTGGCCCTGGCGGTGTTTACCGGCGAATATGTTGAGACGGTAGGCATCATCCTGGCCGTGTTCTTCGCCACCACCGTAGGCTTCTATTTCGAGCGCGATGCCGCCCGTAAGTTCGATGTGCTGACGGCCATGGCTGAGGAGCAGCCCGTGAAGGTGCTCCGTGACGGCAGGCTACAGCTTGTGGCGCGCCATGATGTCGTCGTGGGCGACACGGTGGTCGTTGAGACTGGCGACGAGGTGCCTGCCGACGGCCGTCTGTCGGCGTGCACCGACCTTCAGATTGACGAGTCGAGTCTCACCGGCGAGCCGCTGACGACGAAGACCGCCGGTGACGACAGCGGCAGGCATACCTATCCCGACGACATGGTGCTGCGCTCGACGATGGTGATGAACGGCAACGGCCGTTACGTCGTCACTGCCGTTGGCGACAAGACTGAGATAGGACGTGTGGCGCGTCAGGCAACAGAGTTCACTGCCGTCAAGACCCCCCTGAACATACAACTCGACCGTCTGGCGAAACTCATCAGCAAGGTAGGCATCGCCGTCTCCGTCCTGGCGTTCCTGGCATTCCTCGTCCACGATGTCCTCACGGAGCCGCTGTGGCATACCGACGACTACATAGGCATGGCCGAGGTGGTGCTGCGCTACTTCATGATGGCCGTCACGCTGATTGTCATGGCCGTGCCCGAGGGACTGCCGATGGCCGTCACGCTGGCCCTGGCGCTGAACATGCGGCGCATGTTGAAGTCGAACAATCTCGTGCGCAAGCTCTCGGCCTCGGAGACGATGGGTGCCGTGACGGTCATCTGCACCGACAAGACGGGCACGCTAACGCAGAACCGTATGACGGTGGTTGCCATCGAGGAAGGAGAAGCGTGGAACGAGGAACGAGGAACGGGCAGCGGTGACCGGACAATGCTCTACAAAGCCGTCGCCCTGAACACTACGGCCACCCACAACGTGGGCAATCCCACGGAGCAGGCCCTGCTGCGGTGGCTTGTCAGCGAGGGCGTCGACTATGAGCGTCTGCGCCGTGAGAACCCCGTCACGTCGCGTGAGCCTTTCAACACCGAGCGCAAGTACATGAGCACTGTGGTCGGCGACACCTTATATATGAAGGGGGCACCCGAGATAGTCATGGGACATTGCCAGATAACAGACGCGGAACGCTCGCGTGTCGACGGACAGCTGCGCCAGTGGCAGCAGCACGCCATGCGCACCCTGGCCATAGCCTGCGACCGCCGGCTGCTCGCCATCGTCGCCATCAGCGATCCGTTGCGTGAGGATGTGCCGGCTGCCGTCGACGACTGCCGGCGGGCGGGTATAGAGGTGAAAATCGTCACCGGCGACACCGCCACCACTGCTGCCGAGATAGCACGGCAGATAGGCGTTGAGGGCGAGGTGACCACCAGCGAGGCCTTTGCCGCACTCTCCGACGAGGAGGCTCTGGAGCGTGTCGCCTCCATCGGTGTCATGGCGCGTGCGCGTCCCGGTGACAAGCAGCGGCTCGTCGAACTGCTGCAGCGGCGCGGCGAGGTGGTGGCTGTCACCGGCGACGGCACCAACGATGCCCCTGCCCTAAACCACGCCCATGTGGGCCTGTCGTTGGGGTCGGGTACCAATGTCGCCAAGAACGCCAGTGACATAACGCTCATCGACGACTCCTTCCGCTCCATCGTCCACGCTGTCATGTGGGGCCGGTCGCTGTACCGTAATATCCAGCGGTTCATCTTCTTCCAGTTAGTGGTCAACGTCACGGCACTGCTGCTCGTCCTCGGCGGGTCGGTGATAGGCACCGAGATGCCTTTGACGGTGACGCAGATACTATGGGTGAACCTCATCATGGACACATTCGCCGCCATGGCCCTGGCATCTTTGCCACCATCGCGTGATGTCATGCAGCAGCCGCCGCGTTCGCAGGACGACTTTATCATCAGCCGCGAGATGGCACGCGGCATAGTAGGGTGGGGTGTGCTGTTCTTTGCCGTCATGCTGGTCTATCTCTACCGCATAGAGAACAGCGGCGGAGGTATCGATATACGCGAGCTGACGGTGTTCTTCACCACGTTTGTCATGCTGCAGTGGTGGAACCTGATGAACGCCAAGGTGCTCGGCTCCTGCCACTCCGCCTTCCGCCATCTCGTCCGCTGCCGCGGACTGCTGCTGGTGCTGCTGCTGATACTCACAGGACAGTGGGCGATAGTCACCTTCGGCGGGAAGATGTTCCGCACAGTGCCGCTGTCGCTGCAGACGTGGGCGTATATCATGCTCTGCACCTCGCCGGTGCTGCTGCTCGGCGAGGCTTACCGAATGATTCTTAGGATATGGAGACGATGAGATATGCTGCAACGATAGGGATGTTCGATGGCGTGCACCGCGGTCACCGCTTCGTCCTCACCCAGTTGGTGGAGCACGCGCGCCAGCGCGGGCTGTTGCCGATGGCCATAACGTTCGACCGCTCGCCGCGACAGGAGCAGGTGCTGACACCGCTGACGGAGAAGCTGCGGCTCATCAGACAGTGCGGCGTCGAGCGTGTCGAGGTGCTGCCGTTCACGGCAGAGCTGAAGTCGCTCAGCGCATGCCTGTTCATGGAGCGCGTGCTGCGCGACCGTCTTGGCGTGACGTTGCTGCTGACAGGTTTCGACAACCGCTTCGGCCACCGCCCTGACACGGCCGTCGACGGTCGCGACGAGGGTTTTGAGGACTATGTAGGCTATGGCCGCCAGATAGGCATCGATGTCGTGGGACTGCCGCCGGAGGGCAGTGTCAGCTCGTCGCTCATTCGCCAGCTGCTCAGCGAGGGACATGTCGCTGAGGCTGCCGACTGCCTCGGCCACCGCTATACCATCGGCGGACGCGTCGCCCACGGCGAGCATATCGGCACGGGGCTGGGATTCCCTACGGCCAATCTCGTCGCCGACGACCAGCGTCAGCTCATACCTGCCTCGGGAGCCTACGCCGTGACGGCCGAGACACGTGGCGGCACCTTTGCCGCGATGATGAACATCGGCACCCGTCCGACGTTCGGCGGCCGTTCGACGACGCTCGAGGTGAACCTGCTGCACCACAGCGAGGACCTCTACGACCAGCCGCTGACGGTGGCCTTCGTCAGCAGGCTGCGCGAGGAACGCCGTTTCGACAGTGCCGAGGCCCTTGTGTGTCAGCTGCGACAGGATGCCGCTGCCGCCGAGGCTGTCTTGCGTGACCATACTGAATAATCACATAAACCTGTCAAAAATATAGAAAATGAAGAAAGCACTAATCTATCTTTTGTATTTCATACTCCTTCAGCTCATCGGCGGTGGCATAGTGTCGCTGCTGTGGAGTGCGTTTGGCGGCGGCACGGAACAGTCGGCAATGGAGCTCATAGTCACTACAGCCGTCACCGATGTCATCGTCATAGCGGTGTTCCTCGCCATACGCGCGGCGGAGGTGTCGCCGCAGTGGCTGCGCACACGGCCGTGGGCAACGCTCTTCTGGAGCTGCATAGCAGCACTCGGGGCCATAATACCGTCGGCATGGCTGCAGGAACAGATGCCGGAGCTGCCCAACATCGTGGAGCAGGAGTTCGACATGATACTACGCAACCGCTGGGGCTACGTTTCCATAGGCCTTCTGGCACCGCTGGCCGAGGAACTGGTGCTGCGTGGCGCCATACTCCGTTCGCTGCTGCGCTGGACGGGGTCGCAGCCCTTCGCCGGCGATGGTGAGACCTACGGTTACGGCACGCCGCGATACGGGGGACACTGGACGGCCATCGCTATATCGGCACTCTTCTTTGCACTCATCCACATGAACCCGGCACAGATGCCTCATGCCTTCCTCATCGGTCTGCTCCTGGGTTGGATGTACTACCGCACTGGCAGCATTCTGCCCGGCGTGGCTTACCACTGGGTGAACAACAGCGTGGCCTATGCGCTCTACAACCTCTATCCGGACCCGGAGATGGAGCTCATCGACCTTTTCGGCAGCCAACGGAGCGTCATAGCAGCACTCATCTTCTCGCTCTTCATACTGCTGCCTGCTATCTACCAGCTTAACCAGCGGCTGAAGCGGGCGTGACAGAGGTATGACTGCCAGCAGAACCAGCGGCTGGAGCAGGCGTTAGCAGTATGGGGAAAACTTTAGGAGACCACTCCCGAATGTCGGGTGTGGTCTCCTATCCTGAACTTAGTATGTTATGAAAAATTTGAGAGAACGGAAACTTCACAGTTTCCCTTTGTGATTAATTTGTGTTTTTAATAAACTTGATTATTTAGAGAAAGCATAGAAATATTCGTTAATACTTTGGCAGCGTCGACGTCATAGTCTGCGCCGTGTCTTTCAGAATCTCGGCCTGGACGGGCTCGTCCATGAGTATGGAGTCCTGCTGCTGAGCCTGCAGCTCAGCCTTCGGGTCGGAATAGCCCCACTCCCACGGTGCCTGGGCGGCATTGCCGAGGGTGAGCACGATGGCCACCACGGCAGCAGCCTTGAACAGCGGCATCAGACGCTGCGTCAGCGTCACTGTGCGTGCCTTGACGGTGCGGCCTTCTTGCTGCTCGCTGTCAATGAGGCTCAGTATGCGCTGGTCGAAGTCGTCGCCCAGTGCGTCGACGCGCTCACCTGTCACCTGGAACAGTGTCTTGTACTTGACCAGCCATACCGGCACGTCCTCCTGCGAGAAGAACGAACGCAGTATTGCCTCCTCCTGCAGCGTGGTCTCACACTGCCAATAGCGTTCCAGTAGCTGTTCGATGTACTTATAGTCCATATTCTTCGGTTTTGATGTATTTCTGTTTTATCGTCTGACGCGCACGGAAGAGGTTTACCTTCACCTGCTCCTCGCTGATGTTCATCGCCTCGGCAATCTCCTTGTACGACTTCCCCTCCGTCTCGCGCAGTGTCATCACTGTGCGCTGCTTCTCGGGCAGGCTGTCAATTAGGCGCCTTATCAGTTGTAGGCGGTCCTCATGCATGGCGTGCTC
>Ga0310697_10004189_pt1 | contig 14305 bp, 5 predicted proteins | sample 172DNAGHGlowgp2_FD_203883 | JGI IMG/M metagenome (GOLD analysis project Ga0310697, IMG submission 203883) | Sheep rumen microbial communities from Palmerston North, Manawatu-Wanganui, New Zealand - 1728 DNA GHGlow gp2 (v2) (version 2) | ecosystem: Host-associated > Mammals > Digestive system >...
CGTATGTTGGCCGCCGTAAAAAAACAACTGCAACATAACTCAGTAGGGCGGCATCGATGATGCCGCCGATTGCGGCGGTTTTGTCGAAACCGCCCTATCAACGGAAGCGCCACTCGAGGATGCCGCCGGACCAGTCTTGCTGGAGCTTGATGTTTAGGCGTACAGCCTGTGCCTTCACCGGCTGTGGGAAGTCGACTGTGCAGAACTTGTCCTTGGCGATTGGGCCTTCGGCTGCAATATCCTGCCACGGCGCGTTCTTCGCAGGACGCCACTGTACCTTCCAAGACGCGGGGATGCGGCAATGTCCCTTGCCGCTATCGTCGAACCAGTAGACCTCCACGCCCTTGACCTCCTCCGGCACGGTGAATTCGCACGCGACCCACTCGTCCGTGCCAAGGTGGTTCCAGAACGTATGGCGCGGGATCGACTCGTCGTTGGACGCCTTGGGGAGGACGCCGTCAAACGCGGCGGTGACGCTGTCCTTCGGGAAGCAGAACGACGCGGACGTTTTGTAATCGCGCACGGCGTTCTCTTCCTTCGCCTCTGTCGGGAAGAACACCTGCATCTCGCCCGCGCCGCGATGGCACCAGGCAAAGTACGGAACGAGCGTGAGGATGGTCGCCTCCTTGCGGACGCCCGTCTTGAGTCCGCGACGGAGCGAGACGGCCGGGACCGTGAGCGCAGGATAGACGTTGCCGAGGACGTTGCACGTCGTAGGCGTGAACACCGCATCGGCCGCGAGCACTTTGTCGAGCACCCTGCCGCCATTGTCCACGCCTTCCGCGCAATAGAGGATCGGGCCGCGTTCCACGGCAAGGCGGCCACGGTCGTTCTTCACCGCATCGTGCGCCTTGATGCGCCGCACGGGCATGTTCATGCACACTTCCACAACATCGCCCTTCTTCCACGCGCGCTTGATGGGGCAGTAGCCCTTCTCGGGCGTGAACGCGAACGGCTTGCCGTTCACCTTCACCGTGAAGTCCTTGAGCGAACCGGGCACGGTCTGCGTGTAGAGGTCGCTCGGCACAGGCCTGCCGATGCACCACCCCGGCACGCGGATGTTGAGCGTGAAACGACCTTGCTGTTGTACGCTTGCTGTCTTCCCCCCAATATCCGTGATCTCGATCCGCGAGAGGCCCTTCCACGGATACTCCGTCTCCTGCCTGAGCGTGACATCGCCGCCTGCGAGGTTGAGCTTCACGTCGCTCGCGACGAAGAGGTTCACGTAGGCCGCGTCGCCGCGCGTCGCGTAGGCGAACTGCGCAATCTGCGGGATGAAGCGGACGACGTTCACGGGACAGCAGCTGCAGCCAAACCACTTGGAGCGCTTGTAGCCGCCGCGCGAGGCCTGCGGGTTCGGGTAGAAGAACTCGTCACCGCCGAGAGAGATGCCGCTCAGGAAGCCGTTGTAGATCACGCGCTCCAAGACGTCGATGTATTTCGCGTCGCCATACATGAGGAACATGCGCTGATTCCAGAGGGCGTTGCCGATGCCCGCGCACGTTTCCAGGTAGGCGGACGCGTTGGGCAGCTCGTAGTTCTCGCCGAACGCCTCGCCTGCGTGGCGGGCGCCGACGGAGCCGTTGAGGTGGAGTTTCTTCGAGACGACGTTCTCCCAGATCGTGTCGATAGCCTTCACGTAGGAGCGGTCGCCGGTGAGCGCCGCGACGTCCGCCATGCCGCAGTAGAGGTAGGTCGCGCGCACGGCGTGGCCGACGGCCTCCTGCTGTTCGGTCACGAGACGGTGGTTCTGGTTGTACGAGCCGGGAGCGCCCATCTCCTTTGTCTTCACAAGTGCACCGCTCTGCGCGAACACCTTGCCGTTGGGACGGCAGTCGGCGGCTTCCGCCTTTCCGCGCTGGTCGAGGAAGTGCTTCGCCTGGCGAAGATACTTCTCGTCGCCGGTGGCGCGGTAGAGCTTGCAGAGGGCGAGTTCGATTTCCTCGTGTCCGGGAACGTTCTTGAGCTGGTCCGGATCGGGGCCGAACGTGCGGCAGACGAGGTCCGCGTTCTTGATCGCCACGTCGAGGAGCGTCCGCTTGCCGGTCACCCAGTAGTATGCGGCGGCGGCCTCGTACATGTGGCCGACGTTGTAGAGTTCGTGTCCGTGCGCCGTGTTGCTCCAGCGCGTCGGTCCCATCATGTGGTTGCTCCAGCCCTTTTTCCTCTGTTCGCGGACATCCCGCCAGTAGCACAGCGTGCGCGCGGTGTAGAGGTAACCGTCGGTCTCCTGCGCCTTGGCGATCTTGGCGATGAGGTCGTCGAGGTACTTCTCGAGTTTCGGGTCAGGATGCGTGGAGAGCGTGTACGCCGCGCCCTCGATGATCTTGTAGACATCCGAGTCGTTGAAGGGAATGCCCTGGAAGCCGCGTCCTGCGCGCTGGCCTGCCAGCTCGAAGTTGCTGATGCGGCCGGTCTCCTCGCTCTTCTTGAAATCGACCTGCACCGTCACGACGCGGTTCGTCTCGAAGCGGGGATACCAGAATCCGGCGCGGATCGCGACGTTCGTCATCTCAGCGGGCTGAAACGGGTAGTCGCCCGCCATGCACAAGCCGGCGGCCGCTGCGGCAATGCCCAAAACAAGTTTCTTCATCAGTTCGTCTCCTTCTTTTCTGTGAACGGCTATTATTGTACCATATTTTCGGGTTGGCGGGGGACGTTCACCGGGCGGTGGCGGATTTTAAAATGCGGGGGACCGGCTGATCGACTCACTGGAAAAGGTCGTCGAGCGTGATGACAGACTGGACGTCCCAGCTGTTCGGGCCACGGATGATGCCGTCTTGCGTAATCATGGTAAGATGAATGGTCCGGTTCTTGCCGAACAACTTTCTCGCGGCTTCAATTCGATTTCTTATCCGATCAGACTCATCGACCGTGATGGAATACTTCCCGTCTGCGTACTTCATCTCGCACAAGTTGACGATGCCGTCGCGCCTGTCAATAAGCAAATCAATCTGGGCACCGCGTCCGTTTCCGTCTGGATTGACGCGAAGCGAATATGCTTCAGTCCTGACTCCGGAAATTCCCAAAGCGGCCTTTATCTGCGCGACATGCGCAAGGCATACGCGCTCGAACGCGAAGCCACGCCATGCGTTCAAACGTCCATCTCCAACAGAATGCTGCCAAAAATCACCGTCGCGTGCAGAGTTCCCCTTGACGAAGGAGAAATAGAACAGCGTAAAGCCGTCGACGAGCTGATAGACTCCGCCGTTTTTGCCTTGGCCTGACGGCATGTACTTCCGCACGAAACCACATTCCTCCAGGTCTGCCAGAATCTTCGTGAGGTCGCCGCCGCTGACAGTTCCGAGCCCGCGTATCATCTCGTCTCGCGTATAGCCTGTTCTCCTCGTCCCAAGAAGTTCAACGACCTCCATGTACCGCAAAGGATTTCTAAAAAGCGAACGGTAGAGTTCGTCATATTCGGTACGGAGCCCGTCCTGCGGACCAAAGAACAGGGCGTCGAAATTCTGTGCCGGACTCAATCCGCGCCCAAGAAGGCTCCAATAGTACGCCACCCCGCCAAGTGCCATGTAGCATTCCATGATCTCCCTCCTCCCATATCCGAGGTGGAGTTCGGTATTTGCATAGCTCTCGCATTCGGCAAGCGTGAATGGAAAGAGCTTGATCCGCGTGCGTACCCTGTTGTAGAGTCCACCCTTGTTTCGGATGATGTTCTTGACAATCCAGGACGTAGCGGAACCGCAGACGACAAGAACGATGTCTTTCCTGAACACGGCCCACCCGTTCCAGAACGACTCAAGAGCGGACAGGAAACCTGAGCGGGGAGTGTCAAGCCAAGGGATCTCATCAAGGAAAACGACCTTCCGTCCAACCGAGCTTTTTTCCAGAAAACGCTCCAACTCAAAGAACGCCTCCAGCCAATCCTTTATGCGCGGACAATCATAATACCCCTGCTGGCGAAGCGACAGACGGAATTGCTCAAGTTGTTTCTTTGTTCCCCCTTCGCGTAATCCAGTGTGGTGAAAGGCAAACCGATTGCCGAATGCCTCGGTAATCAAATACGTCTTTCCTATGCGTCGCCGACCATATACGGCAACAAACTCAGACTGCCCTGATTCATAAACGTCATTTAATTGCTCGATTTCATGTTTTCTGCCAATCATCGCAACATCTCCTAGTTTATACCTGCCCAAAGTATACCATAATTACCGAACTTTGGGCAAGTATAGAAGATCTTTGTTTGTATTTCCCCCCAAAGTGCCGTCAAAGCACATAAGTTTGGGTGGATTACGCAACGGAAGGAACTGTTTCAAGCAGCTCTTTCGACTGGTTTGTTTGCAAAACAGTCGTGCGGCCTACCTGATGAAAAGGGTGCTTCCCTGCCGCAACGTGCGATACGGCTCGGAGACAACAAGCGGAACGAGGTTGCTTTCCGTCGAATCGCCCGTCGCCAGGACGAAGCGCATCGTCTTGTACCTGTTGCCGTCGCCGAGCGGATCGCCAAGCGCGTAGGTGCCGGTCGTGTCGTTCGCCGCGACGGAGGCAACATTGGTGCAGAAGCTCCATGCGCTTGGATCAGCGAACTCGCCCGGAGCGGCACTAATCGGCTCTGTTGAATACGCGACCCACAGCTTTGTGGCGACGCTGGACGCAGACCATTCCAAGGTCACGTTCTCATTCGGTCTCGCCCAGTCGCGCTCGGTAATCTCAACCGTGCCCACCATCCTGACACCCGACACCGCCGTCTGCACCTCCTCGAAGGTGAGCGGTGAATAGCCCGTCCTCGAACCGCCCGTGAACGACGTGCCCTCAGCGCCCACGTTGTGCAATACCTTTGCCGTATTTATATCGTACAGGCAATATTCGCCACTCTTTACGACGGGGATGTACTCGTGTATTACCGTGCCCGACGAGTTCATCCACTTCATGTAGTAGAGTTTCACCATCGACGGCGTGCTGCTGCCGTTCGCCCAGATCTTCAACGAGGAATTCGGCCCGTAGAAGGTGTTGTTGTAGGTGTTCCAGGTGCTTGTCACGGTCGCGCTGCCATCTGTATACTCATGGTAGATGTTGTTTCCGGTCTTGTCGTCGATCGTGAAGAACTTGTCGACATCGCCTTGATAGACAATCTTCACGACATGATCGGTAAACCTGTCAAATCCTGTCACGATGTTGTTGCTGCCTTTCGCCGCGAAGCGAATAGTACCAGCACGGACGTTGGACATCCATCCGTCCCGATTGACTGCCGTATGCATTGTTTTCTGCCATCCGCTGCCGGCGGCAAAGATTGTCCTGTAGTCAGCGTCACTGTAAACCTGATTGTCCATGTTGAACTTGAACTCGGCCTTGTCAGTGCTCGCCGGGGTATAGCCCGTATTGATGTATGCGCCGCTAACCTCCGGCTGGAGCCACTCGACCTCCTCGTCGTAGGGCGCGACCGCGCGGTCGCCGAGGAAGAAGCGGTAGTACGTGCCGGAGACCAATGCCTCCGGGGGCAACGTGTAAGTGCCGGACAAATCACCCACCGCGACGGAACCGATGACCTTGCGGTTGGCGCGCGGCCACGATCCGATGTTTTCGCCGTAGTCATGGTCGCCCCACGCGATCACAAGATCCTGCGCCGCGGCCGCTTCACCGCCGAATGCGAGCGTCGCCGTGCCCGTCGTGGGGTGCGTGGGATTATCGCGATTGAACGCGGTCAACGTGATCGTACGCGCTTCGGCTTTTGTGAAGGAGGCGTTTGCCGTTGCGGTACGCTCTTGTCTGGAAGTGCCAAAGATGCCCGCAATTTCGTTGGCCGCCGTCACGCGCACATAGACCTTGCCCGCATTCCAAAGTGCGTCATCGTAAGGGATCGTCGCACTCCACGCACCCTCGTCGAGTGTCAGGTCGATCTTCTTGCCGTAGGACGTTGTCGCACCGTAGTCGAGCCACGCGGACGTCGTGCCAACGCCGAGCGTGACCATGCCTGTCGCCGCGATCTGGTGCAGCGTCTCGTCAACCGAAAGCACCGGCGTGGACGGCACGCTTGCCATGGTGGTCGCGGGGAATGTCTGCGATACATTCACCGACTTGTTATCGCCGCTTCTCGCGAAGAGGGTGATGTCAATGCCGCCTGTGGCATAGACATTCTCAACTGTGGCGACGCCATTGCTAGCAGTGGCAACCCCCGTCGCAAGGACGTTTGTGACTGCCGTGCTGCCGGTCGTGAACACGGCCACGATATCCGCCGACGGGCCGCCCGGCTGCGTGAGCGCCCAGTTGATCGTTGCCGTCGCGCCGTCCATGGTTATCGAGCAGTTTTCCTGGTCGATAACCGTCGCGCCAAGATACTGCTGCGTGTCAGATGCCGTCATCTGCCCGTCGGCGAAAGTGACAGGCCCATACGCAGTCTTCGCGCCGCCCTTGAACGACGTCCCTTCCGCGCCGGCGTTCCAGTAAAGTTTCTTACCGATCTTGTCGTACAGGCCGTATTCGCTGCCTTTCTTCACGGGAATGAAATGCGCCTGAAGCGTATTGCCCGAATTCCACTTTGAGTAGATGAAACGATAGGCGGAAGCGCCGAACTGCTTGCTGTCTGCACCTCCCTTGAATCCTGCCCAGAAGCGGAGCTTTGCGGTACTGGCTACGCCGCTGAAACCATTTGCCGGATTGAGATTGTTATGTGTTTTAGCAGTGCCGTTTATGACGAGTGCCTTCGATGCTGTCGCCCACTCGCCTTGTATTGTGTAGTCTATGGATGACGAAAATCCGGTAAAGTAGGCATATCCGCCGCGACGCGCACCAATCGTAAAAGACGAGCCTGCATTGCAGAATATCCACAGACTATTGCCACTGGCGGTTCCTGCGTCGAGTATACTACCGTAGTCGCAACCGCTCTCTATCGCATTGCCTGTGAAATTTGCCTTCAACTCGAACTTTGGATACTGCACCGGCGTGAAATCGGTCTTGATGTATGCGCCTGGTGCAACTGGCTGAATCCACTCCACTTCCTCATCGTAGGGCATGGTTGCGCTGTCGCCGAGGAAGAGGCGGTAGTACGTACCGACCGTTTGAACTTCGTCTGGAAGCGTATACGTTGCCGTCGTCGTACCTGCCGCGACTGTGCCGAGAACGACGCTCTTGCCGGAGGGCCAGCTTGTGAGAGTCGCGCCATGGTCGGCGGTGTCCCATGCGACAACGAGATCAAGCGCACCGTCCACGTACTCGAATCCCAAGGTTATCTCGCCCGTCTCGAGATTGAATCCCGTCACGGTCATCGACGGGGCGACGCGCACAACCAGGATGCTCTTCGCGTCCTCGGAAAGCGTCGCCCTGTAGTACGGGAACGCCGTGACATCGGGAAGGTCGGAGTCGGTGAACACGCCCTCGCCTGTCGTCGTGACAAGAGTGTTCGTCGTGCCGGCGGCAAACTGAGTCGCAGGGAGCGAGGCGGCAAGTCCGCCGCCGAGCGACGTGTCGGGGATGACGAGCGTCGTGCCGATCTCGACCGTCGTGCCGCCCGTGTAGGAGAACGAACCCGTGACGGTCAGCTTGCCGCCGCCCTCGATGCGAAGTCCGCCGTCCGTCTCCACGCCGTCCGCCTTGACGATGCCGGCGCAGACCTTGACCTTGTCATCGTCGTATGTCGTCTTGATCGTGCCGCCGTTTTCGCCGACGGCGATGGTCAGGTGTTCGGGGGTCGCCCCGGCGGAGGTGCCGAGGGTGAAACCGTCGGTCGTGAGTCCATTGATGAACAGCGTTCCGCCGTTGAAGAGAATCAGCGAGTCCGCCGTCGTGCCGACGTTGATGCGCCGGGTTGCAAGCGTGCCGCCGTTCAGGTTGAGCACGGCGCCGCCGGAAGTGGCGCTGTTGGCAAGGTAGGACCAGCCGCTGACCGTCACCGTGCCTTCGTTGATGTTCACCGTCCCGGATCCTGTGCCGTTGCCGACTTGGATATTGTTCACCGCCGCCGTGGCGTTCGTGATGGTGAACTCGCCGACACCGTTTGCACCGACAACCAGATCCCCGCTGTTGGACGTGGTGAGACTTCCGCCCTCGACGGAGAGGCTCTGCGACGAATCTGTTACAATGCCGACCGTCACCGTGCCGGCCCTGGTCATTGTGCCATCCGTGACGACTGTGCCGCCCGTGTGGGGCTGGTCCTTCGTCATGGCGTACGTCCCCTCGCCGGTCTTGCGCAATTCAATGTTGCCGCCGAGCGTGAGATGCGTCTCGGTGAACGTTGCGCCGGAAGCGACATCAACCGTCAGCACGGCCTTCGTCGCATCGACGCTGTTCGTGACGGTGAACGCCGCCGTGGCGGACTTCAGCCCGTCGGGAAGCGTCCAGTTGCAGCCCTTCAAGTCGATGACCGTCCCCGCCTCGATGGTGAACTCAGAAGGAAACACGGTGGCGACGCTGGCAGAGACGAGATCGAACGCCGCAGTCATCTGCCAGCCGCCGACCCACGCCGGGGCGGTGCCAATCGCCGCCAGTTCGTCGGTCGAGCCAAAGCGTACGGTGATGGAAGACGCTTCAAGCGCACTTTGATCGACAGAGGGAATCACAGCATCCGTTGCGTCGCGGAACTCCCAGTTCCAGGAGTCCGTGCCCTGATCATAGACCAACCGGGCGGTCGCAGGGGCGGATGCCTTCTGGACAACCTTCACCGACGCGCCGTCGACCGTCAGCTCAACCGTATCGGGCGCATCAGCCGCAAGGCTGCAACGCGAGAGGATGTCGCTTGCGTCCGCCCCATCGCCGGTAAGCGTGAGAACCGTAATCGGGCAGTCGGCAAACGTCGCGTTCGTGACGACGATATTGCCCGCAAGATTGGACGCCGACGGCATCTGAATCGCCGTGCCCGCGTCGATCACCGTCACGCCGGTGTAGGTGTTCATGCCGGTAAGCGTGACCGTGCCGCCGCCCTTGAACGTCATGCCGCCGTCGGTCTCGCCGCTCACGCCGCTCGCGAGAATCGCCGGAACCGTGATGGCGCGGTTGCCCGTATCAATCGTGCCGCCCTTGGGGCCGACGTTGACCGGCACGGTGGCTTGAATCAGACCATCGTTGCTGGTGTTGTTGGCCTTGAGCGTGCCGCCGTCGAAGTTGACAACGGCAGTGCCTGGGCCCATGCTCATGTGCTTCGTCACAAGCGTGCCGCCGCAGAGATTGACGGTCGCATCGCCGGTGTTGACCTCGCACATGTAGATCTGCTTGCCGCTCGCGACCGTGAACGTGCCGTTGCTGACGGTCAGCGTACCGGCGCCGGCCCTGCCGAGCTTGAAGTCCTGAGCTACGTTGACCGAGCCGCCGCTCTGGACGAACTCGCCAGAGCCGCCATTTGTCGGGCCGACATGGAGGTTCTGTCCGTTGAGATTCAGAGTTCCGCCCTTCATGAACACATGGCCGTCCGCGCCATTCGCAAAGCCGACGATCATTGCGGCCGCCGCCGTGGCCGTGCCGCCCTCCTGAATGTAATAACCATGCGATGCCAAGCTGCGTGCGCCGCCGACGACGAACGAATTCGCGGTCGTGCATTTCTGGTTGAAGGTGCCGTTCTTCACGTGTATCGTTCCAGTTGCCCCCGCCGTATTGCCGACGAACAGCCAGTTCGCGTTCGTGTATGCACCGCCGTTGATTTCAAGCAAGCCCGTCGAGTTCGACGCATGGGCAACCGTGTTCGTGCCAGCCGCCATGTGCCCCCCCCCATCCATTGCCGTAAGAGAAGAAGTAACCGCCATTGATAATCATGCGCCCAGTTGAGTCGCTGCCATGCGCGATCGTGACGCCGTTCGACGACACCGCATATCCGCCCTGGACGACGAATTCCGCCTCCGAGCGCGTACCGCTAGCGATGCGCAAACCGTTTTGATGTCTGCTGGTCCCTGTGTCTGGATTAGTGCAATGTATAAGCTTGCCTGTTTTGTTTGTAAAGAAAGCATGAGAGTCGGCTACCTGTGCCATGTGCATATATCTGTCGACCATCACATCGCCATATTTGGTCACGGAAGCCGGACCCGTACCACCGCCGTCAGAGCTGGCAATATGGAAGGTGTTGTTGGCCGTGAGTGTCTTGCTTGCAACAAGAACGAAATTGCCCTTGTCAAACCGCGGCTGATATGAAGCGGCGGCGCTGTTCGTGACATACGAAACGCCGGCGCCCGAATTGACGAATCCCAAGATATTGCCGGACGCCGGAGCCTTCCCACCCGTCCAGTTGCCGGCGGCGTTCAAGTTCCCGCTGACTCCGTCCTTCCATTGCATGCCGGAGGTGTACGCCCCCCACGCCGAAGGCGCCGCGAGGGCGAGCGCGGCGAGGGCGAGCGCCGCGGACTTGATGTCGTGGAGGAGCTTGGACATGATCCCGGCTACCCCGTTTTGGCTGGTTCGTGTCTTCATGGTTTTATTCCTGTTCAGCTTTTTGCGAACGTTATTATAGCAAAGGAGCCGCCCTACGCGCAACCCCTAGCCACATAAAATGGTGAAATCAGCGGGCATTTCAGTTCTCGCAAGGAATAGGGGAAGAACGTGAGACGTGAACGGAGACTTGGCTCGTCTCGCGTCTATCGTCTCACGTCAACATCACAAGGTCGCGACAAGCGCGACCCTCCCGCGGCCCAATCATCCGGTCGCGACAAGCGCGACCCTCCCGCGGCCACATCGGTCACCGAATGTGTATGGTCACGCCTGTTTGGAAGCGAATTCCGTCGTCGTCGAAGATGATATGAATCCCGCGCCTGGCCATGCTCTCGGTGCGCCTGAACTTCACCGTGCTCGCCGGCTTGGCCTTCCACAGGTAGGCGTACCCGCCAAGGCCTGACGTGCGGTCGCCGATGTCAACGGTCACCGTCGTTCCGGCGTAGAACGCCAGCGTCCCCTCCGCGCTGTCGTCGAACGTCGTCGTCCAATGCGAAAGGTCAAGCGTCGTGTTGAGGTGGCTGGCATCGCCCAGCTGGACGGCGGGGTAGAGTCTTGTCGTGTTGCCGCTCCATGTCCGCGCGTTCGGCGCATACCTTTCATACACAATGGTCTTCGTGACAGGAGACGCAACCTTCAAATTGCGGTAGATGCCGGTCTCATGGAATATAAGCGACTTGACGGGAGAGATCACCGACATCTTTGCTGCGTTGTCTGTGGATTGCGCCCACAGCATTCCATAGACGTGCAGTTCGCATCCAGGCGCAGACGGCTTGTACGTGGCGTCGTACGTCTGGAAACAGCCGTTCGTGGCGACGACGATCGTGCCATTCCCATTGTTGGACATATTGCCCGCATAGATGCGTCCGCCAACATTGCCTGTGTATGCTGGGCCGTCGATCGTGAGCGTGTGTCCGTTCATCTTCATGGTGGTGGCTTGACAGTTGTAGTACATCAGCGCCCAGTCGCAGGAGCTGTCCGCCCACAGCACGGCATCGTCGGACAAGATGACGTTTCTCAAAAAGCCGTTCTCGGCCTTGACGTACGCCCGTTGCGGGTCTTCCGATTCAGGCTGGGACTTGATCAGCGCCCCTTTCCCGTCGGGGCCACTCCCCGCCAAATTGTAGTCGTAGTCCCAATAGGTGCGTCCGCAGATGTCGAACTGTCCGCCGGCCTGAACATTGATGCGCGAATACTGTCCACCGCACGTCGCGCTCGCGGAGGCGGTTTTGCTGACCTTGCCGTTCTGGACGACGATGGAGACGACGTTGCTTCCGGCAAAGTCCGGGTTCGCCTTTGACATGACAAGGCTTCCCTTGCCGATCTTGCGTATTTGCAATCCAACGCCGCCAAAGTCTGACGTCCCTGGCGTGCTGCCGCCAAGGGTGATGTTCTTCAAGTTGTATTCATCGCCTTCGGGGATGTCGAAATAGACATAGCTGCTTGGACTCAGCGTGGCCTGCCTGCTGATGTAGCATTTGCCGTTCGTCCAGTAATACTTGATTGTATAGGGCGTTCCCCCGGTCAATCCGGAACGGACAAAAGGCCCGTAGGTTTGCGTGCCGTTCAGGTTGTCTGTTTCGGGCATGACGTCGTCGGTGCCCGTTATGCCGACCCTGATATACTGGCCGTATGTCGAATCGTTTCTCTTTGTCTTCGTCTTGAAATAACACGCACGCGGTTTGGGCAAAGTGAAAGTCTGCTGCGCCGAAAGGCGATCTGCCCAGCTCCCTTGCGAACTCCCCGAACCTAGATAGATCCAGTCGTCGTCCGCGCTGGAGCCCGAGCCGTATGTATAACCGTCTTTTTGGAGGATGTTGCCCGACGTGATGCGGCCTGAGCCCCGCGGCTTGCGCACCTTGAGGTCCCAGCCTTGCATCACGATTATCTTGCCGTTGAGGTTGAAGTCCATCGCCCGCCAGTCGGCGTCGGCCACGAGCGTGAGATTATTCTGCAGATACGCAACGCCGCCCGCCGCCTTTTTGAGTTCGTTCGTGTAGGGAACGAGCGCCTGGTATTCGGCGTCGTTCGCGAAGAACACCGTGCATCCGGCGATGCTGTTGGGGGTGTCTGCTGGCGGCAGTTCGCTCGCGGCCGAGCAAGATATGTCGTTGTAGAAGTGGAACGTTCCATCGACGAGCTTGGCGCAGCGTCTTTGCAGCGTGATGTCTTTGCCATACGAATTGGAGATGGTGTCGCCTGTCGTCTTGCTGGCGCTGACAGAAACTGTCGTGGCATTCGTGTAGCCCGGACACGTGGCCGTGACGGAATACGTCCGGGAGGAACTGGTCGGCGGAAGAGTGAGCGCATAGACGCCGCGGCTGTCGCTCTTCGCCGTCGCCGAAACCGAGCCACTGTATTTCGCCGTCACCGTCGCCCCGGAGACCGGGTTGCCGGCCTGGTCGAGGACACGTCCGCTCGCGATGGAGGCGAATTTCGACCCGTTCGTGAAAACGTTGAAAACGACCACGTCCACGGTGGTGTACTTCGTGTTGTCGGAGAAATCAAATGTCGGTGGCGTGTACCATGCCGTCGCCGACTGCGCGGTATTCCATCCGGAGTTTACGTGCAAGTACAACGTCCCGCCCGAGTATCCGTAACCATCGGCGACGATTGCATGCCCGCTGTTGCTACTCGACGCTCTTACGCCCAATCCGCAGGGAAGCTTCGCGTCAAGGTTCGGCAGAACGGCCTTTTTCAACTCGGCGTCGGAGGGGTTGAGGAGATGTACGGCGCTCGCATAGCCGAAGACGTTGGTAAAGGAGGTCGGGAGTCTTGACGCATAAGACGAGCTGCCTCCCGCTCTATAATTCATGTTGACAGTGACACCGACGTCGTATGTGAGCTTCCCGATGGCCTGGCGGTATGTCGTGACCGTCGCGCTCGTCCCGCTGGCGTACATGGTGTTGATGTTCAGCGGCATGTTCGCCCAGTCGTACGTCCCGCCCTTCATCTTCAGCGACACGGCTACGCCGTTTGTCGTGCAGCTGAAGGTTTTCGCCGTCACGGACGTCTTGGGCCACTCGAAGTAGCGCATGATCTGCGAGCCGATGGTCGCAACGCATCCGCACGGCCAGTGGTGCGGCGTGTAGAGGTTGAAACAGTCTGGATAGACGCCGTTGTTGAAGTTGCCGATCTCCTCCTGCGACCAGTCGGAGTGAAGCAGCTCGGGGACGCGCAGGTCCGTCGGCGCGGAGGCCGACTTTCCGAGCCGTACTTTGCCGCCGCTTGCGCCGCCACCCGCCGCGCACAGACGACTCCACTTGGCTGAATTTCCGGAAGATCCGGAAATTCCGGAAAATCCGGAAATTCCGGAAGCTCCGGATAACCTGGAAATTCCGGAAACTCCGGATAATCCGGAAATTCCGGAAACTCCGGAAATTCCGGAAGTGGTGGAGGTCGATGCCGCAAGCCGCTCCGCCTCGTTTGCGGCGCGGCCAGCAAGGAGGCACCAAAGCGGATTCTTCTCGGACGCCTCGAACGTCCCTTCGCGCGAATACGCGAGAATCGGCGTCACCTCATCATCGCCGGATGCCACCACATAGCCGCCGCCCTCCAGCGTCACCACGTAGAACTTGCCCTTCCCGTCCTCGCCGTCGTATGCAGTCACGGATGCAGGGTTCGCATCGAAGTCACCGCCCAACGCCTCCTTGAGGTTCACCCATCCCCTGACGGCGCACAGGGCGTCGTCGGACGACACCTCTGCGGCATGTCCGAACAAGGCCATGAGACCTACTAAAGCGAGGACTATTCTGCTACTTTTCAAAAATCATCCTTCGGACCTGTTGCGCCCGTCACCTGACGAAGACAGTAAAGCCGGTTTTAAAGCGGAATCCGTACTCGTCGAGCACAACATGAACGCCGCGCTTGATCATGCTTGCGGTACGGGTAAATGTCACATCTGTCGGCCTATCACCCTTCCACTTATAGGCGTACTGACCCA
>Ga0310697_10004191_pt1 | contig 14304 bp, 26 predicted proteins | sample 172DNAGHGlowgp2_FD_203883 | JGI IMG/M metagenome (GOLD analysis project Ga0310697, IMG submission 203883) | Sheep rumen microbial communities from Palmerston North, Manawatu-Wanganui, New Zealand - 1728 DNA GHGlow gp2 (v2) (version 2) | ecosystem: Host-associated > Mammals > Digestive system >...
TTATTGACTTTTTTATTTTTTTATGATATAATATTTAAAAAAAGCTAAATTTTTTCCGCTATTACGATCGTTTTAAACTGCATTCGGTGCCTTTTATATTATGTCGGGGACCGATCGGGCCGCATATACTTGACTTTTTTAAAATTTTTTGTTATAATATAACTGTAAAGAAAATAAAAAAGAAGGGAGTTAACTCTATGTTAGATAAAAATGAAGTCCTGACCAGACTGCAGAATGGTGAGGATCCACAGAAGTTAGCAGAAACGATCGCAAATTCTTTAAATGAAACGATTATGGAATACGAAAAAGCGGAAAAACAGAAGAGACTTGAGGCCGCAATAGCTAAACAAAAGGCTAATGATGCCCAGAAGGTGATCGATGTTACTTTGGATTTCCTGGAAACTTATTATCCTCAACTGGTTAATGACACAGTAAAGGAAGAAGTTACAGGCGATATCCTGATTCAGTTAATTGAAGAATCAGTTAAAGAAATCAACGCAGTAAATTCAGAAATCGAAAGATTAAAAGCAGCAACCAATAACTGGAACTTCCAAGTAAAAGATCCAAAATCTCTTGACAAAGACCCTATTGCGGAGTTCTTAGCTGAGTTCGTAAATAACTAATCCAGAAGAGCAAAGAAATACCCTCGTGAACAGATTATCACGAGGGATTTTTTATTGGCAAAAATCGTGGCTAATTTTAATGCGGGAAAGCTGCTTAAGGGTAACGGTGACGTTAGAAAATAAAACATATGTTGATGGGGACCGGTCGCAGGGCACTTCCCCAATCCCATCAATTTCCTTCATCTTTCCTCCTACTAGGCCACCACTGATTCTCAAAATATTCCTTTGTACCTTCGCCATCCAAAAGACGATCTAACCGCGCAGTAAGGCCCAAGTAAACCAGGTAACCAAAAGCAAAACCCCATTGAAGCTCTTCTGAGAAGTGATCCGAAAAAGTAACCACTGCCCAGATTCCAAGTATAAAAAGTTCTCTCACCAGATCAATTATGTCTCTCATCTTTTTCCTCTTCTTCCTCGTCTTTCCAAGTCCACGTTTCCCAGATGTCCGATGCCATTACCAGAAGCACACAAGCCACCAAGAAAGCCAACATGATCATTCCCACTTTAGCTATCCACCTTTCTTCCAGGAGAGAAGTAATTGCGGTCTTAGGGTCTCTAGCTACTAGTCAACCAACTTCTCTTCTCCCTTGAGTTTTCATTTCATTTTTCTCTAGTTCCCTTTGAAGGAGAATTTTCAAATGAAAATTTCCCCTAGGTACCCCTATCGAGGCGGGAGGGGCCCCCCTAAGGAATTTTTTATCTCGGAGAGATAAAAAAGTCCGTTAATATTTTTGCATGTGAGCGGAGCGAATATGCAAAAATATAATATAGATTGCAACATTTGCATATAATTGCATACAAATTTGCATATAATTGCATAAAATATGATTAAAATGCCTCGAATTTTTAAATCATTTATTTAAAAGTTGCAACAATTTTGCATAAAAAAAGTTGCAATCCGATCTCACACCCCAATGTATTTGCATACGATTTGCATATGAAGTGGAAGTGAAGTGATTTTATGCAATTGCATATAATTGTATGCAATTTGCAACTTTTAGATTTTTATATGCAAAATTTTAAATGTTTGCATACGTTTTATGCAATTGCATACGATTTTTTTATGCAATTGCATAAAGTAGATTTTCCATTTGATTTTATGCAAACATCCATAGATATTTGCATATAGTTTATGCAATTGCATACAAATTTTTATGCAATTTGCAACTTTTATATGCAAAAATTTTATGCAATTGCATACGATCTTGCATATAGAGAAGATTGCGGCCAAGGTCACCTCAAGGTGTCTATGAGGCAAGCCTTGCCGCATCTAAAAATCAAATACTGTGAGCTTTTTTGAATCAGTTTTCGGTTTAGGTCCCGGCAATGACTGAATCTTAAGTTCCTCTTTTGCACGTTTCCATTCTTCAGAATGCTGAACAGTAGAAAGTGAACATCCTACCATTTCTGCGATTTCTCTCGCCTTCATACCTAATAAACCTAATTCATAAATTTGACTCTTATCTACACTACCTTTACGTCCGGCATTCTGGCTCATCTGCATCTTCTCACCATAGGCCGCAATTGACGCATCAATTCTTTTCTTTTGAGTTTCTACAATAGTAGCAACCACCGGATCACTTTCATGCTGCAAAGGTAATCCGGCCCCATATCGAGCTAAGTCGCCTAGAATTCTATCTTGCGTCAAAAGATCTAATTCATCTATGTTGTCGATCCACTCTTTACGAAAGATGAAGGTATCAGCCATCTTGTTGATCCTCCCCATTTTCCTTGAGATATTGTTTAATGGCCCGGCGGATGATTTGAGAGATAGTAAGATCTTGATCTTCGGCCAACTTAAGCATTTCTTCTTTTGTTTCTGTATCCAGTCTCACAGATACTGAACAAGTATCCATAGTTTTCCCCTTATCTATTTTATTCTTCTTTATTATTATACTAAAAATTTTTTACTGAGTCAAATACTGTCTGACAGAAAGAGGAAAAAAGGAGGTTGATTTTTATAAAAAAATATGATATAATAATAATATAAAAATGATAGGAGGATTTTCAGATGAAGAAATATCTTTTATTCGCGGTTTTAACCAATAGTAGAGAATCAAAGATAAAGACCGCCCAGTGTGAAGATAGAATGCAGGCTCTCTTGGAAGCTAGAGATCTAGCATGGGAGTTTTATATGGAAAGAGAAGGAACTGAAGATCTTCCTAGCTATCAAATGTTAGTAGATCAGTTAGAAGATTATACTTATATAGGTGCGATTGATGATGCTTATGTAAGAAGTATTGAAGCTAATGTAGAATATTGGGTTGATGAAATACCAGAAGAGGAGGAGTAATGGATATGTATCCTTTTACTTATACAGTTCATTTCTATGACGATTGTAATGAATATACATTAACCAGGAGAAGTGGAATTACTTTAGCAGAAACTTGCAGCGAGGCTATGGAGAATATAGCTCGCTTTTATGGAGAACAGTCTATTTATAAATGTGAAATTACCGCAATTGGAGATGCTCAATCAGTTATTGAGCTTTCACAATCAGAAGTGATGAGGTTAGAAAATGAGTCAATTTTTACAGATTAAATGCGGCCAGTGCGCCCTCAAGTCACCAGATGGCAAGGTTTGTAGACGCACAAGAGCCCCAATCCGCAGTCTTGATAGTAGCTGTCCTGAAGGAACTACTTATCTTGAAAAGTGTGATATTTGCGGAGGTGAGTTTATTCCGTCAGACTTGTTGATCGATGTAACGAATGGTATACATTTGATTTGTCGAGATTGTAATGCTGTAGTAGGAACGTGTCATATTTGTAAGAAAAATATAGAATGTCTTTTTGAAACAGATCCGGATCCTCTTCCCAAACAAGTGCAAAAACAAATGACCACCCCACAAGGATATATCGTCACAACTATTCGTAATCCCGACAGGATCGAAAAGCTTTGTAAGAAGTGTGAGTGTTTTTCAGCGGAAAATGAATGTTCGAGACAAATCAATTGGTGTGAGAAATACCAAGTAATATGGGAGACGGAGGAATAATGGGAATTTATATAACAGATATGGAAAAACCAAAACATTGTTATGAATGTTTTTTCATGCCAAAATGTTCAGTCGTTCCAAGGTGGATTAGTCAAATAGACAAGGTCCCATTAAAATGTCCTATAGTAGAAGATAACTTCGTTGAATTTTTATTCAATAGTGCTATAAACCCTAATCAGATGCAGAGATATTTTGAAATGTATATGGCATTACCGATACCCGCTGAAAATAAAAAGATTAAAGGGAGGACTATTGATGAGTGAAATATTAATAGCTTTGTCTGTGGTAAGCGTTATGGCAATTACATCCTTCGTATGTTCTATAGCATATAATAGAGGATGGAGCAAAGGATATTTTGAAGGAAGATTTGACGAGTGGGAAAGGAAAAACGATGGCGTATAAACAATTATGTGATATTTGTGGGCAGGAAATCCACGAGGTATATTTCGACCCAAGGAAATTTAAGTACAAGCGAAGAATATTCGGCACTTATGAGACAATAGATATCTGTCAAGAATGTGCAGAAGAAATGGAGAAATATATTAAGGAAAGAAGAACCAATGAGCATAATAATTAAGATACATATAACATTATTGGTTATTTGTACTGTAATATTTTTATATTGCTGCATAAGGAGTGTGCTTAATAAATCTTTCTCTGACAGTACTTTCTGTGTTATTGTTGATGTATTAGAATTTTGTTTAGTAGTTATTTCATTTATTTATATCATAATAGATGCTTTAGTTGAAATATGGCAGTTATAAGGAGAATGAAATGAGTTTAATCCTAAAAGGAGTTGATTTGCCGGAAGAAGGCGAAACTCTTATTTTAAAAATAAAAGACTCAAAGATATACCGAGAATATCCGAAATATAAGTTTCAACCGACACGAATTAAAGACGCTGAAGCTATTCAAATCCCAAAAAAGCACGGAAGATTAAAAGACTTTGATGCAGATGGAGTCCATCCAGTTATTGTAGATGGCGTATATATGGTAAGAGTAGATGATTTAGATGAAATACCTACAATATTAGAAGCGGAGTGGTTAGATGAATGATAAAGATATGATTTATATATTAAGTGCTATGCTAATGATAAGTGGCATATTGTTAGTGGTGAATGGGATTATGGATCTTATGAGCTAAAAATGGAGGAGTAATGAGCTTAATACTACAAGGGATTGATTTACCGCAAGAAGAAATCAATCTTACCATAACTAAAGACGGAAGAATATATCTCGATAATAAGTATCATTTAATAGCAGAAGCTGTACAAGTACCCAAGAATCACGGGAATTTAAAAGATATAGATGTAATATATAGAGCGTTTTCTAGATGTGCAGAGAATGAAACTGACGAGGGAAGAATTGGGGTATATGCTCAACTCATGAGACTTCTTTTACAAGCTCCTACGGTATTAGAAGAGGAAGAAGAAGGAAGTTGGATACCTGTCGATTCATATTCAGCTTTTGGTGGTGATGAAGCAACATGGGAAGCACATGGAAATCCAATTGCATACCATTACTGTTCAAAATGTAAAAATCAAGTTAATGTGAACGAATTTGGAGAAGAATTGCTGACAGATTATTGTCCGTACTGTGGGGCAAGAATGAAAGGTGAATAATGTGGGAGACAAGTTTTATAAATATGCCTTTTATGCCATAGGGATATTGGCAATTTTAAAATTTATATTCGGTTAAAAAGGTGAATAATATGATAGTATATAAAGATTTTATTGAAGTAACTGCCACTACTGGAGAAAAGGTACTAATAAGAAAGAATTATATTGAATCAGTTGTACAATTTCCTGATAAGACTATTATCAATATGATTGGAGATAGTTCTCAAACTGACAATTTTTATTATGTAATTGATTCATATGAAGACGTTAAAAAAATGCTAGGTGGCAATATAAAAACTCTTGAACAAGTTGAATCAGAATTAACGTGCGGAGAAGTATTTACGACAGAACAATTTGCGTATTATGCAGAAAATAATTGTTTAAATCAATACGATGGATTCGGATATTTCCATGACGGAGAAAAAGAAACTGATTTCAATGTTTGGGATAACGATTCACCAATTTATGATACTGTATCAACTTGGGAAGAACTTGTAGAAAAATATCCGTATGTAATCTGGTATAATAAATAGCATAGAGGAGCCTAAAGAGGCTCCTTTGATTTTTTTTAAATTTTTTGTTATAATATTTATATAAGATAAAGAAAGCGAGATAGATTCGAATGGCAACATATAATGAATATACAGCAACAATTACTGCCGAAGTTTTAGGGCATGAGATAAAATTTGAGTTACCGTATCTGGATACAGATGATCTTGCCACGATTTCAGAAGCAGCATATGAAACCATATCAGAAAGTATCTATTTAACCGTTGATAACGTAAAGGTTAGTGCGGTATATTCTGACGAAGAATAAAGAAAGGAGATTTCCCATGAGAGATCCAAATAGAATTCCTCAGGTGTTAGCTAAAGTGCAAACTCTATGGGAAAAAGTTCCAGATTTGCGTTTTATGCAGCTGATTAACAACATACAAGCACATGAAGGATATGACTTATTTTATGTAGAAGATTCAAGTTTTATGGATATATTAGATAAATATATCGAAGCAGCAAAGAAATAAAGACGAAAGGACGTGATTTCAGTATGGTCGCTAAAAGTTATCAGAACTTAGAAGTTCTTACAGAACCATATATCGTAAAAAATCGTAAATATGTTAAAGTACGGACGGCAGCTGGTACTGAAAAGCAGGTCCGTTGGTATGAAGATTATGAATATAAGAAACTGTATCCTGAAGACTTTAAGGCTCCAAAAGAGAATGTAAAAACTCAAAAGGAAGTTTTGGGATTTGACCAGGACGGTTTTATCACCATATTCAAAGGTGATACATACCCCCTTAAAGATTGGTTTAAAGAGCATGGTGCAAGATACACCAAATTCTGGGGATGGTCATTCGGGTCTTTTGCGGCGATGCCTTCCGAGCTTCCTGAGGGCGTGACTCCTCTGCAGCTTCAATGGGATGCTGTTGGCAACGAGGATGGCAGCCTCAAGGTAGATAGTCAGGTCCAGGCCGCAGTCGAGGAGCTTCTTTGCGACGACAGTGTGTCTACTTTCATTGGTAACATCGGTGATAAAGTAGAGATCGAGCTGTTTATCAAGAAAGTAATTCCTCTTGATGGCTATTATGGAGTCTCCATGATGCATATCATGGAAGATGAAAATGAAAATGTCTTCATTTGGACGACTACTGCTCGTACTTTAAATGTAAATACTTGGTATAAAGTAAAAGGTTCAATTAAAGATCATCGTATTTATAACCATGTTAAACAAACGATCTTAACTCGCTGCAAAGCTGAAGAAATATAAAAGAACCTTTAAGGTAGCTAATAGAGCCTCCTTTCTAGTCACTAGGAGGCTCTATTGATTTTTTTAAAAAAATTTGATATAATATATATATAAGATAAAGAAAAAGAAAGAGGTATGTGTATGTCATTAGTTGATAAATTAACTGATAGAGAAAAAACAATGATTGAGAAATATATAGATGCTTATGCAACATATGATGTGCAGAGAACTGCATCTGTTGATCACCTTCTTCGTTTTTGGGATCAGGCAAAGAGTGAATACTTAGCTGACATGTTTAATGGTCAACTAATGATTACCAAGCCTGTTACTTTCGTACAGGGAGAAGAAGAGTTACAGGAACAAATCGGTAAAGCACTTAGAGATAATCAAGATGCTCTTGATTTTTGTACCACTTGGAGAGATAAGTTTGGTTGGAGTCATGATGACGCCATGGATGAGCAGGTTCGTTGGAACTTATATAGAATGCTCGATCATGATATACTTGCTCGTAACGTGTGGCCCAATGATACTTTTGCAGTAACCTTCTTAGACGGTACTATCTTTAAGGTTCAGAATGGAACTAAGATTTCCAAAGCAATCGGCAAGATCGTTAAGGGATTAGGCATGTCTGAAGAAAAGTATGAAGCCTTCAGAATTGCTTGTTCCCAGGGACTTAATCAGAAGACTATTCGTGGTGAGTTGACACTTTCCATTCACCCTCTTGACTATATGACCATGAGCGACAATGAAAGTGATTGGAGTTCTTGTATGAACTGGAGAGATAATGGTTGTTATCGCCAGGGTACTGTTGAAATGATGAACAGTCCTATGGTAGTCGTAGCTTATCTTTCTGCTCATGATGCAAAGTTAGAATGGGGACATGGTTGTGAATGGAACTCTAAAAAGTGGAGAGAACTTCTCATTGTAACTCCGAGCATTATCTGTAATGTATTAGGGTATCCTTATAGAAATAATGACCTCAGCCAGGCCGCACTTAAGATGTTAAAGCAATTAGCTGAAACTCATTTAGGTTGGAAATATGTAAATGAGACTCCAGTAGTATGGCAGCAGGAAGAGCATTTTGAACCTTATGATGGAAAAACAGTTTACATCACTACTGATACATATCATATGTATAATGATTTCTCTGATAGGGATCACTTTGGTTTTTTTGGTCCAGAAATAGGAGAAGAATTACATATTAATTACTCTGGCGAAGCAGAATGTATGTGTTGCGGGCAGGCCGATCCACCGATCGATGAAGAGAGCTACCTGGTAGGATGTTGCTGTGAAGAATATGAATACTGCGAATGCTGCGGAGAAAGAATCTATAGCAATGAGGCTAGTTATTGGGTAGATGATCAGCATCTGTGCCAGTACTGCTATGATGATCGTGTCATTTGTGATATTCACGGGGATGAACACCTTGTAGATAATTGCAAAAAAGTCTTTTTAATGAATGACGAAAATATTACTAGAGCGGATCATATCTGTATCTATGAGGAAGAATGGAATTGGGAAACTCTTGGTAAGTATGTAAATTTAATATATTCTGTTCGTGAAAATCCTTGGTATTATGATCCTAAATTCTATGTCCGTTTAAGTGATTTAACTCAGAAGGGATTAGAACTTTTCTTATTCCAAACCAACTGCGACGATATAGAAGAGCTTGAAGAATTATTTGATTCCAGGTGGGCTCGTCAGGTAGATATAAAAGAAGCATATACTTATGAACCAAAAGATGAGTCCCTTCCTTGGGGCTAAAAAGAAACCGAATACACAGGTAAAAAGTGTGCTCGATTGATTTTTTCAAAAAATTTTGATATAATATATATGTAAGATAAAGAAAGCAAAGAAAACACTTAAAAAAAATTATTGATTAAAGAAACGAAAGGTCTAGGTAAAAAACATGGAAAAGATTACTAAGAGAGCAATGTATGAAGCAATTAAGAACGCTGTTGTAACTGGTGAGTGGACTTATGACGCAGAGGATGTTGTAGCATTCTGCGACAACGAAGTGGCTCTGCTTGATAAGAAAGCTGCTAAGGCTAAGGAAACCGCCGCTAAGAAGAGAGCTGAGGGTGACGAACTCATGGATGCAGTAAAAGCTGCACTCGGTGAAGACTTCGAACCTATCAGCGAGATCGCTGCTAGAATCGAGGGCGAGGACGTAACTGTAAGCAAGGTTACTTACAGACTTACTCAGCTCGTAAAGAATGGCGATGCTGAAAAGCAGGAGATCGCTATTCCCGCTGCAGATGGTGGAAAGACCAGAAAGGTTATGGGATATAAGCTCGCATAGTCGAGTTTATAATCCTCAATAAGGGCAGGAAATAACCTGCCCTTATTTGAGTATAAAAAAAGGAGAAAGAATGAAGTTATGTGTAAGTGCTCGTCAAGAACTTCCATATATTGATTGGGCAGAAGAAATTATATTTGAATATAAAGATCGTAAAGCAATTCCAGATTATATAGATAAATATCCTGGAAAGACAATCATCTTACAGTATTTTGATATGTATGATGATTTTGATTGGGAAGAAATTAAAAGATATAATGCTTTAGCAATGGGTAATTTTATGATGGCAATTAGTAATCTTTTTCTTGCAGAAAATTGTAAAGAAGAAGGAATTAAATTTTATTTTGCTTATCCAATTACTTCTTATGATGAGTTGACGGCGGCCCTGGCTATGGGGAGCGTTTATGTTAGACTTGGCGGTCCTTTATTTTTTGATATAGAATATGTGGCCAGTCATTTTCCAGAAGCTAATATTCGTTTAGTTCCTAATATTGCATATGACGATGGATATTTACGAGAAGATGGTATAGCTGGGACTTGGATTAGACCTGAAGATATTATGATGTATAATCCATATGTAAAGACCATTGAATTTTTTAATGATGCTGATTTAAAAAAAGAACAAGCTTTAATTCGTATATATTGGACAGAAAGAGAATGGCCTGGCAAATTAAATATGATTATTACTAATCTTGATTCAGAAGGAATAAATCGTATGATCCCTTCTGATGTTACAGAACATCGCCTTAATTGTCGTCAGGTATGTCGCGCCCGCAGAGCATGTCATATATGCCATCGTGCCTTGTCATTAGCTAATGAAGATAGGGTTCAAGCTTATAAAGATGCAAAAGATCAAGGACTATTGATTCAAGTAGAAGAGACAGTAGAAGAATAATTGATTTTTTAAAAATATTATGTTATAATAAAAGAAAAAATAGGAAATTATTAATATGCAAAATTTGACTAATAGTGATTACAAATTATTCTGTTCTTTAGCTCAAGTGTCTCAAGAATCTCTTCGAAAGACCTTGAGAAATTTTCTGTATAAAAAATACAAAACTGTCTATGCAACTGATCATTATTTATATGCGGTTGGAGAGATCCCCATTGCTTTAGTGGCTCATATGGATACAGTATTTCCAAAAGCACCAAAAGATATTTTTTATGATCGAGAAAAAGGCGTTATATGGAGTCCAACTGGTTTAGGAGCTGATGATCGTGCGGGTATTTTTGCGATCATTAAATTAATTCAGCTTGGATATCGACCTACTATTTTATTCTGTGCTGATGAAGAAATAGGAGCATTAGGAGCTGAACAATTAGTACATGATTATCCCCAGCCAATCGAACCTATTAATTTTATCATTGAATTAGATAGGCGTGGCACAAATGATTGTGTATTTTATAATTGTGATAATAAAGATTTCATTCATTATATAGAATCAGCTGGTTTCGTAGAAGATTGGGGTTCATTTTCAGATATTTCAGAAATTTGCCCTTCTTGGGAAATTGCTGGAGTTAATCTTTCAATAGGATATGAAGATGAACATACTGTTTCTGAAATCCTTAAAGTAAATCCTATGTTAGATACCGTTCGGAAAGTAAGAAAGATATTCGATAAAGGTGAGTGGCCTAGTTTTAAATATGTTCCTAAGTCTTGGTCTAGATATGGTTGGGATGGTTTATATCCTTCAGAGTATGACTATTGGATGGCAACTCGAGATGAGCCAGAAGAAGGAATATTTAGTCATATGTGCAACTGTTGCGGAATGATTCTTCATGATTATGAGACTATTCCAGCTATTGATGACGAATATAATGTAGCATATTTTTGCCCAGATTGTTGTGTAGAAAATGTAGAATGGTGTAAAATATGTGGACAATCTTTTGTAAAAGGGGTGCTTCCACCTTCAGGTATATGTGAAGATTGTATTAGTAAGTATGGAAAAAGTAGGGACGCAAAGAAAAGAAGGAGAAAATAATGGCAAAGGGTGCAATAGCAAAAAGTGAAGTTACCAGTAGAATTGAAGCTGCTTTTGGAACTGATTATATTGGAGAAGTCGATAAGAAAATTTATGTTTGGGCAAATGAAAATGGAGAAAGAGTTCAAGTTGCTTTGTCTTTAACTTGCCCAAAAAATCCTGTTTCAGTTGTGGGTGGTAGTATACCAGAGACTGCTTCTGGAGATTGGGACTTTGATGATGATGCAGTAGCTACAACTCCAACCGTAATGGCTAAAGCTGAAATTACTCAAGAAGAAAAGGACAAAGTAGCAGATTTAATGGCTAAATTAGGTCTATAAAAATTTTCAAAAATTTTTGGACAACGTGGAATAATGTATTAATTAGAGTTTGTATAATAAGTAACAAACTCTAACTATAGGGAGGTAGTTCAATGGCAGAACAGCGGTCTCCAAAACCGCATATGAGGGTTCGATTCCTTCTCTCCCTGCCAGTTTTTATTGAGAGTAAAAGGAGTTTTATGAGCGAAATTAATTTAATGGTTGACAATTCAACTAAAATGTATATGCGAGAAATGGGAAATATTCCTATGCTCACTCCAGAAGAGGAAAAACGATATGCAGAGCTTGCGGCGCTGGGTGATCCGGTCGCAAAAAATAAATTAGTTGAATCTAATCTACGTTTAGTTGTTTCAGTTGCTAAACATTATATCGGTTGTGGAGTTTCTTTTCAAGATTTGATTCAAGAAGGGAACATTGGATTAATTAAAGCAGTTGATAAATATGATTTGGATCGAGGTTTTCGTTTTTCTACGTATGCAACATGGTGGATTAAACAGACAATCTCAAGAGCAATTACAGACCAAAATCGTTTAATCCGTATTCCAGCTCATATGACTGAAACAATTAATAAAATTAAAAAGGTTTCAAGAGAATTAACTTTATCACTTCAAAAAGAACCTTCTTTTAAAGATATAGCAGATGCATTAGGAATTTCTGAGAAAGAATTAATTGAAATTAATCAATATATGAATTCAATTTCAAGTCTTGATACACCTCTTGATGAAGGAGATGGAGATGATACTGTTGAATCTTTAATCGCTGATACTAAAGCAATTGATCCAGAAGAGAATTGTGAACAAGCAGATATGCTTGCTACAATTAATAAAGTTCTTGCGACTTTATCAGATCGAGAAGCTGAAATTTTGCGTTTGCGATTTGGGCTTGATGGTCACCAGGCAATGACCCTTGAAGAAGTAGGAGAGTACGAAGGCTTAACAAAAGAAAGAATTCGTCAGTTAGAAATAAAGGCTTTACAAAAATTAAGAAATCCTAATAGAAGTAGACTTCTGAAAGATTATCTAGAATATTGATAACCTATTGATTTTTATTAAAAAATTTGTTATAATATTTATATAAGATATAGAAAGGAAGTGTAATAGATGTTTGGATACCACGATGAACCTAATTGTATGTTTGATTTATGGAGTCCCAATCCTATGAGATGGGGAGATAATGCGATAGAAAATCGTGCTTTTTCTCCTTATTGCAAACATATGCAAGAATGCGAAGATGTTGTTGCTGCAATAAGAAGAGGACAGACATCTTTTACTTTAGATGATGATTTCGATCAGAGCGATTTAGATTATATTAATCAGCGTCTCTCTGAATACGGTATCGTCGCAAATTTAAGTCTTGATTAAGGAGTAAGTATGAACGTAAAAGTCGGAGATAAAATTCGTATCATTGATATGAAAGGTGAGCCTCAATATGCTGGAAAGATTGGAGTTGTTCGATCTATTGATGATGTAGGACAAATTCATGGCAGTTGGGGTGGTTGTGCGTTGATTCCTTATGAGGATATTTTCGAGGTTATTCCTACAGAAGAGTAAGCCCAGATGGCGGAATCGGTATACGCACCGCACTCAAAATGCGGCGAGGTGACTCGTGAGGGTTCGAATCCCTCTCTGGGCACCATTAAATAATTATGTCTAGAAAACAAAGAAAACCAAGACCAGAACCTCCTCATTGGTACTGGTTAGATAGTGATAATTGTTGGAATTGTAAAAACCGTAATAATTGTAATGGGTGCAAAATTCTAAAACAATTATCTGCTCAATTAAAAAAGAAAAATCGGAAAATTGATTTTTTAGAAAAAATTTGATATAATATATATGTAATAATTAATAAGGCACATACAGCAAACTAACTTTTGTCATGGGTTCGATTCCCATTCCACGAGCCATTTTTCGTAGATAGATCAGTTGGTAGATCAAAGTTGAGTGCCTTGTTTGATGGCCTGGTAGTTCAGTTGGTTAGAATGCTAGCCTGTCACGCTAGAGGTCACGGGTTCGAATCCCGTCCAGGTCGCCACAATATAAAGACAGTTGACAGCAATTATATTTTAATGATTTTTAGGTCTCCAAAACCCGTGTATGTTAGTTCGAGTCTAACCTCCCCGCCCATCGGGGAGTATGCTAATTGGCAAAGCAGCGAAAAAGAATTATTTGACTGTCTTGAAGTTTAGGGGTGTCGCCAAGCGGTAAGGCACAGGGTTTTGATCCCTGCATTCGCTGGTTCGAATCCAGCCACCCCTGCCACGATGACGCGGAGTAGAGCAGCGGTAGCTCATCGGCCTCATAAGCCGGCAGTCGGGGGTTCGAATCCCCTCTCCGCAACCATATTTTAAAGTCCCTTACAGCAAAAATTTTTATGTAGACAAATGGTTAAGTCACTTTCTTTTGATGAGAGCAATGTGGGTTCGAATCCCACCTAAATCTTGGGACTTGTTTTTAAATTGCAGATAAGATGAAGAACCTCAACAAGAGATCCTACAGTTTTAATTTATTTTTTATGTTCATTTTTTATTTCCTTTCACTTTTATTCGGCACTGTAGGCTGAGGGATGCCATCTTTCTCTATATATCTTTTTATATAGAAAATAAAAGAATTTTTCTACCAGATTCTTTAACGTCTAGGCTAGTTGCATTTTTAAAGTATTCTATTAATCTTTCTCAAAATTAGCTGTTTTTCTTGCTGGTAGTTGTTATTTGGGGAGATACTCAAGA
>Ga0310697_10004193_pt1 | contig 14303 bp, 12 predicted proteins | sample 172DNAGHGlowgp2_FD_203883 | JGI IMG/M metagenome (GOLD analysis project Ga0310697, IMG submission 203883) | Sheep rumen microbial communities from Palmerston North, Manawatu-Wanganui, New Zealand - 1728 DNA GHGlow gp2 (v2) (version 2) | ecosystem: Host-associated > Mammals > Digestive system >...
ATCAAACAAAATAATTAAAAATTTTTGATTATTTCTCGGCCGTCAGGCCGATTAAAAATCGCGAGGCAAATTATGACACACCCTCAATGGATCAGATGTTTTTACCCATCTCGAAGGCTTCCTGCAGCTTGGCGTTGCCGGTGATGTCGCGTGCATCGTTGACGCCGCCGCAGAACAGGTGCCCCTTTAATGCAGATTTCGCATAGCATTCAATCCAGCCCTGCAGGCCGCTCTCGGCACGCTTGGGAACGAACTCCTCGTCCTCGGCAGCCGTGGTCAACAGGTAGATATCGCGAAAGCGGTAGTCCTTGGGGTACATGGCGTTCATGCGGTCGATGAGCGTCTTCATCTGCCCCGACATCTCATAGTAGTAGATCGGTGTCGCCCAGCACACCACGTCGGCATTGAGCACACTGTCCATGATGGCAGGCACATCGTCCTTAAAGACACAGGCGCCAGTCTTTTGGCACGACAGGCAACCGATACAGAACTTGATTTCTTTTCCTCGCAGCGAGATCAATTCCACTGCATGTCCAGCGACCTTTGCGCCCTGAGCAAACTGCTCAGCCATCGCTTGGCTGTTCGAACCAGCACGCAGGCTGGTAGAAATAACAACAACTTTCTTCATTTTTTATAATTTTTACTTTTTTACCATTCTTGATCTAGACACTATAGCCCAAAGCCAGTAACGCAGAAACCCTCTCTAAACCCTAAACCCTAAACTGCTCGCACAGCGAGCATCTTTATTTTTTCTTGAAAATCAGCGGCATCGTCTCGGGATCGAGAGGCTGCATGGTGGGCAGTTTCAGGCTTTTCACCATATGCAGCGTGCCCTGCTTGTACTTCTGGAAATGCTCGGTCTTCAGGTGCGCTTGGTAGGCGGCATCCGAGGCGTAAATCTCCAGGATGCGGATCTGGTTGGGATCCTCGGCGCTCTGCATCGGGAACAGGCAGATGACGCCAGGCTCACGCTCCACGCTGAGGCGGTCCACCTCGTTGGCAAACGCCAGATACTCTTCCAAATACTCGGGATAGACCTCAATTTCGGCAATGCGGACAATCATCTTTTCATCAGTTGCTGTAGCTGATGGTTTCTCCCCTACCTGATGGAACAGCCAAGAGGCATTCTTCCACAGGAACATCTCCTTGAACGGCGCCAGGTCAGGCTCGTCGGTGAGGTACTGCTTCATCCTAGCCAGGCTCTGCGTGAGCACCTTAGGGGCGACGTAGGGATAGTCCGAGCCATACAGCAGATGGTCGGGCGTGGTGATGGTGAGCATCATGCGGATGGTTTCGGGCGAATGGGCACCCGCCAAGTCATAGTAGAGCGCGGCAAGGTTGGCCTCCCAGTCAATGTCGCCCACCATCTTATTGGCCTGCATGACGGGCGTGAGCGACTTCATGCGCGGCACAGCCAGCGGCAGATAGGCTCCGCAATGGGGCACAACCACCTTCACATTGGGATAGCGGGCCAGCACATTGCGGCTGATCATGTTGGTCACGGCGCGAGTTGTCTCCGACAGGTATTCCTGCATGGCGAGCGGCGTCTGTGCCATCACCTCGCTGTTGACGGGGTCAGGACGGTGGGGATGCAGAATGATGACGGCGTTGCGTTGACTGAGTACGGCAAAAAGCGTGTCCAGTTCAGGTGCGCCCAGGTACTGACCCTGCACGTTTGTCGCCAACTTGATGCCGTCGGCGCCCAACGTGTCGAGCGCATAGGCCACCTCGCGGATAGCGGCTTGGACATCGGGCAACGGCAATGCGGCGCAGAACAGGAATCGCCCCTGATGCTCGCGCTTGATGCGGGCAGCCTCCTCGTTGGTTGCTCTCACCACCTTGGCAGATGACGGCTGCGGAGCAGCCAGTGTCAGCACCGAGGTCTCGACGCCCGCCTCATCCATCCACCGCAGATGGCTCTCCACGTCATATTTCGGCAACGGGAATCCCTCCTCCATGAGCCTGTCCTCAGCCTCCAGTGCAGAGACAAAGCCAGGGGTGATGATGTGGCTATGCACATCCATCACTCCCTGCGCCAATACACTTAAAGCTATAGCTATAAATAGAAATGTGACTTTGATTCTCATCTTATTCCATACTGTGTTCCCAGCCGCCACGGGTGTCAATGCCAGTGGCATCTGCCAGTTTTTCCAGTCTTGCTACCTCTTCGTCTGTCAGCTGAATCTTTGCGGCTTCGGCGGCCTCAATGACGTGACGCTCCTTGGTTGCTCCGATGAGGGGCAGCGTTCCCTTGGCGATTGCCCACGCGATGCCGATCTGTGAACACGATGCGCCATATTTCTCACCGATGGCGGTCATTTCATTGGTCAGGGCCTCCAACTGGGGCAGCACGGGGTTATACTTCTTGCCGCGGTCACTCTCCTCGGGCAGCGGGTTCGCCTTGTTGTACTTGCCGCTGAGCGCTCCTTGCTCCAGCACCATGTAGGCCCAGAAGTCGATGCCGTTCTTTTTGCAGTAGTCAAGCACGCCGCCTTTCTCGCTGGAGCGGTACAGCAACGAGAAATGGTTCTGTACAGCCGACACCTTGAAGCCAGCTTCACCCAGGATTTCGTTAGCGCGTTCAATCTCCTGGATATTATGGTTGGATACACCCACGCGTTTCACCTTGCCACTCTGCAACAAGGGGATAAGACCTGGCGTCCAGCGCTCCACGTCCATCGGATTGTGAATCCAGTAGATGTCGATGTAGTCACAGTTCATGCGCTCGATGGAGGCATCGGCCATCTTCTCGACGCTGTTGTCATAAATCTCGGCAAGCTGCGGAGTGAACTTGGTTGAAATCGCCAAATCGTCACGGTTCACGCCCTTGGCAAGCGTGCCGAGGATGCGCTCCGATTCGCCCATGCCGTAAACGGTGGCGGTGTCCCACAGGTTCAGTCCGGCATTCATCGCTGCCTCGAACACGGGTTTCAGATTCTCAACATCGGTATTGGAACCGAACACGGCATCTCCGCCAAAAGCACCAGCGCCCCAAGCCCAAGTGCCCAACGCAATCTTTGTCTCCATCATCATAGTGTTTGCTTGATTAAAATGAATGTTTGTTTTCTCGATGCAAAGGTATGGCGAAATCCAAAGATAGAGCCAAATCCTTTTACTGATAAATCAACCTTTTTTACCGATTTTCAAAAAATAATGATTATTTTTGTGCCTGTGATGGAGAAAATCTTAAAAGTACACAACGTCAACGACTATGCCCGGTACATTGGCGCGCCTGTGCTGCATCCGCTCGTCTCGGTCATCCACTACGACGAGCTGGAGCATTGTAGGCACTCGTTAAACAACTACGATGTCTACGGACTATTCATTGCCGACGAGATGCTGGAGGAACTCACCTACGGCCTCACAACCTATGACCTGCACCGCCATGCCCTGATGTGTGTATCGCCTGGGCAGATAGGCGGCAAGGCAGACATCGGAGAGGAAATTCAGACCAAGGGCTGGGCCTTGTTATTCGACCCCTTGCTGATTCACGGCACCGACCTGGAAAAGCGGATGCCTGCCTACAGTTTTTTCTCCTATAACACCAACGAGGCCCTGCTCATGAGTGATGACCAGAGGCAGATTATCGTTACCCTGTTAGAAGCCTTGAGAAACGAACTGAGTGGCAATGATGACGAACACAGGCAACATATCATCGTATCCTACATCGAACTGGTGCTTGAACATGTGGCACGTTTCTATGCCAAGCAACTCTCATTGCAGACGGCAAAGACCAATGACCTGCTGACAAGGTTCGAGAATCTGCTGAACCGGTATTATGACGAGGGCATCTATCGCACGCATGGGCTCCCCACGGTGAGATACTGCGCCCAGGAGTTGTTTCTGTCCCCCAATTACTTTGGCGACTTGATTCATCAGATGACCGATGACACAGCCAGCAATGCCATCCGCCGATTCATCATGCAGCGCGCACAGAAACTCCTCATCAGGGGAGAAAGCATCGCCCAGACGGCCGAACTGCTTGGATTCGACTATCCGCAACACTTCACCCGAGCATTCAAGAAATTCTTTGGCTTGTCACCTAGTGCCTATCTCAAGCAAGTGTCCAAATAGGCTATTTCCCGTTCACGATGCCGCTGATCCACTCGAAGAGTTCGTCGAGGGCGTAGTCGCCGCTGTGGGGACGGTTCCATGCCAGCAGGAAGTTGACGTCCTTGCCTGCATTTTGTAATTTGAGGGCGAGGTTGATGGGCACGGGGAATGAGGTGTCGCGGTCGCGGGCTCCGTGACGGATGTACCAGTGCGGCGCCACGTCGGTCACGCCGTCGCCGATGAAGTACATCGGGTTCAGCAAGCGCACGTTTTCACGGATTTCATCGGTCACCACCGAGCCGGTCTTGGCGGCACTGTAATCGGTAAAGTTGACCTTGCTGCCAGTCCTGTCGCCGAACTCATCGTTCTCGCCTGAGGCACGACCGCCTGCCACGCCCTGCGTGTCAAAGGCTGGCGCGGTCTTGAGCGGCTGCGTAGAAACGACATAATTGAGATAGGTCGCCATGTCCAGGTCGATGATGTAATCGCCAGGCTTGCCACCGCCACGACCACCACGTTGCATCATCGGGGGCATCTGTCCCCCACCCTGACGCACGCCGCCATTGAGGGGTGGCATACCGCCCATTGCCTCCTTGTCGAACTTGAAACCGAGGCTGTCGGGGATGTCGGCACCGGCATTCTTGGCGATTTGTGCTGCGCGGATGAGTTCTTGCTTGATGTAATCCAGGAAATTATCGGCAGTGAGCAGTGTGCCGTCGGGCGTGCGCAGGTTCAGGCTCTCAAGATAGGCGGGGAACTGCGCCTTGAGTTCGTTACTCACGGCGAGCACGTTGGCGTCGCCCTGCTGACGGCTGTCGGTGCCGTTATAGAGCCACTCGTAGGCCATGTCGGCATGGTCCAAGTCGATAATCGGGCAATAGCACACCGAGGCGAACACGTCGTCGCGCTGCTGGGCGGCACCCATGGCGCGGAGCAGCGGCTCATAGGCGGGATTGTTGCCCGTGGCGCCCATCAGGCTCGACATCGCTCCTCCGGCACTGGTGCCGTCGGTGATGATCCTCTCTGCGTCACCGGGCATCACGTCGTCAAACTGGCGCAGGTAGCGGATGGCGGCCTTCAGGTCCAGAATGGCGGCAGGAGCACGGCCCGTGTAGATGGTCTGTCCCTTCTTGATGCCGGCCTTCTTGTCGGTTTTAGTGGCAACTACTGTCGAGTTGCGGCCACGACTACCGGGAATGGCGACCACATAGCCCTCCTTCAATGCCCTGCCCGTGGCATCACCAGCAACGGGCTGCTGGGCAGGTGCTGCCATATAGCCGCCCACATAGGTGCGCAGCAGTATCGGGGTCTGCTGGGTCGCCCCATCGGGCACATACACGTTGATGGTCTGATAGGCAGAGTCTTCCACGTTGGTCACGAAGAACATGCCCTCATAGGCCGTGTAGTTCACCTCCGTGCCATCGGGCATCATCAAGGTCCTCGTCTCGCCGATGGTCGGGTCAAACTTCAATTGCGGCGGCGTTTTTACCGCCTTGGTCTTAGCGCCAGCACCAGCCACCACGGCAAGCGCCAGCATCCATGTCAATATCCTTTTCATGCGATTATTAAATTGATTACTTGCTCCAAAAGTAATCAAAAAAACGACATAGGCGGTTCAGTGAACCGCCACTTTTTTCATCTTCTTCAATACTAACAACAGTAAGTTTTTGTATCTTTGTGTCCTGGAAACAATAAATCATTTGGGTTATGGAATACGTAAAACTGGGAAATTCTGACTTGCGTGTATCGCGCATCTGCTTGGGCTGTATGGGCTTCGGTGACCCGACCATCGGCCAGCACTCATGGACCATCGGCGAGGAGCCGACACGCGAGATCATCCGCCGCAGCCTCGACCTGGGCGTGAACTTCTTCGACACTGCCATTGCCTATCAGTTGGGTACGTCTGAGCAGTATGTGGGACGGGCTCTGCGCGACATGGCACGGCGCGATGACGTGGTCGTGGCGACTAAATTCCTGCCGCGCACAGACGAGGAAATTGCTGCTGGCATCGATGGCCGCCAACACGTGCTGAACAACATCGACAGCAGCCTGCAGCACCTGGGCATGGATTATGTTGACCTGTACATCTACCACATCTGGGACTACAAAACGCCTGCTGAGGAGATTTTGGAGGGCATGAACGAGGCTGTCCGTACGGGCAAAGCCCGCTATATCGGCATTGCCAACGCCTATGCCTACCAACTCGCCAAGATGAACGCGCTAGCCGATAAACGCGGCTGGGCGAAGTTCATTAGCGTGCAGAACCACTACAACCTGATCATGCGCGAGGAGGAACGCGAGATGCAGCCGCTGTGCCGCGAGGACAACATCGCACAGACACCCTACAGCGCCCTGGCGTCAGGCAAACTGGCCAAGCGACCTGGCGAGACCTCCGCACGACAGGAGAAAGATGCCTTCATGCATTTCAAGTATGACGCCACGGCCGAGCAAGACAACCGCATCGTGGAGCGCGTCGTGGAACTCGCCGACCGATATGGCGTGGAGATGACCCAGATCGCGCTGGCATGGCTGCTGACCAAGGTGGAGTCGCCCATCGTGGGAGCCACAAAACTCCACCACATCGAGGGCGCCGTCCGCGCACTCGACATCCGCCTGACCGCCGACGACATCCGCTACCTGGAAGAGCCCTACGTACCACACAACCTCTCGGGCGTGATGGCGGTCAACAAACCCGTCATGGACGCCGAACCCGTCTGGGTGCAAGCCGCCAAGAATAAATAATGTAAATTCGACGGGGAAAAACCGCTATCGCCCAATCTGTCATTTGGAAACTGTGTCATAATTGCCACTCGGTATAATAACCGTGCTAACGCACGGGAACCTTTAGCTCGGCGTAGCCAAATTAAGCAAATTAATTATAAAAATTTTTATTAATATGAAATGATTATTAATCTTAATTTAATAATTTGATTAATTTCCCGCCCGCAGGGCGGTTATTATTCCAGCAGTAGAGTTATGACACAGCCTCATGCTCAATAATAAACGAACCTGATCGAAAAAACCAGGCTCGCTTATATTTACAAGTGTCGGGAAGGATTACTTCACGAGGACTTTGCGAACGGTGCCGTTGCTGTAGCGGATGATATTGACACCGGGCTGCAGCTCACTGTGCTGGCGACCCTGCACGTCATAGATGCGAGCATCGACAGGCATGGTGGCCATCACTTCCTCGATGGCAGTAAACTGAACGTTCACCTCATTGCTAGGCAAGCTCTCGCCCTGCTCGTAAACGGCGGTCACATAGTAGGTGGCATCATTGCCCGCCTTCTCACCCGTGTAGGTCGTCTCGGGAGCAGCGACAAAAGCAATTACCTCGCCGTCACAATAGACGTTATAACCCGTCAGAGTGCGGGGTGCCTCGTCGGTAGCAGCGGGAGCAAAGGTAAAGTCGTCAACCATCAGCATCACGCTGCGACGGATGCAACGCACGGCAAAGTAGTAGGTTCCCTCGGGCACGTCAAACGAGTATTCGCGCCAACCGTCACCGACGTAGATGCGCTCCTCGTCGTTCAACTTCACGAAGCTGTCGTGGTGGTTGTCGGTCGTCGAGGTATAGACATTGATCCACTCCGAGTCAAAGGTGGCAGCCTTAGCCCAGAACTTGATGGTCTGTGCACGGCCGTCGAGGCGCGGGGTAATCAGCCAGTCGTCGTTCTCGTAGGGGTAGTCCACACTGGGAGCAGCCATGTACTGCTCGCCGCTGTAAGGCTTGAACGCATAGTCCATGTTGTCCTCTACCCAGGTCTTGGTCTCGGTCGTATTGAATACCTGGAAGGCCATAGGAGCGCCCTGGTTCTCGTAGGTAACGGGGATGCGCGGGGTCACGAGCGTCGTGGCCTGGTCGCCGTCATAGAGGGTCCAGTCGCCCACGCCGTCGATAGCAAAGGCACGATAGGACTCAAAGTCATCGGTCACATACTCCAGCTCGCCCTGTGCAGGCTCAACCGACTGGCAAGCATCCCACGTCAGCGTGATATGGTTACCGCTGGTAGTAGCCGAGAGATACTCGGGTGCGGGCAGTTCATTGGGACGAACCGAGGTGGCGATAGTGGCGCTCTGGTTGTTCTCGGGCATCATGTCGTCAGCCCAGACGAGCTCGACCTGCCAGTTGATGGACTCCATCTCGGCATCGGCTGCAGTAGCGGTATAGGTGGCAATACCGGTAGTTGTGAAGCCGGCAGCAAGAGATTGCTCGGTAACACTCTGATAGAGTTCGCCATCCTTATAGATGTTCACGGTGTAGTCCTGAGCTTCCTGTGAGCCGCGGTTCAAGATGTCGTACTTCATCTCGAAGTTCTCGCCCACGTTGACGCGCTTCGGATCGATGGTGAAGTCGCTAACGGCGAGGTCATTCTCTACGCTGGCTTCACCAATACGGATGTTGTCCACATACAGGTCACGGCGGGCACCCATCTGGTCGCTCAATGCCGAAGCCAGCAGACCGATGTTGGCGAAGTTGGCGTCAGCGTTCTTCGGCAGAATCACTTCGCACTCTACCCACTGGTCGGTCATCTCATTGAGGAAGAACTGGGCGTTCTCAACATCCTGCCACTCGCCGCCGTCATAGGAGACTTGCACCTGGATGTTGTCGTCGATCTCACCGTCCCACTCGGGGTCGTACCATGCGCTACGGCCATAGTGGAACATGAACTTCATCGTGGGCACGGCCACGCTGTTGAGGTTCAGCATGGGCGAAACAATACGGCTGTGGGTATCATAGTCAGCATACTGGCTCTCGGCAACGAGGAAACCGCCGTCATAGTCAGGAGCCTCAATCAGTGGCTCACCCGTCCAGTCGTCATAGATGTCGCCCGTGGCATAGAAGTCAAAGTCGTTCACCTCGCCGTCCTGGGTCCAGTTCTCCTGCTCGCCCCATGCGAACGATGCCTTGTAGGGCAGGTCAAGGGGCTTACCGGTCACCACGCTGTTACTCTGCACGGCCTCACCCTCATTGCCGTTATAGAGCGGCGTGATGGTGTAGCTGGCGTTGACTTGGCCCTCGGTGACGGGGATATTGTCGGTATAGGAGGTCTCGCTGGTGCCCTCGGCAACCACGCCGCTCGACTCGCTGTTACGCTCCACGCGATAGGTGATCGCACTGTAGTCAACATAGCCGCCGTTGACTGACTGCGTCGGGGCGTCCCAAGTCACGGTGATACTCATGTCGTTATTCAACTTGGCAACAGCATTGGCGGGAGCCACGGGCATATCCATACCCACAAAGGCGGTCACCTCGACTGCACTACCCTCGCCCTCGCCATTGCGGGCAACGACACGGTAGGTGTTGAAGCCGTTCTCCACCTCGGCATCGAGATAGGTCAAGGCCTCACCAGGGGCAGGATGCTCAAATGTCTTCTCGAGCACACCGTTGACATAGACATCGATAGCGGTGATTTCGCTCAGAGCCTCGCCAGCAGCGGTTACTGCGGGAGCCGTGAAGGTCAGCGTGGCCTCAGCCTTACCGAGGTCGGCAGGCGTCAGCACCAGGTCGGTCACCTCGCCGGGAACGCCCTTGGACGATTTCTCGATGAGCTTCACGTTGTCGATTTCGACGCGGTGCTGCTCAGGGTCACTGTAGGCATAGAAAGCAATGCGATACTTGCCGCTGGTGGCAGCATACACCTTGACCGTCTTGTCGCCCGAGTCGCTCTTGACAACGCCGGGATAGTCGGCGAGCACCTGGGTGAACGAGGCGGGGTCGGTGCTGGTGCCGAGCAGCACGCGCAGGTTCTCGGTCTTGGACAGCACGCCCATGTAGAACGTCAGTTCATACACGTTGCTGGCATTCAGCTCAAACTCCGGCGAAATGTAATAATCATCGCCGGGAAGACCGGTCTGGTAGTCGAGCATGTAAGCAGCCATGCCGTTGAGGAACTCCCACGTGCGGCCACCGTTCTGATCCACGATGGTCCAGGAGTCAAAGGCTTCCTGCGTGTCGAAGGTCTCTTCGAGCAGGACGTCGCCAGGGTTTGCCCACACTGCAGTCGAGGCAAACACCATCAGCCCTACGAATAGGGTTCGTAAAGAATTTTTCATAAAAAACGCATTAATGTTGATTAAAAAATAAATGTAGTAAAAGCACCGCAAAAATACTGAAACCCTCTGATTTATACCATATAACTTTAGATAAAAAATGTTATTGCTAGCTACTAGCCGTTAGCTATTAACGATTATAGAGGCATCCGCGTCCCATCTTGACAGGAACGCGGATGTCATCTTTATACTTAATAAATTCTTCGCGCGTTAGCGTCTTAGCGTGATGCCCACTAACGGCTAAAGCCTAAAGCCTATAGCCTAAAGCCTAAAACCTAATGTCTAATGTCTAAAGTCTAAAGTCTAATGTCTAAAACCTTCTCGCCTCGCGAGCATACTACAGCTTCATCACACGCTTCATCTCCAGATTCTCGTAGCCCTCGGGGCAATGAGTTGAGAGATAGACGGTGGGGTGGTTGCTGATGAACTCACGCACGCGGTCCAGCGTCTCGCGGGCGGCTGCCAGGTCCTCAAAGATGATCGAGAGCTTGTTGGCCTTCAATGCGGCGTCGCAGTAGGTCACGTCGCCATGGAACATATAGAACAGGCCGTCATGCTCCAGAATGGCGATGCTGTTGCCGTTGGTGTGACCCTTGGCCTCAATGAACCAGAGGCCGTCGGCCACCTGCATCGCGTTGGGGAAGCTGTGATAGGGCTGACCAAAGGCGGCGCGGACAATGTTGTCGCCCTCCAGTTTCATTGCATCAGCATCTGCGGGAGCAATGTATATCTTGGCATTGGGGAACTCGCCGATGCAGTCGCTGTGGTCAGGATGCTTGTGCGTGATGAGGATTTTGGTCACCTGCTCGGATTTGTAGCCAGCGGCTGCAAAGGCCTCCATATAGTCGGCCACCTTATCGCCCATATAGAGCGGAGCGCCCAGCTTCTTGGCAGGTGCCTTGAAGTCGGCCTTGAAGCCGGTGTCGATGAGTATCACCTCGTCGCCCGTGTCGATGAGGAAGTTCTGCAGACTGCTGCGATATATGATCTGGTCGTCGAAGGCTTCCCTACCCTCCTCGCCACCGAAGGCGAACGGCTGATTCATGAAGCCACCGTCAAACATGCGAATAGCTTTGATTTCCATAATAATGTATAATTAAGAATAATAAACTTTTACAGCTTGGCCACGAGTTCTTGGATTTTCTGCTTGGTAGCATCGGTCTTCTGCTCATCGATGGTGGCGGTCACGATGCCGGTGTCCTCGACATTCCAGTATTTGCAGATGTCATGGTACTCGGCCATAGCGCCATTATACACGCCGGGTGAATAGGAGGACATGAGCAGTGCCATCTTTTTCACCTTGGCAGGACTGTTCACGCAGTACATGCGCTGGATGGGAGCCTGGATTTGGGCATTGAGCGTGAAGTAGTAGATGGGAGCAGCTAGCACGAGCACCTCGGCCTCGGCCATCAGCGGATAGAGTTCCTGCATATCGTCCTTCTGAATGCAGGCGCCATCGCCCTTGCCATGGCAATACTCGCAGGCCAGACAGCCCGCAATCTTCTTCTTTGACACATTGACCAGTGTCACTTCATGACCTGCTGCCTCGGCAGCCTTCTTGTACTCGTCGGCCATCCAGGCGGTGTTACCGTTCGCTCTGGGGGAACTTTGTAAAATCAGGATGTTCATAGTAGTAGTTGATGTTAGATGAATGATAGATACGATAATTCTGTCGCAAAGATAACAATTTTTCTTGACATTTACCAAATTTTGTCTTCAAGTATTATTTATTCGATACCAGAGACCTTACGTCTGGCGATTTTAGCCTGTTTGGGCTGGAGGCTATGGCGGTACATACTGGGAGACACGCCCAGGTGCTTGGTGCAGTAGCGACTGAAGTATGAGAGCGAAGCAAAATTCATCAGTTCAGCAATTTGGGTGAGTGATAGGCGATCATCATCGAGGAGTTCCTTGAGGATGGGCACGGTGTGGCGGTCGATATAGGAGGTGACACTGTGGCCCGTCACGCGCTTGATGGTGGCAGACAGGTATTTGGGCGACACATTCAGGCGCTCGGCATAGTAGCTGACGTCGCGCTCGGTGCGGCTGATGCCCGTGGCGAGCAGTGCCATCAGCTGCTTCACGATATAGGCGGTGCGGTCGGTGTGTGTGTCGGTGGCTTCTCGCAGCGCATGAGCCTCAAAGATGTCATACATCATCGTCAGGCACAGGCTGCCCATCAGCTGGTGGTAGAACTGCAGGTGACGGTCGCCCAAGCGGTCGCGCAGCCTGTGGAAGTCATCCAGCAGATGTCTGGCATCTCCCTCTGTCAGCGGCACAACGGGGTCCTGATTCAGCGAGATACTGCCGCCGATACTGTAGTTGTTGGACGGCAGCAGATTCTGCAGGAACTTGTAGTCGGCTGCAAACCACTCGACCCGCATGTCGGCATGGGCGGCAAGGTTGCTGACACGGTCGGGTATAGGAATGACCACCAGGTCGTTCTTCACGATGTGGTAGCATCGCTCGTTGAACACAAAACTGCCCTCACCCTCTAGGCAGAGCAGGTGCATACAGGTGTGGTTCAACTCGGGGGCATTCATCCCGTAAAAGTCATCGGAATATTGGAAATCAACCTTCATATCACTATGTTTTTTCGGCAAAAATACACCATAATTTTGAGTCCAACGAACGAATTGTGCAAAAAGTGAAAATCATGGTGCTTTTTGTGAAACTATTGCCTGGATAAACCGATGTAATTTTGCAGTGTAATTAACAACATCAAAAAATACAAAGAAGAAAAATGGAAGCAATTTTTGTTGACCCCCGCAAAACCACTCCTGAGGAAATGGAGCGCGGCATGCGAGATGTGAAACTAGTTTTCACCATCAACCACACTATGCCCTATACCGAGGAATATAACAATCTGGTAAAGGAACTATTTGGCGATAACCTGGGCGAGGGAGCCACGGTGATGCCACCGCTCAAGGGCGTGTGCTTCGACAGGGTGAAGATTGGCAAGAATGTGATGATTATGCCCGACTGTCTGATGATGTCTCGGGGCGGTATCACCATTGACGATAATGCCATGATAGCCGCCAATGTGCAGATCATCAGCAACAATCATGACTTGCACGACCGCCAGTTGCTTATCTGCAAGCCTGTGCACATCGGCAAGAAAGCTTGGATTGGTGCAGGTGCCACCATCCTGCCGGGCGTGACCGTGGGCGAGAATGCCGTGGTGGCGGCAGGTGCCGTGGTGACCAAGGACGTCGCCCCCAACACCATCGTGGGCGGCAATCCTGCAAAGTTGATCAAGAATATCGAGTAATAAGATAAGGAAGACAAACTATGATTTTCGACAGAAACGAACAGAAGGCAGTAGTGGCACTCTTGGGTGCCGGTAGTATGGGTACCGCCATCGTGCGCCGCATAGCGGCAGGCAAGAAGATTCTGCTGGGCGACATCAGCAAGAAGGCGCTGGAGCGCGTCGGCGAGGACTTCCGCCGCAGTGGCTATGACGTGGAGACCATGGTAGTGAATGCCTTACAGAAAGACAGCGTGGAAGCATTCGCAAGCAAGGCAGCCGAACTCGGTCCCGTGATGTACTTTATCGACACGGCTGGAGCATCCCCTAACCAAGCCAATCCAGAGCACATCGTTGACCTGGACATGGTGGGCACGGGCTATGCCGTGGACGCCTTCGGACAAGTCATGGCCGAGGGAGGCGCAGGACTCATCATCTCGAGTCAGGCTGCCTATATGTACCCGATTCCCAACGACATCGAGCTGCAACTCGTGAACACCCCGACCGAGGGGCTCAAGGAGGTCAAGTTCATCCAGGAGGTGGCCATGCAGAACAGCGGCTTTGCCTACATGATTGCCAAGCGCATGAACCATCTGCAGGCCCAGCGTGCTGCAGCCACCAGTTGGCGCAAGCGTCGTGCCCGCATCAACACCATCAGTCCGGGTGTCATCGTCACACCGCTGGCCTATGACGAGTTCAATGCCAATGGCGAGGGCTACCAGCGCATGATTGACGCCTCGGCTGCCCAACGCACAGGTACAAGTGACGAGATCGCTGAGGCTGCCGCCTTCCTGCTTGGTGAGCACGCACGTTTTATCACAGGTACCGACCTGCTCATCGACGGTGGCGTCATCGCTGCTATCCGCACAGGGGAATATCAATTAGGCTAACGTCTAATAACTAGAAACTAGGGACTAGAGACTAGAAACTAAAAAATATGAACATCAAG
>Ga0310697_10004194_pt1 | contig 14303 bp, 10 predicted proteins | sample 172DNAGHGlowgp2_FD_203883 | JGI IMG/M metagenome (GOLD analysis project Ga0310697, IMG submission 203883) | Sheep rumen microbial communities from Palmerston North, Manawatu-Wanganui, New Zealand - 1728 DNA GHGlow gp2 (v2) (version 2) | ecosystem: Host-associated > Mammals > Digestive system >...
TCACGTTCTTCGGCTATCGCCTGATCTCAATCACAGTGACCGACGATGTGGTCATCAACAGCGTGAAGTCTATTCCCGTGACATCGATTGCCCAGGACATGGAGATCGGTAAGATTACTACAGGCAATGAATTGGTGAACAAACTGATTTCAAATACCCTATGGGGACAGCGTTCCAATTACCTGTCGGTTCCTACCGACTGTCCGCAGCGCAACGAGCGCCTGGGGTGGATGGCCGACACGCAGGTGTTCACCGAGACGGGAACCTTCTTTGCCAACACCGACAGTTTCTTCCGCAAGTGGCTGCGCGATGTGCGCGACACCCAGAGCGAGACGGGTGCCTATCCAGGTGTAGCACCATGGGCACAATATGGCGCCATGTCTAACGATATGATGCGCCTGGGCTGGGCCGATGCCGGCATCATCGTCCCCTGGACAGTTTGGAAACAGTTCGGTGACAATGACATTGTGAACCAGCACTGGGCATCGATGGAGAAATTCATGGACCACGTGAACCAGACGAAATATGACCACACTGCCCTAAATACCGAGAACGGCAACTATCAGTGGGCCGACTGGTTGAGCTATGAGCCGCTAGAGAGCTGCACGGGCAGGGCATTTGGCAAATATGGCGTTAAGTCCGATACCCGTGTCTACTGGAGTTACCTAGGTGCGTCCTATTGGGCTATCGATGCCGCGATGATGCGCGACATGGCACTCGCCACAGGCCGTGACGCATCAAAGTATGAAGCCATGGTCGCCGAGGCAAAAGCCTATCTGTTGAAGCGCTTCTTTAAAGAAAATGGCGACTTCAAGGCCGATATCCTCAACACGATGCAGACACCGATTCTGTTTGCTCTCAAGAATGAATTGTTCACGGGTCAGTCCCGAGACAACCTGTTAAAGCGCCTGCGTGAGAACTTTGAGTCGCATGGTAACTGCCTGCAGACAGGCTTCCTGGGCACCTCCATTCTGATGTCAACACTCACCGAAAACGGCATGAGTGACATTGCCTATGAGTTGCTTTTCCAACGCAAGAATCCCAGTTGGCTCTATTCGGTGGACAATGGTGCTACAACCATCTGGGAACGCTGGAACAGCTATATGATTGAGGAAGGAATGGGACCTCAGGGCATGAACAGTTTCAACCACTATGCCTATGGTGTTGTCTGCCAGTGGATTTGGGAAACCGTAGCAGGCATTGCAGCCGACACGGCTCAACCTGGATTCCGTCACATTATCATGAAGCCTGTCCCTGACAAGCGCCTCGGCCTCGTTGACGCCGAATATAACTCGGCAGCCGGCCTTATCAAGAGTTCTTGGAGGTATGAGGGTGACAAGTGGATATGGAAGTTCACAATCCCCAAGGGGACGAAAGCATCGGTTACCCTCCCGGGTGAGACCCTGTCACGAGAATATCAGCCTGGCACCTACACCGTCAAGAAGACCCTCGACAAATAACCCGATTTCCCCAACAATACAAGAAGCACAAGAGTGCAATAGCTCTTGTGCTTCTTAATTATTATGTGAAAAATTACTTGCGAAGGAGGTGGTTGATGACCAGCCAGCCGCCGACGGCTTGCAGAAGCATGCCGAGCCAGCCCAGTTTCCAGTCTTGCAACGCGCTGGCGATGCTGCCGGTCAAGGGCCACTCGATGAGTCCACCCACGAGCTGATAGGCCAGCACAACACCGATGAGGGCTAGCAGCGAAGCGCCCTTACTGCGGTTGGCCATCCAGGCAGCGGCACCCGCCAGCAGCACGCCCTTGATCATGATAATGGGCAGGGCTGCAACAGGAGGCATCCCGAACAACGCTGAGTTGATCAGCGGAGACAACACGGCGGTCAACAAGCCCACACGGATGCCGAACTTGTAGGCGGCAATCAGTGTGAAGAAGTAGATGGGCAGCATGATGAGGCCACCCTGCGGGAACAAGTGGCAGAATTGCGGCAAGATGATGTTGCCAGCAATAAACAATAGTGCGAACAGATAGGTGCGCATCTCGCGCCATCCCAGCGAATACAGTCTGATAGTTACGTTATTCTCCATTTTTGTATAGGATAGTAGATAAACTCTGCGGCCCACTTGCCAATGAACAAAATCTCATAAGACACTTGGTTTGCATGAGTTTTGGTTAATATTTGTGCAAAGATAGTCCATTTTTTTTACTCATGCAATCTCACGACACATTTTCTGATTGTGATTTATTAATGTCTGTTACCAACAATTGACAAGCGTTCTTCATCAACATGCCACAATCTATAGCAATACTATTATTTTCAGTTAACCCAAATATGTGGTTTTTAATAATTGTAGATATTAATTTAAGAAAAATTTTTAACAAAATAAAAAACACCTTATATTTGCACAAAATATACAAATGTAACCAATTCAAGGAAACAATCTATAAATTGAAAGAACTTCCTGCGGGCTGGGTATTATTGTATTTAGAATTGATTTTTGTGTTTTTACTCCTTTTTTATATTAACTTAAAACTGTATCATTTATGAAGAAATTATCTTTAATTCTTTTGATGGCAGCATTGGCATTGCCGATGCTGGCCCAGATGACAGAAACTTCTAAGGCATTGTCATCTGCTAATAGGAATGTCCGTACCCTGAAACAAAATGTGATGAATCCATTCAAGGCGTTCGACGGGACATTACAATCCGCTGCCCAGACAAGAGCTGATGCCCTCTACGAGTGGGACTTTGAGGATGATGGGGACCTCGAAGGCTGGGCCATGATTGATGCTGATGGTGACGGCGAGTGCTGGACAACAGACGATTACTATGGCCACAATGGTCCTAATTGTGTGTGGTCATACAGCTGGAACGGTGAAGCATATTCTCCTGATAACTGGCTGATTTCACCCGAGGTTCCACTTGGTGGTACTTTGACGGTGTGGGCCATGAACTATTCTAGTAACTATCCTGAGCATTTTGCTATTTACGTTTGCGAAGGCACGCCCACAACGGTGGCAGATTTTGTTCAAGTAACGGATGACATTGAGCCCCCCGCAGCTTGGACTGAGTACACCGTTGACCTTTCAGAATTTGCTGGTAAGGTGGGTTGCTTTGCCATCCGCCACTACGGCACCTACGACATGTATCGTCTCTACATCGATGACATCAGCCTTACCGCAGCAGTGCCTGATGCTCCCGAGAACTTGGCTGTAGTTCCTGATGTTAACACTGCTGATGTGTCGTGGACGGATGACAATAATGTAGGTTGGAACCTGCGTTATATGGAAATTGTTCCTGGTAGTGAGAACAACCTGTTGTGGGACTTCGAGGAGGACACCAATGGTAATGAAAATACCGAACTGACTGGTGGCTGGACCAGCATTGATGCCGATGGTGACGGCTATGAGTGGTACCACCTGTATGGCAGCTTCAACAATCACAGTGGTAAAGGCCACGTGACCTCGGCAAGCTACCAGAGTGTAGCCCTCACTCCTGACAACTGGCTGATTTCGCCTGAGGTAAAGCTTGACGGCAAGTTGAGTTTCTGGGCAGCCGGTCAGGATCCCTCTTATGCTGAAGAGGTATTTGCCGTTTATGTGAACGTAGGTGGTGATCCCACTAACACCGCAGACTTCGTGTTGATTTCGGATCCTGAGCTCGTTGCTACGGGAGAAATGACCGAGTTTGAGTTTGACCTGACAGGTTACGAGGGTGCTATGGGTTATGTGGCTATCCGTCACTACAACATCACTGACATGTTCCGTCTGAACATCGATGATATCGCCATCACCTATGTTGAGCCTGCCGAGTGGATTTATCTTAATGAGGTTACCAATCCCTACACCATCGATGGCTTGAAACCTGAGACCAATTATGTGGTTCAAGTTCAGGGTCTGGACGAGGAAGGCGCTGCCAGCCCATGGACCGAGAGTGTAGCATTCACTACGTTGCCCGAGCCCGTTGTAACTGTTCCCAATGTTTATCTCTTGGGTCTTGTCAACGATCAGAACTGGGCTCCCAATGTGGGCACGATGATGACCTATAATGAGGAGAATAAGATCTACACCGCTACTGTTAACCTGGATGCTGATGAGACCTTCGGCTTCACCACTGAGCTTGCCGAGTACGACGATCAGGGAAGTTGGGACTACATTGAGCCCTTCCGCTTCGGTCCTGAGAGCAATGGTGACTTCTATCTGTTCGAAGAGTTTGTAGGCCAGCCTCTGACTCTGACCTTCGATAACTACGGAGCTATCAAGGTTCTGGAGACTGCTGAATACAACATCACTGTAGACCTTGAGAACAATGTCATTATTGTTGATAAGGTTGTTCCCGCTGTTGAAATTGGCGACGTTGACATGGATGGCTTCATCAAGATCAGTGACGTTACTGCTCTGATTAACTATCTGCTGAACAACGATCCTACTGGCATTGATCTGCAGGCTGCTGACTGCGACCATGACGGCTTTATCAAGATCAATGATGTTACCACGCTGATCAACTACCTGTTGAATGGCACTTGGTAATCATTAATGAACAGTAACGCTTCATGACTTCAAGAAGCGACCAACAAAATGCATCAGGCATCTCCCGATAGGGCAGATGCCTGATTTTTTTCTATTGGTGTCAGTTAAAAGCACCTCAGGAGCGGCTAGGGCATAGGCAGGGGTGTAAAGAGGCGAAGCCGAGTGCAACCTCTGCAATTGTGAGCATTCGTCTTGGACTCATCTAGGTGGTAGTAAATCTTTGATACACAGTATTTCGCCCCTAATGGGGCTATTATCTGTGTTTGGCGCTGATCAACAGGAGTTCCGCTTCGCTTCACTCCTGTCTATAACCAGGCAGCCCTACGGGCTTAAAATGGAACGTATTGTAACGACTAAAGTTTCTACATCGTCGATGAGGGCTGGAATTAGCCTTTCAGTGGCGAAAGTTGCTTGCTGTTGCCCACAATCCACAGGATGTCTCCGGTCATGAAGGTGAGGTCGGGGGTGGGGGATATGTAGTCATCCTCACCGCGCTGGACTGCTACAAGCAAAGCGCCGTAGTCTTCTCGCAGACGGGTGTCCTCGAGTCGTACACCGACAATCGGGGAATTCTCGCTGATGGCAAAGTGCATGAATTTAACGTCAGGGGGCGGTGCCTCTCCGGTCTCTTTTTGTGCCTCGACGAGTGGTAGCATACGTTGGATCTGCTCCTCGGTGCCAATGACGCCTAGGATGTCACCCGGGAAGATGCGCATATCACCCGACGGTACGGGATAGGACTTGCTGCCGCGCTGGATGTTGACCAGGCTAACGCCATAGCGCGTGCGCAGGTCCAGGTTGCGGAGCCTGTCTCCGATGAAGGGACAGTCTTGTCCCACCCTCATATAGGCGACCTGGAGGTCGCTCACCAGGTTGTGATCGCGTCCTGTGCGCCGATTTTCACGTTCGTTAATATTGTCGATGAAGCGCTTCTCCAATTTGCTGATGCGTTTGCGCAGCGGCGATGGTAACAACATGAACACGGTGATGGTGATAAAAGCGAGCAATACAGCTCCTATAACCGCTGTAGCGCTGTGGTAAACACCCTGGAGGATAAAGGCGATGAAGACGATGGTGAACAAGAGGCTGATAATGCCCATGACCACAAAGGGGACATAGGATACCGTGCCGCTAGTCTCTACCAGACGGTCGCGTTCCGATTTCTTGACAGGGGGGCGGACAATAGACATGATAAATGGCGACACAACAGCTATGGAGGATATCACGCAAATCAGACGGGTTGTCGAGGTGTTGCCCAACCATCTGAGAATGATCGGCATCAAGTAGTGGCGGCATACTACAATCAGGGTAATGATAACTACCGAGTAGACGAGAAGCCTCACCACGTAACGAGATACGATTGATTTCCATAGTTGTTTAGTCTCGCTGCTCTCGTTCTCGTTGGCGTCGTGGCTGTAGCCGTTGAGCAGGCGCGTCCAACTCTTGGGCAATATTTTATATAATGCGTTGTAACAGGGTTCGGCCTGCTTGATGAAGAATGGGGTCGTGAAGGTCGTGATCACCGATACCGCAACGATTATGGGATAAATGCTCTCCTCAAGCACGCCCAGTCCGGTACCCAGGGTGGCGATGATAAATGAGAACTCACCGATTTGGGTCAGCGAGAAACCAGATTCCATCGCCAGTTTGAGCGGTTGACCCGTGGCCAGCATACCGAAGGTGCCAAATACAATCATACCGATGACGACGACAACAGCCAGAAGGGCGATGACGTTCCAGTGCTGAACAATCACTGTGGGATCAACCATCATGCCCACCGAGATGAAGAAGACGGCTCCGAAGAGGTCCTTGACGGGCGAGATGAGGCGTTCGATACGCTCTGCCTCGATGGTGCCTGCCAGGATGGAACCCATGACAAAGGCACCCAACGCCGACGAGAAACCAGAATTGACAGAGAAGAGCACCATCGCAAAGCACAGTCCCATGGCAATGATCAGCATCTGCTCGTCGCTGATGTAACGCTTGAAACGCTTGAATAACGTGGGAATGAGGAAAATGCCCACAGTGAACCACATGATCAGGAAGAAGGATAGTTTGAGGATGCTGCCCAGCATCTCGCCACCCTTGACGCTGTTGTTCAATGCGATAGACGACAGGATTACCATCATGACGACAGCAAACAGGTCCTCGACGATGAGCACGGCAAAGGTCATCGGCACAAAGCGCCGTTGTCGCATATTCAGGTCGGTCAACGCCTTGAGGATGATGGTGGTCGAGGACATCGATATCATACCACCCAGGAAGACGCAGTTCACCAGCTCGTATCCCAGGTATTTGCCCACGAGAAAGCCCAGACTCATCATGCCCAGCACGATGATCAATGCGGTGATGATCGCCGAGCCGCCCACGTCGACCAATTTCTTAAAGCTGAACTCAAGTCCCAGAGAGAACAGGAGCACGATGATGCCGATCTGAGCCCAGAACTCGATGTTGGCCTCGGTGCCTACCGACGGTAGCAGGGCAAAATGAGGACTGGCGAGAAATCCAGCTACAATGTAGCCCAGTACGACAGGCTGCTTGAGCATCTTGAAGATGATGGAGGCAATGGCTCCGAGGATGAGGATAAACGCCAGATCACTGATTAGGCTGTTGATATCGAGATTTTCCATTTTCAGTTGTTCGTTTTCAATTGTCAGATACAAGCGACTAAAGTCTAAAGTCTAAAGTCTGATGTCTGATGTCTGATGTCTGATGTCTAATGTCTAATGTCTAGCGACTAAACTACATATTCATCTCATTGGTAATAGTAATCGAGATGGGGTCGCCCTGTTGCTTGATTTCTTTGAACAACGCCGGTACATTGACCTTGCTCGTGCTACGCACCATAAAGTTGACAATGGTGAAGCCATCCTCGTAGTCAAACTTCATGAACTCGTCGCTGATGTGGACATCTCGGCAATTGATGATGTCTCGCAGCGGCTGGATGTCATCAAGGATGCCATGCATCTTGACTCGTATGATTTTGGTTTCCCACATGAAGTTGTGGCGTTGCTCGATGCGCTCGATGTTCACCAGGATAAAGATGATGAGTATGGTGGCAATGATACTGATCAGATACATGCCTGCCCCGACAGCCAGTCCGATGCATGCCGCCATCCAGATACCTGCTGCGGTTGTCAGACCTCGCACCGAGCCTTTCATCTGGATAATGGCACCAGCACCCAGGAAACCCACACCACTCACCACCTGGGCAGCGATGCGGCCAGGGTCACCATTCTTGAGGCCCATATAGACCTGAGGGATATAGATGGAGATGAGCATGACGAGGGTGGCTCCCATCGAGATGAGGGCAAAAGTGCGCAATCCGGCAATCTGGCCCTTGCGTCGGCGCTCCATGCCGATGACGGCACCCAGGGTGAGGCTGAGCAGCAGCTTGGAAATCGCACCGATGATATTCACGTCGGGGCTGATGATTTGTTGATAGATATTCTCAAACATATTGTCTTTTTTCTTGTTAGTCGGCAAAGATACGGTTTTTGTGAAACGTTTGCAATCCTGTGTGCCGTTTTTTTACTAAATTTGTGCCATTAATTAATTGATAATATGATGAAGAAACTTTATTTGACGATTTTGATTGCTGTGGCTGGAGTGGCTTCACTCTCGGCACAGATGCTTGTGGGCTCCTATAACATCCGTTACAAGAATGGCGGCGACAGTATCGCCGGCAACGTGTGGGCCAAGCGCTGTCAGGTCATCTGTGACCAGGTGAACTTTATGTCGCCTGACGTGTTCGGCGCTCAAGAGGTGCTGCATGGACAGTTACTCGATATGCTTAAATGCCTCGACGGCTATGACTATATCGGCGTGGGCCGCGACGACGGCAATATGGGCGGGGAATATGCCTGCATCTTATACAAGACCGATCGCGTGAGGCTGCTGGACCAGGGCAACTTCTGGCTCAGCGAGACGCCCGACCGTCCGGGCTTGGGTTGGGATGCAGCGTGTGTCCGCATCTGCACCTGGGGCAAATTTGCTGGCCAGACAGACACCAACGACGAAGCATTCTATTTCTTTAATCTCCACATGGATCATGTGGGCGTGATGGCCAGGCGCGAGGGTGCCAAACTCATCGTCAGGAAGATCCGCGAGATCGCCCAGGGGGCTCCTCTCATTGTCACTGGTGACTTCAATGTGGACCAGAAGGATGAGATCTACAGCATCTTCACCGAGTCGGGCCTGTTGAAGGACTCTTACATGGCCTCGCGTCTCAAGTTTGCCGAGAACGGCACGTTCAATTCCTTTGACGCCGACCTGTATACCGAGAGCCGCATCGACCATATCTTTGTCTCTCCCGAAACCAAGGTTGACTCCTATGGTGTGCTGACCAACTGCTACTGGCTACCCAAAGAGGAATCGCTTGACCAACTCAAGGGTCATGACGCGCCTCAACAGATCAACTTCAGCAAGTATTCCCGTCGTCTGCCCTCGGACCATTATCCCGTCTTCGTCCGCATTAACTTTAATTAATCCTGATATCTGGGGTTGATGTGGCAAAAAATAACTACTTTTGCCTTACGGCGAAAGTAGTCGGCGTCTCAATTATGCCAAATAAATCCTTTTTTATTTGGCATTATGTTTGACTTGCAGTACCTTTGCCGATTCTTGGCAAATGTATAGACAATGATTAGTGCGATTATAGACGATAAGACCATAGAGCGATTGCGTGCCTTTATCAATGGAGCGCAACGCATTGTCATTACCTGCCACAAGTCTCCCGACGGTGATGCCCTGGGCTCATCACTGGCGTTGTGCCATGTGCTGCGGCGGCTGGGTAAGGATGCCGTTGTGGTGACGCCCGACATGGCTCCCAAGTCATTGGAATTTATTCCTGGCATACGTGAACTGGTGGTATTTACCAAGCACGAACAGCGCGCTCGCCGAGTGATGAGCGAGGCCCAACTGATCTGCTGCCTTGACTTCAACTCGTTGAAACGTATAGACCGGCTTGCCGAACTTGTTGAACCGCTCAATGTGCGTCGTGTGCTGATCGACCATCATCTCGACCCCGAAGATTCCTTTGACGTGATGATTTCACATCCCGAGGTCTCATCGACGTGTGAGCTGGTATTCCGCGTCCTGATGCAGATGGGGCTCTTGAGGCTGATGGATCGTCATGCAGCCAGCTGCCTGTATGTCGGGCTGTTGACCGACACTGGAGGTTTCGCCTTCAGCTGCGATAATCCAGAGTTCTACGAGATATTGGCCTCCATAATGCGTCGCCGCATTGACCGCATTACACTGTATAACAAGGCGATGAACACCTTCAGTGCCGACAGCTTGCGCCTGCAGGGATATGCCATCCATGAGAAGATGCAACTCTTCCCCGAGCAGGGTGCTGCGCTCATCACGTTGAGCAGGGAGGAACTGGAGCGCTTTAATTACAATCGTGGCGACACCGAGACGCTGGTCAACAAGCCTCTTGCCATTCCCGAGATCTACTGGAGCGTCTTCCTGCGTGAGGATGCCGACAAGATCAAGGTCTCTTGCCGCTCCCAGGGCGATTTCTCGGTCAGTGACATCTGTGTGCGCTACTTCAATGGCGGCGGTCACTTCAATGCTGCCGGAGGAGATTTCAATGGCACGCTAGACGAAGCTGTCGCTGCCTTCCACCAGGTGCTCGCCGACCTCTTTCCCCCTCAAGAAGTTTCCCAAGAAGAACAAACAACACAAGAACAAGAATAATAATGAGAAGATTTTTCATTCACACAATGTTGGGCCTGTGTGCCCTCACAGTGCTGACCGCATGTGACAACGACCAGAGTTACGCCGACCGCCTCAATCTGGAGCGCAACGCGGTCAATTCCTATCTTGCTAATCATCGCGTGGTGATGTCTGTCCCCAAGGACTCTGTCTTTGAAGTGGGGGAGAACGCACCGTTCTACCGCATCGATGTTGATGGTAACGTCTATATGCAGGTACTTGATGCTGGCGACAGGAAGAACGACAAGCCCATTAATGGCACACCCATCTATTTCCGCTATACCCGATATAATCTTGCCACCTGGTATGCCGATGGCACTTGGTCGGCCTACAGCGGCAATGAGAATACAATGGATGCTACGCCATGCAGCTTTAACTATGCCGACTATACCCTGCCCAGCTCATCACAGTGGGGTTATGGCCTGCAATATCCGCTATTGTTCTTGGGCGTGGAATGCGAGGTGAATCTCATCATCAAGTCGCAGTATGGCTTCACGGGTGAGATTTCCTATGTCACACCGTTCTTCTACCACGTTCGCTACTATCATAGCCAAATTTAGGCTTTAGGTTTTAGGTTTTAGGTGAGAGCCAACAAACAAGTAAAAAACATACAAACTACTAGCGACTACTGACTAGCGACTAGCAACTAAAAACTCAATAAAGAATAATGTCACTGATTAAATCTATTTCAGGCATTCGCGGCACCATCGGCGGTAAAGCCGGTGACGGCCTTTCGCCGCTCGATATCGTTAAATTCACTTCGGCTTACGCCACCTTTATGCGTCGCAACTCCCCCGTTCAGTCCAACGTCATCGTCGTCGGACGTGACGCCCGCCTGTCGGGTCGCATGGTGCTGAACACAGTTGTCGGCACGCTCATGGGAATGGGCTTTGACGTGGTCAACATCGGATTGGCTACCACGCCGACCACCGAGTTGGCTGTCGTGGGCGAGCATGCCTGCGGTGGCATCATCATCACGGCTTCCCACAACCCCAAGCAGTGGAATGCGCTCAAGCTCCTCAACCACAACGGCGAATTTCTCACCGATGCCGAGGGCAAGGAGGTACTGCGCCTCGCCGAGGCCGAGGACTTTGACTATGCCGATGTGGACCACCTGGGCCGCGAGCAGAAGAACTACACCTGGCTCCGCCGCCATATTGATCAGGTGTTGGCTCTTGACCTGGTAGATGTTGAGGCTATCCGCAAGGCAGACTTCACGGTGGCAGTAGATGCCGTCAACTCGGTGGGCGGTGTCGCCATTCCCCAACTGCTGGAGGCTCTGGGCGTGAAGAAGGTGGAAAAACTATTCTGTGACCCAACGGGTAACTTCGGCCACACGCCGGAGCCGATTCCCCAGAACCTGACCGCCATCAGCGACTTCATGCGCCAGGGCAAGGCCGACGTGGGCTTTGTCGTGGATCCCGATGTGGACCGCCTGGCCATCGTCATGGAGAACGGCGAGTTCTTTGTCGAGGAATATACCCTCGTGGCTGTCGCTGACTATGTGCTGGCTCACACGCCAGGTTCCACTGTCAGCAACTTGTCATCGTCTCGCGCCCTGCGTGACGTGACCAATAACCATGGCTGCACCTACACGGCAGCTGCCGTCGGTGAGGTTAATGTCACTACCGAGATGCGCCGCACGGGTGCCGTTATCGGTGGTGAGGGCAATGGTGGTGTCATCTATCCCGCCAGCCACTATGGCCGTGACGCCCTCGTGGGCGTGGCTCTCTTCCTGTCTCTGCTGGCCAAGAGTGGCAAAACCGTCAGCCAACTCAAGGCTACCTATCCGCAATATAGTATCGCCAAGACCAAGCTCGAGCTCCGTCCCGAGATGGACGTGGATGCCATCCTCAAGGCTGTAGAGAAGCATTACCAGGGCGAGCAGATGACGACCATCGATGGCGTGAAAATCGACTTTGCTGACAGTTGGGTTCACCTGCGCAAGAGCAACACCGAGCCCATCATCCGTATCTACAGCGAGGCCCACACGATGGAGGAAGCCGAGCGCCTGGGCGAGGATGTCAAGCAGATCGTCCTTTCCCTTATCTGAGGCAGCCGCGTTTTGAAGACTGCAGACTTAGCGACTTGGCGTCTTAACGTGAGGTAATCGTGACTGAAATGGCAGGTGGGTGACAATTTGTCGCCTACCTGTCACATTATATGCCCTTGGCACACTCGTTGCAGTCTTGCAGAGCGTGAAATCAATTTAATACAAAATAAAACTCAATTAACATTAAAAGTAATCATGACTATTAAACCACTGAATGACCGTGTTCTTATTGAACCGGCAAAGGCTGAAGAAGTTGTCGGCGGCATCATCATCCCCGACAGTGCTAAGGAAAAACCTCTCAAGGGCAAAGTGCGTGCCGCTGGTAATGGCACCAAGGACGAGGAAATGATCGTTAAGCCTGGTGATACCGTACTCTATGGCAAGTATGCTGGCAATGAGATCGAGATTGACGGTGAGAAACTGTTAATGATGCGCCAGAACGACATCCTGGCCATCGTCGTTGAATAATCAGGAAAATCAAACAACATTAACTTGTCAAACAACCAGAACAACTATGAACAACCAAAACAACATCTTATAAATAATTAAGTTGTTTATGTTGTTACCTATTGTTTAAGTTGTTTGATATAAATGAAAACAATAAAAATGGCTAAGTTAATTAAATTCGATATCAAGGCTCGCGAAGAGTTGAAGAAAGGCGTTGACCAGTTGAGCGACGCCGTTAAGGTTACCCTTGGTCCCAAGGGCCGTAACGTGATTCTCGACAAGAAATATGGTGCTCCCCACATCACCAAGGACGGTGTGACCGTAGCCCGTGAAGTGGAACTGGAGGACGAATTCCAGAATATTGGCGCCCAGCTCGTTAAGGAGGTCGCCAGCAAGACCAACGATGATGCCGGTGACGGTACTACCACTGCTACCGTTCTGGCTCAGGCCATCATTACCGAGGGTCTCAAGAACGTGGCTGCCGGTGCTAACCCCATGGACGTGAAACGCGGTATCGACAAGGCCGTCAAGACCGTTGTCGAGGGTATCAAGGAGATGGCCCAGGAGGTGGGTGACGACTTCAGCAAGATTGAGAATGTAGCCCGCATCAGCGCCAACAACGACGATGCCATCGGTCAGCTCATCGCCGAGGCTATGAAGAAGGTAAAACAGGACGGTGTCATCACCGTCGAGGAGGCCAAGGGCACCGAGACCCGCGTTGATGTGGTTGAAGGTATGCAGTTTGACCGTGGTTACATTTCGCCCTACTTTGTCACCAATGCCGACAAAATGGCATGCGAGATGGAGCGCCCCTACATCCTCATCTTTGACAAGAAGATTTCGGGCTTGAAGGATATTCTGCCCCTGCTGCAGGGTGCCGTACAGGCTCACCGTCCCATGCTCATCATTGCCGAGGACGTTGACGGCGAGGCTCTTGCATCGCTCGTTGTAAACCGTCTGCGTGGCTCGCTCGAGGTTTGCGCCGTTAAGGCTCCAGGCTTCGGCGATCGTCGCAAGGAGATGCTTCAGGATATCGCTATCCTCACCGGTGGCACCGTCATCAGCGAGGAGACCGGCTTGACCCTTGAGAAGGCTACCCTCGAGATGCTGGGTACCGCCGAGAAGGTCACCGTCGACAAGGAGAACACCACCATCGTCAACGGTGCCGGCAACAAGGACATGATTGCCGACCGCATCGCTCAGATCCGCGTTCAGATCGAGAATACCAAGTCCACCTATGACAAGGAGAAGCTCCAGGAGCGTCTGGCTAAACTGTCGGGTGGCGTAGCAGTCCTCTACATCGGTGCTCCCAGCGAGGTCGAGATGAAGGAGAAGAAGGACCGCGTGGACGACGCCCTGAGCGCAACCCGCGCTGCCGTTGCCGAGGGTATCGTGCCTGGTGGCGGTACCGCCTACATCCGTTGCCTCAAGGCCCTCGAGGGCATGAAGGGTGACAACGATGACGAGACCACGGGTATCCACATCATCCAGCGCGCCATCGAGGAGCCCCTGCGCCAGATCGTTGCCAACGCTGGTCTTGAGGGTGCCGTAATCGTCAACCGCGTGAAGGAGGGTAAGGACGACTTTGGT
>Ga0310697_10004195_pt1 | contig 14298 bp, 10 predicted proteins | sample 172DNAGHGlowgp2_FD_203883 | JGI IMG/M metagenome (GOLD analysis project Ga0310697, IMG submission 203883) | Sheep rumen microbial communities from Palmerston North, Manawatu-Wanganui, New Zealand - 1728 DNA GHGlow gp2 (v2) (version 2) | ecosystem: Host-associated > Mammals > Digestive system >...
CCGTGTCGGCTATATGGGTATCCCATTCTCGAACAGCGAGGAGATGGCCATGGTATTCTCGAAGAAGTTCGACCTGAGGGATGTTGAACTGGTCCCATTGATGTCCGCAAAGAACGTGATGGATGAGCTCGTCGCCAGGAGGATCGACTACGGGGTGCTTGCGGTGGAGAACAGATTCGCAGGCATCGTCGAGGAATCGAGGATAGCGAAGATGGGTGTCCGCAATCTGAAGGAGCTCGATCTCATGTGGTCCCCGATCCATCACTGTGTGTTCAAGAGGAACAGGGATGACAAGGTGACGTCGTTGGTCTCCCACATCCAAGCCCTTCTGCAGTCACAGAATAATCTCAGAAGGCTGTATCCCGACGCGGAGTTCGTGGAATGCGAGGATACCGCATACGCGGCCGAGATGCTCGCCAAAGGTGAGCTTCCGGAAGGTTCCGCAGCCGTTTGCAGAAGGGATGCGGGAGAGCATTACGGACTTTATCTAGCCGATGAGAACGTCGAGGACAACAAGGACAACATGACTAGGTTCTCACTGGTCAAACTGGATTGATCACAGCTTGCATTTGCAGCAGTCCAGTCTCTCGCAGGGTTTGTTATCTATCTTCCACTTGAGGGCCCACATCTTGATCTGATGGATTATCTCCGTCATCTCGAACCCTGCCTGCGTCAGTCTGTATTCGCTCCTGATCGGCATCTCCGAGGTGTCCACACGGTGCTCTATCAATCCCTCGTTCTCAAGGTCCTTCAGTCTTTCCGTCAGGACCTTCGGTGTGACGTTGCCTAGTCTCGTATGGATCTCCGAAAATCTCATCCAATCATTACCTCTTCTCATTTCGAAGAGTATGATCATCGCCCATTTCTTCGACAGATAATCCATGGTCCGATAGACTGTGCAGGTCTCGTGCATGCTTTCCGATTAGAAACTCGGAGCTATTTATAGTCTAGTATCTTATAGATATCTGCTATCAATTAGATATCGAGGTAATCGAATGAAGTGCATGCAATGCGAAGAGAGTCTGGCCGGAACCGGCTGTATCAAGAAAGGCGTATGCGGTAAATCCGCTGAATTGGCAGATGAGATGGATAAGCTCATAGCAACGCTCATAGAGCTGTCATCAGCGACCATCGAATGCAGGAACACTGATTTTATCAGGGAATTGGATTCGCACATCGTGGATTCCCTCTTCATGACTCTGTCGAACACGAACTTCGATATGCAGAGGATCAAGGATGCGGAAGCGGTGAGCGATTCGCTCATGCAGAGGGCAGGAAAGAGGTATTCGCTGTTCTCCGGGACCTACGGTGTCGACACCTATGATTCCGATGAGGATCTGAGATCGCTGAAGCAGCTACTCCTGTTCGGACTCAAGGGGCTGGCAGCATACTACCATCACGCCTACGTCCTCGAAGCCGAGGATGCGACGATAACAGCATTCATGAGGAAGGCACTGTCATCGCTCATGAAGACGCTGTCCGCAGAGGAGCTCATAGCATTGAACATGGAATGCGGAGAGGTCGGGGCCAAGGCGATGGCCCTGCTCGACGAGTACAATGTGAGGATGTACGGCAAACCAGAGATCACACAGGTGAGGACATCCGCAGGCACCAGGCCCGGCATCCTCATCACCGGACATGACCTCAGGGATCTGGAGCAGCTCTTGGAGCAGAGTAAAGGGTCGGGGGTCGACATCTACACCCACGGCGAGATGCTCCCCGCGCACGCTTATCCCGCTTTCAAGAAGTACGATAACCTCGTCGGCAACTACGGGAACGCCTGGTATCTCCAGAAGGACGAGTTCGAGAAGTTCAACGGGCCGATAGTCGCAACGACCAACTGCGTGCTCATCCCCAAGGACAGCTATAAGGACAGGCTCTTCACCACCGGTACTGCGGGTATACAGGGAGTTAAGAACATCGAGGCCAAGGATGGAAAGAAGGATTTCTCCGAGGTCATCGAGATGGCCAAGAACTGTCCCGCACCTGCGCCCATAGACGACAAGGTCCTGACCATCGGGTTCGCCCACGATCAGACATTGGCGCTCGCAGACAAGATCATCGAGGCTGTGAAGGCTGGAGCGATAAAGAGATTCGTGGTCATGGCAGGCTGCGACGGAAGGGAGAAGGGAAGGGAATATTACACGAGGTTCGCAGAGACCCTCCCCAAGGATACCGTCATCCTCACGGCAGGATGCGCCAAGTACAAGTACAACAAGCTGGACCTAGGGGACATCGGCGGGATCCCAAGGGTCATAGATGCCGGGCAGTGCAACGATTGTTATTCGCTTGTGGTCATCGCTAACGCACTTGCGGATGCATTCGGTACCGACATCAACGGGCTGCCTCTGTCGTTCAACATTGCATGGTATGAGCAGAAGGCCGTTCTCGTCCTACTGGTCCTTCTCAATCTCGGTATCAAGAACATCATGCTCGGCCCCAGGCTTCCCGTATTCCTCAGTCCCGGAGTGGCTGATGTGCTCGTTGAGAACTTTGGCATCAAAGGGATATCCGAGCCTATGGCTGACAGAGTGATCCTGAACATCCAGTAAAACTGCAACGGCGGACCGCAAGGTCCGCTTCTAACATGATGATAAAAGGGGTGCCCCCGAAGGGGCAGTATTTTGAAATCAGCAGCACTTGGTTACTGCTGTGGGGCTGGCACTCTCGTCCAAGATTTCTGCGACATCGAATGTCCAGACTGCGAAACAGGGGAGGTTGGCCGCGGCCATCTTTGCTTTCATGTCCATCGGACCCGCATTGGAGGCCCTGGCCCAATGGGGCGCCGAGAACGTCTTCCAGAACCGTGTCGTATTCGATATCCCCGATAACGACGGGGTTCCCCAGTGATCATCGGAATGTAAGCAGCTGATCCATCACCGTCAGCGCTGCCATCGCTTCTACAACAGCTACAGCACGCGGTACGATGCATGGGTCGTGCCTTCCGTTGATCTTTACGGTATCGTCGCACATCTTCTCCAGGTTGACGGTCCTCTGTTCCTTCGCTATCGAAGGCGTCGGTTTGAATGCGACATCGAACGTAACAGGCATGCCGTCGCACATTCCTCCGCAGATCCCGCCCATGTTGTTGGAGCATGCCGATATCGTACCGTCCTTTATGCAGTACTGGTCATTGCTCTCGGATCCCTTCATGTACGCGATCTCGAAGCCCTTCCCGAACTGCACCCCTTTCACGGCGGGGATGGAGAACATCGCCCTTGAGAGCGAAACATCCAGAGCATCGAACCATATCCCGCCGAATCCCGCGGGGAGCCCGGTTATCATGCATCCCACCACGCCCCCGACGCTGTCGCCCTCTTCCGCAGCTGCTGTGATGGCATCGAACATCAGGCGGTCAAAAGTATCATCGATGGCACGGGTCCTGTAGTTCCTCGAACCGTAGATCGCACCGAAACCATGCTCCGCATCATCTCTCACTATGTGGATCTGCTTGGAGTAAGCTGCGATCCCGATGCCCTTGGATTCCAGTATCTGCTTGCATATGGCACCGACCGCAACCAAGGGAGCGGTCATCCTGCCGGAGAACTGTGCTCCGCCTGCTACATCGAAGTCCTTGAACTTCATCAGAGCAGGATAATCCGCATGTCCGGGCCTCGGAGTGACGTTGAATCCGGAATAGGATGAGGAGTTCCTGTTGGTGTTCATTATCTTCAGCATCACGTACCTTGAGGATACCTTGCCGTCGGTGACCCCCTCTTCGAAGACGACCGCATCCGGTTCCTTCCTCGGGGTCCCGATCCCGTCCGATGGTTTCCTCAGAGCAAGCTCCTCCTGGACCCTGTCGAAATCGAACTCCATGCCTATCGGGAGGCCCTCCACTATGCATCCTATGCAGTCGTTATGGCTCTTGCCGAAGAGGCTGATCCTCAATCTGTTCCCAAGGGAGTACATGTTATCATCTCATGCCGATGGAACGCATCTGCTCCACGAAACCGGGATAGGAGACGTTCCAACAGCCGTCATTGTCCATGGTAATGGGCCCGTCGGATATCAACGATGCTACGGCGGCGGCCATGAACAGCCTGTGATCGCCTAGATGTTCTATCCTTCCTCCCTTCAGGCGGGGGACGCCGTGTATGATGCATCCCTGATCGGTACCTTCTATGTCGGCACCCAGGGTGCTCAGCATGTTCACCACGGAAGCGATCCTGTCGCTCTCCTTGAATCTCAGCTGAGGTGCTCCGTACAGATGGCTGGTGCCCTCCGCTGTGCTCAGGAGGACCGCCACGATGGGGAACAGATCAGGTATGTCGGAGAGGTCCACATCGCACGCAAACGGTCTTCCTTCGCCCGAGCATGAGATCGTACCGTCCCTCTCGGTGACCAAACAGCCCGATTGCCTGAGGATATCGATGATCTTCTTGTCCCCCTGGGGATCGCTGATGTCCAATCCGTCCACGGAAACGTTCCCGTATAGGCCTCCTGCGACCAACGGGAATGCCGACGATGAGAAGTCTGAAGGTACCCTGTAGTCGCGGGGGACATAGGATTGGGGTTCGATATGGAATCCCTCGTATGTTATTCCGACCGTGATCCCGAAGTCCTTCATCATGGACAGGGTGATCTCGATGTATGGTTTCGACACGAGCTTCCCTTCGAGCATGATGTCGATGGGTCTGCCGACGAGAGGGGCCATCATCAGCATGGAGGAGACGAACTGAGAGCTCATGCCCCCGTCAATCCTTATCGTGTCACCTTTGACGGGTCCTTTGATCGTTATCGGTGCCCTTCCGTCCACGGAACTGCATCCTACCCCGCACCCTTTCAGTGCATCGAGGAGAGGTCCCATGGGCCTCTTTTGTATGGATTCGTCGCCTGTTATGGTGACCTCCTCGGAGAACAGGGCCGCGATACCGGTCATGAGCCTCATGGTGGTACCGGAGTTGAGCACGTCGATGACCTTGTCCGGAGCGTGGAGCCCCGATGATTCCACTATGAGGTCCCCGTTCTCCTGAGTGACCTTGGCACCCATCGCCCTGACGGCATCGGCCGTGGCGAGGGTATCGAACGATATGAGCGGATTGGATATGACGCATCTGCCTCCCGACAGAGCCGCCATCAGGATCGCCCTGTGGGTGTAGCTCTTGGAAGGAGGTACCTTGACGCTTCCGGATACCTTTCCGCCGTTGAATGTGATGTCCGATCTCGTGGACGTGACTATAGTTTTACCATCCAGCTGATCGGCTATGCGGCGCCCGTCGTTATCCTTGCAGACGACCGCCACCGCAGGTCCAGTACCTGTGACGCCTGCGGCAAGTGCACCGAGGGACATGGCCTTGGATGCGATATCGTTTATACCGACGATGTCCCCGACCAATGCACCGTTCCTGTTCAGGACCTTGAGGTAATCCTCTTTGATGTCCATGACCATTGATTCGTATTCGTTCCGGAGCTCCCTGTACTTCTCCACAGGGACCTTGTTTTTGGGGATGTTCCTGTCCGGTACGCAGATGACCACATCGTACCTCGGGATATCCTTCCTGAGGAGGAGACTATTCTTCGAATTATCCGTGACGACGAGCCCTCCGAGGTGGCATCCGCAGGCATCGTCGAATGCACCGGTGATGGTCACCCCGCATTCCTTGGCACATTCCACTCCGAGCCTGATAACGTCCAGAGGATCCCATTGTATGTCGAAATGGTCCAATACAGACGATATCACGGCGTTGCAGACGGAACTCGAACTCTTCAGTCCCATGGAAGGAGGGATGTCGGATCTGACGGTGAGCTCGTAATCGAACGGTTCCTGTCCGATCGCCTCGAATGTCCTGGAGACGCATGTCCTTACTAGGGCGTCATTCATACCGGGTCTGTCGATAAGGAATATGGCAAGGGTATCAGAAGTCTTGAATTCAGCCTCAGTCCTGAGGCGTATCCCTATCGTGGAACCGATCCCGCATGGAATCGCGTTCATCACCGAGATCGCACCGTATGATGTTCCGTGTCCTGTCATTCCAAAGCACCTCTCATGATATCGCAGTCGGGTTCCTTTCCGAACCACATCCTGAACGAGGCAGCTCCCTGCCCCACGAGCATCTCCTTCCCGTCCACGATCCTGCATCCCCTGGATGAGGCCATGGATGTGAGCGGAGTGTCCCTTCCGTACACCATGTCGAAGACCGTCTGATCCTTCTTCAGTCCGGTCATTTCCGCAGGGTATTCCCCATCGACCAATCCTATCGGCGTACAGTTTACTATAAGGTCGAATCCTTCCACAGTGCCAGAGTGTATCTCCGCACCGAATTCCTTGGAGATCTCCCCGACCGTTGCCGTGTTCCTTCCTGATATGGAAACATGACAACCGAGCGAGTCCAGGGCATATGCGGCAGCTCTCGCCGCGCCTCCCGAACCCATGATGAGCGCCTTCCTGTCCCTCAGGGGGACATCTAGGAGGGCGTACTCTATGCCGATGATGTCCGTGTTGTCCCCTATCAGTTTGCCGTCATCGTTGATCACGGTGTTGACGGCACCGATACTGGAGGACGCCTTCGATACGCTGTCGAGATGCTCCATTATCGATTGTTTGTACGGGATGGTGACGTTCATTCCTCTGATATCGTATCCTCTGACGACATCTTCCACATGGTCGAGGTCAGGAGAGTCGAATATCAGATACTTCCCGTTGATCCCGGCGGCCCTCATGGCCGCATCCTGCATAGCAGGCGACCTGGAATGCGATAGGGGATGTCCGGTTATACCTATCAAGGTACAGTCGTCTCCCAGCTGCTCCATCCTGTCGGCGCTGAGCTGACCCGGCGCAGTGGACACTCCGTCGAATCCGAACGTGAATTCGTTGCCCAACAGGGCGGACCTTATGCGGGTCACCTCTCCGATCTGACCCATGCCGATGAGGACATGCTTCCTGCCTATCCTTTTGGATGCTTCCAAAATGGAATCCAGATCGGTGAAGGAAGATGCCTTGAACGCTCCCTTGGAGATCTCTTGGTCCCCTTCGGAGAGCATCGCTACGATCCCATCCGCGGACGGTGTCCTGTCGAAATCGTGGATCGACCTTATCTTCCTGAATTGGGTGCTGATGTCCCTGTCGCCAACATCGACCAGCCCTCCGAAGCCTTCGGGCACCTGGCCGATGTCCTTTCCGCAGAGTGTTATCAGAAGACTCCTGTCATCCGCGTCAGGGATGGAATCGAACACGTCGAGGCGTATCTCGTGCATCTCCGCCCCCTTCCTTAGGGGCATGGCGGAGCCGTACGTGGTGCAGATCTTCATTCACTTCTCCGAGATGGTCTCTTCGATCGCCATTCCGAAGTGCCTTCCGCCGGTGTCCAGTTTGGCGAGGAGTTTGTCCCCCTTGACCACCTTGGTGACGGATTTCGCACCTTCCGGGCCGACCATCTTGATGGTCTCCGCGTTCTGGAGCATCACGGTGTACTCCCTCTTGCCGTCGGTGGCGGCCACCATCAGCAGGGGCCTCTTCTCTATCTTGCATCTCCCGACGGATGCTATCCTCGTGTTGCCTTCCCTGTCGCAAAGCAGGACAGGATCCCCAGCGCTGATCTCGGATAGGTATCTGGTCCCTCCTCCGGGGACCTCCATGTAAGAGTGGACGGCACCGGCGTTGACCCTGAATGGTCTGCTGGCGACGTATCCGTTCTCTTCGCTCTCGGATTGGATCAGGAACAGGCAGTTGGAGTAGGAACCGATCAGCATACCCTCTCCGGGGACCATCATGCTGCAGGTGTCTATGCAGACCCTGTCACCCATCTCCACGGCCTTCACCGATGTGACTGTGACCTCGGTGAGATTCTCCTTACCGGTCTGGCACAGCTTCTCCCCGAACTTCCTCACGTCCAATGGGTTGTCCACATCGATAACGATACCGTCGACGCCCTTCTCCATGGTGGTGAGGAACAGTTTTGTGTCCTCGGGATTGGATGTCACGGTGTACACCTCGGTACCGGTACCGCCGAACTTCGCGATCATGTTCTCCAGGGGGATGATCGTCCAGTCAGAGGTCTTCACCATTACCGCCTTCTTCTTCCCGGCCAGGGACATGGCGATCTCCTGGGCACCCGGGGTGTCGATATCGATCATAGCATAGGAATCGTCGATGATCTCCCCGTCCTGCGAGTATATCGCCTCGATCTTCCCAAGCTGTCCGAGTTCTTCGTCCCCTTTCCTGAGGATGAACGTAGTCATCCCGGATTCCAATCCGTTCGTGACGTAATCCTTCCTCACGGAGGGATCGTCGGATCTGTCCGCCCTTACGATAAGCTTCTTCATCATTATCACTCAAAGGAATTTCGCCGCTTCCTCGACTGAGAAGCCGTCCAGAACTATGCTGGAGATCGCTTTGGTGATACCCATGACGTTCTTGTTCTGGAAGACGTTCCTGCCGATGGACACTCCGTGCCCTCCGGCCTCTATCGAGTCGTGGACCATGTTGAGGATATCCATATCGGATTCCATCTTGGGTCCTCCGGCTATGACCACGGGGGCAAGCGCACCTCTGCAGACGTTCTTGAAGGTGTCTATGTCCCCGGTGTAATTGCATTTGACTATGTCCGCGCCGATCTCCGCGGATGCCCTGGCGCAGTGCGCGATTGCGTCCGGGTCGTAGGAGTTCCTTATCTCGGGACCGCGCGCGTATGCCATGATGATGAGAGGCATTCCCCACTCCTGGCACTGCTCCGAGATCTTTCCAGCCTGCTCTAGCATCAGGGGTTCGTCCTCGGAACCGAAGTTGATGTGTATGGAAACAGCATCCGCACCGTATTTGATCGCCTCCTCGATGCTGGTGATCTGGACCTTGGTGTTCCTGTTTGGGCCGAGATCCGTAGATGCGGACAGGTGCATGATGAGACCGACATCCCTTCCCGACTGACGGTAGGAGTATCTGATCAATCCCTTGTGCATCAGCACAGCTGTCGCTCCTCCGTTGGACACGTCGTCGACGGTTCTTCTCATATCTATGAGTCCGTTCACAGGTCCAACCGATATTCCATGATCCATGGGCACGATGACCGCATTACCGGTCTTCCTGTCCGTTATCCTTTCCATACGAATGCTCTTTCCATACATCTCTCGATGCCTCATCACTTTGTATATGCGTATATATTAAAAACTGCGTCATCTACTCTCGAAATATTCACGCCCTGCGTTCATCGTAGCGACGAATCCTTCGGGATTGTCGTCGAGAGAGTCTTTTCTCAGTTCTTCCACAGTATCTTTGAAAAGGGACCACATCTCGTCCCTGTGAGCGTTCATGTGCTGTATCTCGTAGTACAGCATGGGGTCCTCCGATGCAACGGATCTATTGGTGTCGAGACCTTTGTTGAATGTGGTGGATGACACCGTTAAGAGGTCCTCGAAACTGTATCCGCTCCTCTGCAGCACGGTGAAGAGCGCGATGTTGACGGCATGGGTGAGTCCCAGCACGTAAGACATGTACCCGTCGTGCTCCGTTATGTCCATGACCCTGATGTTACCCCCCCTGTCGTCGAAGAGTCTTTTAACCTCTTCCACGGCATCTCCATTCCCGCAGTCGCAGACGATCAGGTTCCTGCCGTACATGGATGTGGCGGAGGGACCGAACATGGGGTGAATAGAGCAGACCTTGCGGGTCTTGGCCATCTCCTTCAGCCTTTCGACTATAGGTGTCTTGAGGGATGTGAGGTCGAATATGAGGCAGTCGCTGTCGCATATTTGATCGAGCTCGGCCAGTATGCCTTCGGCAAGATGGATCGGTACCGATACGATGACGATGTCGCATCCTTTGCAGTCCTCTATTGTGAGACCGTTGTCCGATGCAGGGTCTATGATTATGACGTTATGCCCGTCCTTCTTTAGGAAATTGGCGGTCCATGCGCCCATCTTACCGGCACCTCCTATGATGGCGACCTTCTTGGGTTCGGTCGGGATGGGAAGGGCAGATTCGACATCGACGGCCTCTTTGATGAGGGCCTTGGAGACTGTGGTCATGACCTCTTCGCTGAGGCCTGCCGCGGCACCGATGTCCACATATCTGGCTATTACCTTCTTCTCGACAGCCGCGTTCCTCACGGGAAGATCATGCTCCCTCTTGTATTCACCGACCTGTTCGGCCAATCTGGTGCGTTCGGAGATAAGCCTGATGATCTCCTCATCCCTCTTGCGGATCTCGTCTCTCAAGGTGTCTAGTTCCATCTGATCACTTTTCTGTATGGCGGACCATCTTATCAAATGATTGCAACCGTGCTACATGCTAGCACGGTACACTATAATAATGTATCTGTGCGGATGGTCGGAAGAGATAAGGTGGCGGTAAGCAGAAGCTGAGTCGGACGATGGAAGAACACTGCTAATACTCTCCCTCTCCCTGGATGTAGCCGGAATCGTCTTCGATCTGGCAAACATTTCCTGTAAGGACAGGAGGGCCCGAGGGCGCCTCAAAAACCTCACTCAAGGACACTTCTTGCTTGTTCTGAACACCCTTTTCATCATGTCCACCAATAGCCAGATATGAGGATGGTTCTCGGCCAGGATATCGCCGGCATCGGTGATGCGTTTGACTTAACTATGATAATCTCGATTCCATCTCATGAAAGACAACAAAATGATCATTTTGGCAGTCGCAATCGTCGTTGTGATAGTTGCATTAGCCGCATCTATGGTAATGCACAATGATTCCGATGCAGACAAATCGTTCGTGATCATACATACGAACGATTCTCACTGCCATTATTCAGGAGACAACTGCGGTTTCACGACCGTTGCAGCTTTGACGGAACAGTATTCCAAGGATAGCATAGTCTTTACAATCGACGCAGGGGACTACATCCAAGGATCACCGATGGGTCCGTTAACGAAAGGCGCGGCATCCATCGAGATTATGAACTCGGTCCAGTACGATCTGGGGATCCCCGGTAACCATGAGTTCGATTACGGATTGGCCTCATATCTGGAAGTATCGAAGAAGACTACCTATCCCATAATATGCGCCAACATGGTTTACAAGGATACAGGAAAGAGCGTTTTCGAAGAGTACAAGGTCCTGGAGAAGGGCAATGTCAAGGTTGGGTTCTTCGGTCTTCTCACGGAAGAGACCGTGGAGTCCGTCAAACAGGAAGGTATCGAGGATGTCCGCATCACCGATCCCATCGAGGCCGCGGAGCGCATGGTCGCCCAGCTGAAGAGCGAGAAGGTCGACTACATCGTATGTGTCGGTCACATCGGAGTCGTCGATGAGGGATTCAAGACATCCGATCTGATCTGCAACAAGGTGAAAGGTATCGACATATTCATCGACGGCCACAGCCACACGGAGATGGAGGACGGGAAGGTCTGTGACGGATCCATCGAGCTCCTTCCCAGCGATACGGTGATCGCTTCGACCGGACAATTCCTGGAGAATGTCGGGGTCATCAAGGTCACAAACAAGACCATCAGTGCCAAGTTGTATAGAGGTCCGGCATTGGAGAACGAGGCCGTTACCAAGACGATCGCAAAGGTCGAGGCCGAACAGGAAGAGATCCTCAAGAAGAAGATCGGCGAGACCGAGGTCGAACTCGAGGGGACCAAGAAGATCATCAGGAACAACGAGACCAACCTCGGTGATTTCGTCACCGATGTCATGCGCATCAAGAGCGGTGCAGATATCGCAATAATCAATTCAGGTGCGCTGCGTGCTTCGATCCCTGTAGGGGATGTCACGAACGGTTCCGTGTATGCCATGATGCCATATCTGAACACCTTGGTCCTTTTCGAAGTCCCGGGGTCTGTCCTCTGGGATGCGATGAAGCAATCATTTGCTCAGAAGGATGACGGAGGATTCCTTCAGTTCTCTGGTATGACTGTGACGTACAAGGCAATCGATGGGGGTTACGAGATCGTTTCGATAACCAAGGACGGAAAGGACATCGACAAGGATGCGACCTACAAGCTGGCAGCGACGGATTATCTCGCCGGCGGTGGGGACGGTCACGAATACTTCACCAAATACAAGGGTCAGGAATTCGTCGAGATCAATTACTCGGTGATCGATTACATCACGGAGATCGAGACGATAACCGACTCGACCATACAGGGCGGAAGGCTCATAGAGGCTTGATTCGGTGGAAACATAGGGGTTGGGCTTCCAACCCCTTTTAGTATTCTTTGTATCTAGACATTAGACGGATGATTTCTCCAACAAGTATCATATCACGATACTATCTGGTGAAATATGGAATTATCAGTAATATTGGAGGTGAAGTTTAGGTTTATTATCCATTCCTCATCTCCTTGAGTATGATTATTGTATTCAATTACTGAGAGGATATCGATCCCTAGAAAGCGAAGATAAAGATCAAAAGAGTGATAGAATCCTCCCCCGGAGGGGAGGAAGAGAATTGGTTTCAGCCTTCGATATCCGAGGAAGGAAGGGTTCCGTCCATGTACTGCTCGTATCCGTACAGGTCTAGCAGACCGTGTCCGGAGAGACAGAACACGATGGTCTTCTCCTCGTTCTTGGCCTTCGCATCAAGTGCCAGATCGATGGCTCCCTTCAGTGCGTGACAGGATTCAGGTGCGGGGATGATACCTTCGGTCCTTGCGAACAGAAGTCCAGCCTCGAAGGTCGCGGTCTGGTCGTATGACCTGGCCGAGATCATTCCGGAGTCGTATGCTGCGGATACCAAGGGGGACATTCCGTGGTACCTGAGTCCTCCTGCGTGGATCGCGTTGGGTATGAACTCGCTTCCGAGGGTGTACATCATCAGCAAGGGGGTAAATCCTCCGGTGTCTCCGAAGTCGTACTTGAATTCTCCCTTCGTGAGACTGGGGGCCGCTTTGGGCTCAACAGCGACGAACTGGGTGTCCTTGAATCCCTCTCCTCTGATCTTCTTTCCGAGCATCGGGAACACCATACCTCCGAAGTTGGATCCTCCGCCGGTACACGCTACGACGTAGTCGGGGGTGATCTCTCCGATCTCCATCTGCTGTATGGTCTCCTGTCCGATGACGGTCTGATGCAGCATGACGTGGTTCAGCACGCTTCCGAGGGAGTAGTTCGTTCCCGGGTCCTTCGCTGCCAGCTCGCATGCCTCGGAGATGGCGATTCCCAACGATCCGGATGTCTCCGGGTGCTCCTTGAGGACCTTCCTTCCGAATTCGGTGTACTCGCTGGGCGAGGCGTAGATCTTCGCACCGTAGGTGTTGATGATCGTCTTCCTGAGGGGCTTTGCCATGTAGCTTCCCTTGACCATGAAGACGGTGGTGTCCAGGTCGTAGAGGTTGGATACCATGGCGAGAGCGGTTCCCCACTGTCCAGCACCGGTCTCGGTGGTAAGGGTGTGGATACCGGCCTCTGCGTTGTAATACGCCTGTGCCAGCGCCGTGTTCCCCTTGTGGCTTCCGAGGGGGCTCATGTCCTCTCTCTTGAAGTAGATCTTGGCGGGTGTCTTGAGCGCCTTCTCCAGCCTGTACGCCCTCTGGAGGGGAGCGGGCCTGTTCAGATAGATCAGGTTGTCGCGGACCTCTTCGGGGATGTCTATGTAGCGTTCGGTGCTGCCTTCCTGCCTGATGATCTCCTTACAGAAGATCGGCTCGAAATCCGAGGGCTTGGCGACTTCGCCGGTACCAGGGTTTAGAGGGGGCTTCAGGTCGGGTAGGTCGGACGCCAGATTGTACCATCTCTTGGGGATGTCCTCTGGCGACAGATTGATTCTTGCATCTTTCGGTATTGCCATGATTCCTAGTCAAAAATGTCAGGTATTTAATGATAATGTTCAGTAATGTATAGAAAAATACATTGAAGATAATTAGAGTGCATTGTTGGAATTAAGCTTTCATTGAATTCAGCTGTTGAGTATATAAATTGGATGAATAATGCATCCAATTTATATAGTCCCTGGCTAAAATGTCCTGAGAAGACAAAATATGATGATTATGGGTTCTCAGCAGATCCTTGGTACGGGGTCACCCGCGGGAGCCTCGAGGATCCTCTTGCCTCCGATCTCCGTCTTTAGGACGACCCTCTCGGGTCCGTTGTTGGCGTAACCGATGATCGCAGCATCCTTTCCTTCAGGTGTCCTTCTGAGAGCTTTGAGGACCTCTTCTGCCATCTCCGGGACTACTCCGATGACGGCCTTTCCCTCATTACCGATGCTGAGCGGATCTATTCCAAGAAGGTCGCATCCGTTCACGACCGCATCCCTCAGAGGGATATCGGCGTAGTTGATCTCCATGCCGACGTGGGATTTGGAGCACCACTCGTTGAGGGTGTTTGCCAATCCTCCCCTGGTGGGGTCCTTCATCGCTACGATACCGCCGACCTTCAATCCTTCGGCTATCATCTTG
>Ga0310697_10004196_pt1 | contig 14297 bp, 8 predicted proteins | sample 172DNAGHGlowgp2_FD_203883 | JGI IMG/M metagenome (GOLD analysis project Ga0310697, IMG submission 203883) | Sheep rumen microbial communities from Palmerston North, Manawatu-Wanganui, New Zealand - 1728 DNA GHGlow gp2 (v2) (version 2) | ecosystem: Host-associated > Mammals > Digestive system >...
TCCGTTATGTCCTCGACAAGGACGGCAACAATAACCTTGTGATGTTCCGCGGAACCTCGGATAGTTCAGTCTCCGATGTTTCCGGCGCCGTCGCGTATCGTGGCGCTGGTGCGGGTGGTACGCTTCCCCTCCCGGCCCCGTTGTTCTATACGACCAGTGATAAGAGCTATTCCAATCCCCCTACGGCATCCGAGTTCGTGAATGACGCGAACGATTCGGACAGCTACGAAGATTATCCGATGGTCGATGGTCTTCCGGCCGTCACGACCGATACCCGCGCTTACATGGGTGCTACGCCGGAGATTCCGGCTGATGGCGAGTTCGAAGCCCCGCTATCCAATGTAAACGACAGGCTCTGGGTGTCCGCATCCAAGACCTACCAGCAGGAAGGCCTCAATGGCGATGCCAGTAAGCCGGTGGAACCGGGGTTCAACCAGCTCTGCAAGCAATACTGGAAGTTCAAGTCCATTTCCAACTACAACCGTTATCATGCGCCGGCAAGTGCGGAAGGGTTCTTGGTCGATTATGAACCTGCCTGCCGCAATATGGCGAAGGTGACCAAGTATTTCCCGATCAACCACTACAAGGTTGTGAACGCCAAGGAGGGCGCATCCACCTCGACAATGGGTCGTAAGGTGGCAAGCACGCTTCGTTTCACCATCGAGCTTTCGCTTGACGACATTCATAACACGACTGCCCTCCGCGCCATCACTCAGAATGATGAACCGACAAGCGGTGTCGAGAGTATTGGCGGGACGGATCTTTTCCAGACCAAGGAAAGCAGCATCAAGTTCAACCGCATCGGCCTCTATGCGGTTCCGATGACTGTCCATCGGTTCTACGATACCTACAATAACACGGATTCCCGTAAGGCATGCCGCGACTTCCGCGTCCAGTTTGAGGTCGATGGTAACGCCGAGCCGGTGCTGTTTGCGGTAATCGATCTTGATACCACGGTGTTCCTCCGCGAAGGGTCCGGCGAGACCAGTACCTACAAGGTGAATGTGGACATTAACCTTGGGGACAAAGAAGATGGCAGGATTATCCGCGACGCGGCGGTCTTCTACAACATGTATGAGGACAGCTCGATCACATGGTATGAAAACCAGCTGATTGCCACCGCAAGCCAGGTGGAGGCGGTTACGAACCTGGCGCTCGACATGGGCGTGATGAAGCAGCGCATGGAGCAGATGTCTGCGACCAATAACTGCGACGCGGAACGGGACCTCAGCGACGAGTATGCGCTGAAGAACCATACTCACGACTACATGAAGAACCTCGTTGACGGTGTCGAGAAATCGGGCGCCGTGAGGGGCATCAATGCCGCGATGGAAAATATCAAGATCGACTACAATGTGTTCGATGGTTTCGACCCGTCGTCTGCTCCGGTAAATATGGTTACCGAGACGGTTGACAATAAGCGTACATTTTATCTGGTGCATGGCACCTCCAGGAGCTAACTGATGTATAGCAACAATACCGAAACTTTGATGACGACCGAAGAGCTGATTGGCTTGCTGAACAAGAGTGCGTTGGGCCAACTCAGCGGTAGCATCTTGCCGGGTGTCGAATACATGGGTGTCAAGTATTTTGTCAGCGGCACGATGATGGTCTATGACGGCGATCATGTCGCGGGCAACTACTATTTCAAGACCAGCGATGGGTTGGTCCGGGTGACGGTGAATGGAACCGCGTCCATCATTGACCAGGCGACGCTTGAAACCCAGATCAAGGCGCTTCCGGGAAATACATACGCGCGGAACTTTGAGTACCTCATCTGCAACAAGAGCATTGCGTTTGACCCCGCCTATGGGTATAATACCATGGGCCAGGTGGTTGGTGAGGACACGATTGTCCGTGGCCCGGGTGCCGTGTGTGAGGGTGTGTGTTCCGATGTGGTCGGGTCTAGCCTGTATGTCGATGCGGGGTCCAGCTATATCAACCTGCATGGCGCTGAATCGGTCATCAGCGAGTCTTCGTATGTGGTTGGCGCTGTCCGCGAGTCTTCTATCTCGAAATCGTCCGAATTGTTTCTTTTTGGAACGGATTCGCATTTCGAGGATGCCCACCGCGGCGCTATTTATGGCGGGTTCCATACACTCCAATGTAGTGAACTTGAAATGCTGTGGCGTGACAAGGTGGCCGGGCTGTCCTATGCGCCGTCATACATTGTGGCGAACCTTGACATCAAGGGCGACAACAATGCCTATTGGGGCTCGGTCGACGGGTTGACGATTGACGGTGACGGGAACCGCGTCGGGTGGTTTAACCGTTACATGTCGACACTGCCGGAAACTCCCGAACGCGAAACTATGTTTGGTATCAAAATCCAGGGAGACGGTAACTGGATTGGCTACAATTCCAACTATGTCAATGTTCGCGGCTCCAACAACTACATCGCGGCAGGAAGCCGAAATGTGCATGTGTTTGGCGACGATTTTAACCGATATGATAAGCCGAAATGGGGCGATACCACATATCCGTATAACCATGCGACTGGATATGCCGAAGGCTATGCACTGATGACAACCGATGAGGCGTCGCCGATCATTGCCGGCGGAACAGCCCTTACCGCGACTGTCGTTGGGGACGATAATTTGGATGCACGGGTTGGCGCGACGACTTTTTCAATCGTCGCAAATTCGAGCGGTATTTCGCAGTACATTGGCTACAACACTAGTGGTGTCTGGAGCCTTAACCGGCTTATGTCGGGTGGTGATGAGATTTTCTACAACAAATGCGTCCACATGTATGAACGCTTCCCGGTAAACCAGGAAAATGTGTTTATCGTGGGCGACCGCAACACGCTGCCTACCGATGCTAAGAATGTTGCTGTGTGGGGACATGACAATGTGCTCGATACTGCTACGGTGAACAACTGCCTGTTCGTATCGAATTTCATGCACTTGTCTGGCCCGAAATATATGCGGGTCGAAACCAATTCGGGAACAACTGTCGTCGAGAAGAACATTATTGACGGGGTGTGGTGGGTTGACCTGAACAAGGACCGCGCGGCGAACGGTAATGGTGCATTGAGCGACATGAATGCCGATGCGGCAACTGACCGGTTCACCAACGCGTTCGTGTTTACCGATACGACCCACATGTATACCGGCATGTTCTATGGCACGGTAACGAAATACGACGCTATTGGAAAATACGGGTTCACCGAGCGGGACACCGTAACCGGCAGCGATACGCTGGATGGGATTTCTGGCTACATCATTAGCGCAAAGTGGACGGAATGCAGGAAGCCTGATACCCCGATGATTTACACGGGCGGCCTTGCCCTGTATGGTGGCGCCAACGACGCGACACGCAACCAGTCCGGGTATGGCGTGCTCAAACTCGGTAACATGTATTACCATTGCAACGACCTTCCGGCACCGGCCTACGACAAGACCCAGACCTACCCGACCCTCGGGACGGAAGTGACCTATGACGGATTGGTTTACAAGAGCGCCTATGTAATTACGACCGCGGAAGAGTGGGACAGTTCGCACTGGACTACTACGGGCGTGAGTGTGTCAGAATATCAGCGGGCGAAGACGAACGAGTTTGTCACGATGCACCTCAACGGGCAGTCCACTACTTCCGCCGGTGTGTTCAAGGGCTCCGTAATCATGACCCCGGGCACTCACTGCTGTCCGTATGCTGGCTTCCCGCTCATCGTTCAGGAGCGCCAGGAACTCGACGGTTCCTTCCATATCGGCGTGGGCAAGATTTGCAAGGAAGCCCTCCCGGATGATATTGTCGGAAGCACATCCAATATCATTGACATTGGCTATGTGGTTGTTGGAACGAATACGGACAAGTCCGCCGATGAGTATATTGCGATGATTGACGCGATGCTGTCAAACGGCGCCGGAGGCATAGCTCCCGTGATAAGATATACTACGGAAGAAGGCGATCGCGGGTACAACACGAACCAGATTGACCGTTTTGCGTATCTGGTTGGTGTCGGCGAGTGCACTTACATGTTCTTCAATGCGGATGAGCGTCGGTATATTAGGCTTCATGGTGGTTCATCCGTGTATGTAACTGATACTAACCAGACATCCAATCCAACATACGGTATTTAACCGGGGCAGAGTTGAATTTCCTACAAATTTCATTGACGAGCCATTGCAACTTGTCATGCTGGCATTGCCCGATGGCGGAATACCGCAATACGGGTACGCCGGAATTTGCACTCACCAACAAGCGTCTCATTCCGTGGCTGCAGAGGTATGTCAAGCCTAGTGAGTGGGTCATTGAATTGACGGGTGGCGAGCCGGCGCTTTACTTGGGGATTGATGAACTGTGCGAGTGGCTGTCGGAACACGGGTATCGTGTCCTGATCAAGACTAACGGACTTTTGCCTATACGGAAATTCCGGGGTATAAAACGGGTTGCTGCGTTTCATCAGTTAGAAAACCCGCCGAAGTATTTCGATGAAATCCTCATCGTGGATAAAATCCAGCGTTTTGAAAAGGAAGCCGTCTGCCAGCAAAATGGATGGCCTTACAAGGTTATCGGGTATAACAAGGAGAACCCGGATGGTGCCCGACATGGGTTTTCCCGGTGCGCCTACATGGACCCCCATGGGCATCCTCTGGGATGCAAGAGTCGAAAGGTTCGCTATACCGAATGGCCAGACAAGTATGCCTTGGAATTTACGGGTCTCCAGACTACCATGTGTTGCTCCGGGTGCAAGGCGGCAATAGACGCATGGCGCTTTATTGACTAGAAAACCTAGTTTTCTGTCACGAATTGTACAATTTTCAGAGGAATAACTATGATGAAAGTTAAGCGTGGCTATGCTATCACATTGGCCTATGTGCTCGCCAATGCAAATGTCTTCTTCAAGGACCCGATCAGTAGCCGTTTCCGCTACATGGTTTCCCACAACTTGAAGATTGCCGGAGAAGAGCTCAGGCAGGTCAACGAGGCGTTCCCCGATGAACCGAGCTATCGTGAGTATGAAGCCCGCCGTATCGCAATCATGCGCGAGCTTGGCTTCACCAACAATGCCGCGCTCCGTGCAGCTACGCCGGAACAGCGCGAAATCCTTGACCGTAAGATCCTTGACCTTCGCGAGGAATGTAAGGCTGCTGTCGAAGCCCAGGCGCTTATCGACAAGAACCGTGCGGAGTTCTGTGATGAGGAAATCGAGCTTGACCTTCGCAAGGTCCGCGTTGAAGACATCCCTGACATCGAAGTCCCCGACGGAGTTGCAGTGTTCCCTCATACCCAGCCGCTTGATAGCTGGGGAATCTGGCACATCATCGAGCAGCTCGCGATTGACCCGGAAGCCGAAGCCGGGAACAAAGGGTAACTCATGGCTACGCTGGCTGTCTGTCTGGTCGTGAAGAACGGCCGGAAGACGGTCCTGTCGTGTCTGGACAGTATTGCAACGGTAGCCGACGAGGTTGTCGTTGTCGATACCGGTTCCGTTGACGGGACTGTTGAGCTCGCCCGCGCATGGGGCGCACGGAACAGGAAGCCAATGGTTGTCGACGCTGTCGGCAGCCGTTTTCATGATTCCGATGGAAATTTTGATTTTGGCGCGGCAAAGAACCATGCGATTGGCCTTGCCAAGTCAGACTATGTGATGTGGATTGATGTCAACGAGACGGTGGAGCAGCCTCCGCGTCTCCGCAAGGCATTTGAGGTAATTACGGCCCGCTCGCCTGATGCGAGTATCTACATCCACACGAGGACCAGCCCGAAGTATTTCTTCCCGAGGCTCCGTATCTGCAAGCGGAAGAACGCCCGGTTTGAGGGTCGTATTCATGAGCTGCTGATCAACGGTGCACAGAACCCGGAAATGGTCGATACCGGCCTCTTTATCAAGAATTTCAAGCCTAGTCGGGATGTCGCCCGTAACTTGAAGACATTGCTTGCCGACTGGGAGAAGGGCCGGACGCCGAGGACGGCGTTCTATGTCGCCAATTCATACCGCGACATGAAGGATTATGCCAATGCGTTGGAATGGTATTGTGTCGCCGTTGACGAATTTCCTGACAACTTCACCGAGGAGCGTGTCAAGTCGCTCGAAATGATATGCCAGATTTCGGAACTGTCCAGTGACATGCCGACGATAGGCGCCCGTGCGAAGCAGCTCATCTCGGAGTGCCCGAACAGGCCGGAAGGCTATTATTGGCGTGGCAAGTACCAGTATGCGATGGGAAATTACAGCATGGCCGAGAAGTGCATGCGCATGTGCCTCAAGCTGAATTTCAGGCCGGATTCCGTGACCTGGATTAACCCGGACATCTATGACCGCAAGAAGATCGTGCGGATGCTGCGGGAGGCGAGGGACAAGAGCACCTTCCTCGGCATGAAGCCAATGCGACCCGACAACATACGGGATTATGGGCCGGGTCTTGGCCAGAGCCGGGTGGAATATCAGGGCTACGGCTACTGACGGAGACCCCCTCCGGTTATAAACTACAAGCGTTACACGATATTTAACGGGACCCGTAGATGCAAAACGAAGAAAAGTTGCTGAAACAGATGGACGCGTTGACCATGAACGCGCGGCAGGTGATTAACGCGCAGATACGCTCCACGATCAAGGCGGGTTCCTACAACGGGTTCACGGTTACCCGTGCCGGTCAGCAGTTGGTTCTCGACCGTGGGGACATTTACCGTCTTTACAAGTTCTATGAGGACTGGGAATACCGTTCCGGCACCGAGACGCCGTTCGGCGTCGTTGCCGCTACCGACGGTTCTGCAGGTTCGCCGATCAGCGCTGCCGATTTCAAGGCGCTCGCCGAGGCGAATGACATCCAGATAGGGACTGGCAATGGCCATACTACCTGGGATGTGCTTGTCACGCACGCGAAGATTCTGTTCATGAACGATACGAACAGTGACAAGACTGATGACGAGTGGGTGGATATGATCCGCACGGCATCTAACCCGAAGCTCATTACGAACTCGGCCCCGATTCCGTTGAACCTCCGCGCCCCGATTTACGACGAAAACCTTTCTACGAAGCATTACAGCCAGTACGAAACCTACCTGTTCCCGTTCGGTTACAATTCCATTGACCTTCTCGGGTTTGCCGGTGACGGGATGACGCATGTCGCGGGCGGTAAGACCTGGAATTTTGACATTGACGAATCGTTCATCGTGACCTCCGAGAAGTATCTGTTTGGCCGTCACGGTGACGAGACCGACAAGAACTATCCTTACGGACAGCCTTACCCGGACCGTTTCGCTTTCATGTTCGGCACGGATTGCTATGCCTACGGCAGGAACTCCCTCGCCGGTGGCTGGGATTCCGTTGCTTATATGGGCAATGCGTTCTCTTACGGGCATGGCGGCGTTGCGTTTGCCGCAAATTCCGCACTCGTCGGCAACCTCTTGGGCTATGCCGGTGGCGAGACGGCGTTCGGTGCGGGTTCCTACATCAACGCGATGGGCTATTGCGGCGCTGCGCTCAACATGATGACCCAGTCCGGCGGGTTCCGGTATAACTTCACGACATTTGCTGATGACGAAGATGACGGGACTGCGGAAAGCGGCACGACCTGCCGCAGCATGATTACGGTTGACGGCTGTACCTATACTAGGGCTACCGGCTCCACCGTATCGAAGTCCGGGCTTGCGGCCAACCAGATCCGCATCCCGAAGAGTGCCCTCCATTCGGGATCGGTTTTCTTTGATTTCGGCGTCGGTGACAAGGTCTGCCTTTATGACTGGGACATTGTCGGAAAGGACGGCAGGACGGAGAGCCATACCGCGGACGATGCCTTTGTCATCAAGCCGGTAATTACGGAAGTTACCGGTATTTCCCACAACGCAAATGGCGACTGCATCGTTTCCCTCGCCACGAACATTACTAACCTTGAAGGCAAGGCGATTGCTGGCGGTTCTGTCTGTGTATGCGGTTATCACCGCACCGGCATGGGCCCGTATAACCCGATGAACTGGCTGGTCTCCGGTGCATCCAGCGATGTGACTTACTACATCAATGCCGGTGATTACAGCACTGCGCTCAACTATTACACGACCGCGAAGGGTATCGCCCAGACCGTCGTCGGTGCCCGCAATATCCCGCTGACCGAACCTCGGTTCATGGTGGGCTGCGGCTACATCAATTCCCTCTGGCCGAGCGAGAAGAACGATTTTGGGAACCTTGCCGGGGAATACGAGAACTGCTTCGTTGCCGGTCCCCGTTACTCTTTCATGAAGATTGCGAACTCCCGTGTCGTGCTCGGTGTTTCCGACCACCGGAACAGCGACCAGCTTCCGGCATCCGGCCCGACTACGGTCGTGGCGAAGGACGAGGTTGCCCGGTATGGCGTGTATCAGTTGACCGGCGCCTATGCGGTTGCCTGGGACACCGACATGAAGGTGCGTGGCCTTAGCCATGTCTGCTATGACCGCGGCGAGTTCAGCGTGAACGACGATGGCCTCGTGGTTCATCCTATCCCGAAGGGCGACCGTTCCGGCAGCTACGAGATGGGCTATCGCGACATTTCTACCAGACTTGGCGGTTCCCATGGTTCCACGGTAATCTGGTCGGGCAAGGACCCCGACAAGGACCAGATGATGTGGGAACGCTACCAGTACATCCAGGCCCGCGGGGCCGGGACTAGCGCGTTTAACCGCGTCCATATTTATGGCGAGGATGGCATCACGGTCGAAACTCCGCGGACAATCAAGATGATTGCCCGGCATTCCGACGACAGCTTGACTTCCTATATCGACATGGACTTCGAGCGGCTTATCCTGAGCGGCCAGACATACGGTGCGCTTCCCGCGACATGTGACGCCCGTTCGTTCAACCTTCGCGGCGACATGGTGTTCGCTAACCCGAAGTACATGGCCCATAACCGCATGAGCCATAGCGGGTTCTTCTATGACTGGGCGGATGGCTACCTTCCGAATGAAGGTCTTCCGAAAAAGGTGCGTCACTGGTCTTCATACTGCGACGCATACCACTCTTTCACGAGTTCCTATGTCTATTCTACGGATTTCCCGCATTTCACTACGGAACATTCTGCCACGCAGTCCAAGCACGCATACGATGTGTCCGGCTTTATCCTCCCGGGTGCGTTGAAGCGCAAGGTGATGACCGTGGGAAGCGACGATGTGTTGCCGCGTGTCATGTTCTACAGCAATACCATCTTCGGTGATGGCAACTCCAATGTGGATCCGGCGGGCCCGGTCATGTGCGAGGAACTTGCCTACATGCGCGATGTGGACAGGGCGGTCGCCAGCGCGGTCAAGGAACGGGTCGGAACCGGAACCTATTGCCGTACCGAGACGGTCAATTCCAAGCTCGTCGTCAAGACGGACAGCACTACGGCTGCACAGACTATTGACGCCTACTGCTACGATAACAGCAACGGCGCCATCAAGAAGACGCTGTCCGGCCAGTTTACGAAGCCGTGGCTCAACGGGGCCCTGGCTGCGCAGTATTACCAGCAGCTCGGACAGCTCAGTGTTTCTGCTCCGTATTGGAGCACTGTGGCATGCGGCTTCATCGTGCCGTGGGGCGCTATCGGCATGCCGTTGCTCGACAGGCTGAGCATTGTCCTTACTGGCCATACGCTGAGCATCTCGTTCGGTCTTAACCTAAGGTTCTTGAAGGTGTACTGTGGCGATGCCTATCCGGCAAGCTCGGTCGGTCTCCGTCTCCCGATTTACCCGTCTATCGGTTTGCCTAAATACCTGAACGACAGCTTCCGTGTGGTGCAGCTGACCGCGAACGGCCCGTATGGCTACCGCACGAACATGACGGCTACGGCAAACTTCCCGAATGATACGGGCGTCATGCTGCTTGACATACAGTGGACCAGGCAGAACCCGGGTGACCTGCTCGTTCCTATCACATTGTCAGGCCCGTGCGCGTTTGAGCCGTTCAGTGCTGGAACGGAGTTCTATGATGCGCACCACCCGAGCGCACTTAATTACTGGGATGGCAAGGCGGCCTTGACACCGGACTACATCAAGAACTCGTTCAAGGTCATTGCGTAGTAGGAGCAGATAGATGGCGACAAAGATTTCAAACCTCGAAGCAAATCCGCTTGGGCACATCACCGGAAGTTTGGCGATTGCCCAGCAGAACTACGAGTCTATTCTCAATGCCCTTGTAGAATGGGAACACAGTAAGCTGGATAAGGTGACGGTCCGCCTCCTTACGAACACGCCGCCCTACATGGTCGATTATGTCATTTCGACAAAGCATGCGGCCGATGCTGCTGGCGGGACCAACGCTGCGCACCCGTTCCTTGTTGGCGGGGGATTTGCCATCAACGAGATGGTTCATGCGGCTACGAGCTATGACCCGGCAAACCCGGACACTCTGGTTGTCAGGGTATCTACCAACTACGATTTCATGAAGGGCGCCCGCCTGTATCTGGTTCCGGCCATCTATGACGAATGTTCCCGCTGGAATGACGAGACGACCTCGTTCGAGTATTTTATTGCCACGGAGTTCTCCAAGGCATATCCGGCCAATACATTCTTCGCCAACTGCGTGGGCGACGAAGATGTTCCGAAGTCCTTTGCCCTTTACCGGACAACTGCCGAGGTTGCTGCCGGCGATGACATCGCGGCAAACAGCTATCCCCTGGTGGTCGATTTCGAGCCGAATCGGAAGTTCAGGACGGAACAGCTCGTGCGTTACCGTGGCAAGGTGTATATCCTTTCCAAAGACCGCAATCCCGGGTATTACCCGGATAACCCGAAGTCCGGCTACTCGTTGTTCTGCGATTGCTACGCCGCGGAGACCACCTATACCTACGGGACGATGGTGGAGCACGGTGGCATGTTCTATGTGTACAAGTTCGAGGCGGACACCGCTGTCCCGCCGTCCGACTATGTGGTCGAGGCGGAGGCCGAGCCGGGCGAACTTGTCGAGAACACGACATACTGGTCAAGGTTCTACCCGCTTGACGCGCACTTCTATGTGGGTAACGGTGGGACGCTCCGTGTCAAGCCGGAAACCGACATCGTCGGCATTGTCGTGAAGAACAGTCGAGCTACCCCGTTCGACGAATACCCGTCCATCCGCATCCAGTCGTCCATCCGCATCCCGGCGGGGCGCACTGCGCAGCCGAAGGGCGTGGAGATCATCCCGAGTGCCAACTACATGTATTACCCGAACTCGAAGAGCGCGAAGTGGTCTATGGGAAGGCAGTATGGCCCGACAGACACTTCGATCGGCGTTTACGGGTTGCAGGACTACTCCGCGGTGATGGTATTCAACCACGCGTCGAAGGATGTTTCCCGTCTCAACATTATCAACTATGACGGCCCGGACCTCGACCAGGGCCTGGCCATCTTCCTCCCGGTGAACATCGTCGGCAAGAACGACGAGGTGGTTTCGCCGAAGGACGGCTGCATGTTCGAGTTCATGTTCCGTATCTGGCCGGATCCGTCGCTCAACGGGGGCAAGGTGAACGACCTCATCGTGAACAAGGCGCACATCTATGTCTATAATGTGACGGATTTCGCGGACCTCGACATCGCGTCCCGCAAGATGTCCAAGAACAATGCCTGGCCTATCGCCAAGTTCAGCATGGCGAGGATGATCAACTATTATCTCAAGGACGAGAATGTTGCCATCCCTGACCGCCCGACAGTGTATAAGGCGAGGTTCATCTATTCCGCGACGAACAACGCATGGGAAACCTTCGACTACTACCAGCTCCCGGACCATATCTTCATGGCGCCGAACGGCTTTACCGATGCCGCGGAGACTGCCGGCTTCCCCATGTTCCAGGATCCGTTCTCCCGCGTCGATATGTCGCCAATCCGCGTCGGGGAGGCGTATTTCGGCAGGATGAAGAACACCATCGACGATTAACTGGCTGCGGGAACCTAGTTTTCCCGCGATGGCCCATTTAAAGTATCGTTGCGTATTTCCAGGATGTAATTACGAGACCGATGAGCGCAGGCTCATCGAGTTTCATCATGTCAACCCGAAGGAGCTCGGTGTCAAGCTCAACCGTGAGCTCACCATACAGCTATGCCCGGTTCACCACAAGCTGATATATCACCCGGATGCGAAGACGGGGCAGCACGCGAAGTGCAGCGAGAACTCGCTGTCCGTCGTTCAGGTGGCCAATACGACTACCGGCAAGGCGGTCATCTTCCGTGACATGTCGGGGAATGAGATTACCGTTTCCGTAGATACGCGGGCACCGAAGATTGATGCCATATATGTCATATCGTGGGACCTCATACGGGGAATTGACGAACATGAGGTGACTGAGTGCGATTCGGCTATCGAGAAGCTGGTCGATGCAAGGGGTTACTGCCAGGTCGGGAACCGCGTATTTTATGGTCCCGGGCACGGCGGTGTCGCCCATGACCTGCTGAAGGCCTATGTCGCCCAATACATGATTAAGACGAAGGCGGAATATAGCCAGATGCTCACGAAGGCCAGGCAGGACTACCGCAACTTATAAACTAGGGTATAGGTTTATTGGGTTCGCTGTATGCCGGAAATTGACCAAAGAATACCATCGATCCTCTTTAATGTTGACCAGACTGCCAACTTGACTGATACCGAACGCGATCGTGCCCGGCGTAATATAGGGTTGATCCCGGAAAATGCCAATTATAAGGAGTCGAAGTATTGGACACGCGCTACGGCGTATGGCTTGGCAACATTGGACGGGGATGGAAAGATCCCTGCAGGCCAGCTATACTTTTCGTTTGGCACTGTCACCGTAGGCACCACGAAACTTGAAGCCGGCGCGGTTCAGGACACCCTTACTATTACGAGCGACAGCGGCATCAAGCTCACGCCAACGGCAAACACCAAGTCGTTCGTAATAGGCCATACCAATTCTGTTACTGCGGGACGAATTGGGTCAAACAGCGATCAGTCCGGCAGCACAATTCCGCTCCCATACTTTAATTACGATGCCCAGGGCCACCTCACGAGCGGGGGGACAAAGAATTTTACCTTGTTATTCGGAACGGCAGTTGCCGTGGCCAAAAACGACGCGCTGATGATTGCCGATGCCAGCGGCAACGGAAAGCTGGTTCGTTCAAATATCCAGTTTACCGATGACCAAGCGCGGGCGAACTATGTCCTGAACGAACGGGGCGAATGGATCCTGGCCGCACCTGACTTGTATGAGTATGGTGGCCTGTATATCCAGAATAACGCGCAGTGCCCGGACTATAAAAAGATGTCGGCAATGGTCCATAAGCCGCGATATGAATATCCTGCCGAAAAAACATCGTATATTGCGGGTAGGTATTATGGTGCGCACCTGGATTCCAATGGGTATATCTGCGTGAATGTGCCGTGGACTGACACATGCAATACGGTTGGTGTGGGGACCGACCCCGGGTTCGACCCTGGCGAGAACTATGATCTCGCACTTCCTGTGGTGCCGATTGTTGACGGTGCAACGACGGGACCGAGCTATACGAGGGTTGTTTCGGACCGTAGCCTATTGGTGGCACATTATGATTCAATCAATGGCTCAACATGGTCATTGTGGGTTAATGGCAACATCCTCCCGTGGTTTGATACTCCGACAAGTTCTTTGGAATATCCATTGAGCATCAACTATACTGGCGAACTGACAGAACTCAAAGAAGCAACCCCGCAAGGAAAGGCGCTTGCGGAAGGTGATGTTTTGATGCTCGCAAATATAAGCGGTAATCTCAAACCGAGATGGGGTGCTGTTGGAAATGTCCCGCTGACACTGAACTTGCTTCCGGGCGCCGGCACATCGAGTGCCCCGGCAACGGACGCGCCGCATGACTTCGGAGTAATCCAGGATGCCGTCAACCGAAACCTGAACCCGTATGTCATATACAACAATGTCCACTGCTTCTTGACCAAGTTCGGTGAACGCACCGGACCGGGGGCCGGCGGGGCATGGGATGCGGTGTTTATCGGCTATGACGATAGTTACCGGTATGTGGTCCACTATGAGCGGGCATCCGCTCTTACGAGCACATTCGTATATGTGTCAACTGCTTCTTCGCATCACATATACGACATCGACGCGAGCGGGACATACGGGACTGAATTTAACACGGTTTACCTGTTGTAACGGGAGGTTTGATGAGCGGATGGAAGATACCCGGTGCCAGTCGGCTATTCTTGCCAACATATCTAGGCAGGATGCGGACTACGGTTACGAATCATGAACACGGTCAGGATGACGCCCACATTTCGTTCCCGCATCTTGGTGTGGGCGGTGTTACATTGGACGATCTCTTCATATCGAAGAACCGGGAGGCATCTGACAACCTGTATGGCGCCACAGCCTATTTCCCGCATGCGTTTGCGGCAGACGGTGACCGCAACTATATCGAATTTTCCT
>Ga0310697_10004199_pt1 | contig 14290 bp, 11 predicted proteins | sample 172DNAGHGlowgp2_FD_203883 | JGI IMG/M metagenome (GOLD analysis project Ga0310697, IMG submission 203883) | Sheep rumen microbial communities from Palmerston North, Manawatu-Wanganui, New Zealand - 1728 DNA GHGlow gp2 (v2) (version 2) | ecosystem: Host-associated > Mammals > Digestive system >...
ATACTGATGATCCTCGATGAACGAGGTGCAGACGCGCAGTCCCTGCTGCTCGGAGCCGCAGGTGACCAGACAGATGGCCGACACGCCGTAGTACATCAACTCCTTAGCCAGTTGGCCGCTGGTCATGCCACGATAGCCGATGGTGAAGTAGAAACCGTCGGCCACAGGCTGGTCGCCGTCCTTGTCGTAGACGATATGGAAGCCGTGCTTACAGAAGATCTCTTTCAGCTTGTGGGCACGGTCGCCGTAGACCTTCACCTCGTTACGGAAGTTGTACTCGCCGTCGCAGGCAGCGCGGAACATGGCGGCCAGGGCGTACTGTGCCGAGTGGCTGGTGCCACTGCTCAGGGCGTAGAGCATGCGGGTGGAGAATACCAGTCCGAAGGGCAGACCCTCGTAGCGGGCGGCAAGGTCGTCGTAGTGACGGCGGAACAGCTTGTCGCTGATGCACACCACGCCGATGCGCTCGCCGGCATACGAGAAAGCCTTCGAGCCCGAGATGAGGAGCATGTAGTTGTCGGTATAGCGGGCCACGGTGGGCTGGTAGGGTGGCTCGAAGGGCTTGCTCAGGTCCTGGCGGAAGTCCATGGCGAAGTAGGCGAGGTCTTCCATGACGATGGCGTCGTACTTCGTTGCCAGGCTTCCGACGGTCTGGAGTTCCTGCTCAGTCAGACAGACCCATGACGGGTTGTTGGGGTTGGAGTAGACGATGGCGCAGATGTTGCCTTTCGACAGGTAGCTCTCCAGCTTGGCCTGCAGCTTGTCGCCGCGGAAGTCGTAGACGTCGAACGTCTCGTACTTCACGCCCTGCACCTGCAGCTGCATCTTTTGGACGGGGAATCCGGGGTCGATGAACAGCACGGTGTCCTTCTGCTTGCAGGCTTGCGAGCATGTGAGGAACGAGGCGAACGTGCCCTGCATGGAGCCGGTGACGGGGACGCAGCCCTCGGGGGCGATGTCGACGCCGATGAACGCCTTGACGAACCGCGAGGCCTGACGCTTAAGCTCGGGATAGCCCTGGATGTCGGGGTAGGAGTGGGCGATGCCGTCCTGAAGGGCACGTATCTGGGCATCGACGCCCACCTGTGCGGCAGGCAGTCCGGGGATGCCCATCTCCATCTTGATAAACTCCACGCCGCTCTCTTTCTCGGCGGTGGCGGCCACCTGCTTCACTTCGCGGATGGTTGCCTTGGCGAAGTCTTGAATGCCCATCTTGGCAATCAGGCCGTCAACCAAAGCCTTATCTATAGGAGTGTTCATAATTATCAATTTTCAATTATCAATTTTCAATTATCAATTATTTCTGAGCCTCCCTTCCTAAGGCCAGCGCCTTGATGTTTGCTTCGACGACGGCGTCGCCCTTGCGGCCGAAGACGCGGCGGATGGCTTCCTCGAGCTTCTCGTACTCAATGCCCAGTGCCTTCTGGGCAGCACCCAGCAGGATGACATTGGCCGAGCGGGGCACGCCGTTGTCCTTGGCCATCTGTTCGATGTCGATGCGGATGACGTTGGGCAGACGGTCGAGGTCGGCATTGATGACGTCCATGTCGGGGTAGTTGGGGATATTGACGAACGGCGTTGCCGAGGTGATGATCCAGCCGTCCTTGGTGAGGAACGGCAGGTAGCGCAGGGCCTCCATCGGCTCCATTGAGATGATGACGTCGGCACAGCCCTTGGCTATCAGGTCGCTGGCGATGGGGGCCGACGATATGCGCAGGTTCGACTGCACGTCGCCGCCACGCTGGCTCATGCCGTGTACCTCGGCCTGCTTGATGTAGAGGTTCTCGTTCATGGCTGCTTCGCCGATGATGGTGGCAATAGAGAGGATTCCCTGTCCTCCCACGCCGCAAAGTATGATGTCTGTCTTCATGATTTACAATTTGACGATTTACAATTTACTATTTGGCTGCCGCCTTCTTCTGCTTCAAGTGTCGCTGAAGGGTCTGCATGCACTCGCGGCGCGGGATGATGACAGACGTTCCTTTGTAGTTAATCTCGTCGCGAATCATCTGCGTAATCTCCGGCATGTTCTTTGGCAGGGGAACGACCACCTTCAGGTGCTCGTCGCTGAGGCCGAGTCCGCGGCAGATGGCCTCGAACTTGTTCGTACCGGCAGAATCCTGGCCGCCAGTCATGCCCGTCGTCAGGTTGTCAGAGATGATGACGGTGATGTTGGCGTTCTCGTTGATGGCGTCGAGCAGGCCCGTCATGCCTGAATGCGTGAAGGTGGAGTCGCCGATGATGGCTACGGCAGGCCACTGGCCGGCGTCGGCAGCACCCTTGGCCATGGTAATCGAGGCGCCCATGTCGACGCAGGAGTGGATGGCACGGAAGGGGGGCAGGAAGCCAAGCGTGTAACAGCCGATGTCGCCGAAGACACGGGCGTTGTCGTATTCCTTCAGCACTTCGTTGAGTGCTGCATAGACGTCGCGGTGGCCGCAGCCCTGACAGAGTGCGGGCGGACGGGGAGCCACGTCGGCACACGGGTCGAAACACTGACCTTCCTTCATGCCAAGAGCCTTCTTGACGATGTCAGGATTCAGTTCGCCCGTGCGGGGCAGCGTGCCATCCAGCTTGCCGTGGACGTTCTTCAAGTCGGCCACACCGCGGACAATGTCCTCGATAAACGGCTGTCCTTCCTCGACGATGAGCACCTGCTGACACTCGTCCATCAGTCGGCGCACCAACTGCTTGGGCAGGGGGTACTGCGAGATCTTCAGGATGGGGTAGGGGCTGCCTCCAGGGAAGCACTCGTTGACGTAGTTGAAGCCGATGCCGCTGGCCAGAATGCCTAACGACTTGTCGTGTCCTTCTATATATATATTATAGGTGGAGTTGGCAGCGTCGTCTTCCAACTGCTTCTGCTGGGCGGTGACGAAATCGTTGCGCTTGCGGGCGTTGGCGGGCAGCAGTACCCAGTTGGCGGCTACGGCGTTGTAGTTCAGCTCGTTCTCCTGACGTGGCTCGTCAGCACACTCTACGACGGCACGGCTGTGGGCCATGCGGGTGGTGACGCGCATCAGCACGGGCAGCTTGATGCGCTCGCTATAGTCGTAGGCCACGGCCATCATGTCGTAGGCCTCCTGCTGGTTCGAGGGCTCGAACGTGGGGATGAGTGCGAACTTGCCGTAGAAGCGTGAGTCCTGCTCGTCCTGTGACGAGTGCATCGACGGGTCGTCGGCAACCAATACCACGACACCACCGTTGACGCCCGTCATGCCGCTGTTGACAAACGGGTCGGCGCAGACGTTCAGTCCGACGTGTTTCATACATACCAGGGCGCGCTTGCCCATGAACGACATGCCGAGGGCTGCCTCCATGGCGGTCTTCTCGTTGGTCGACCAGCGGCTGTGAACACCGCGCTCCTTGGCCAACTGGTTACCCTGAATAAACTCTGTAATCTCTGTGGACGGTGTGCCGGGGTATGCATACACGCCAGACAGACCAGCGTGCAGCGCTCCCAACGCGATGGCTTCATCGCCCAATAATAATTTTTTTTCCATACATTCTAAAGGCCCACCCAAGCCCTCCCCAAGGGAGGAATGTCTGATTACATATTCCGGGTGTTAGTGGCCGTTTGTTATTATTTTAAATAGTTTTTTACTGTATCTCCCATCCGATGGCAGAGGCACCGAGGACGGCAGCCGAGGCCCCGTCGAGACCGCTGACCAGGAACTGCGCCTTACCGCGGAAGACGGGCATGACGTGTGCGTCGTAGGCGTCGCGGATGGGTTTCATAATCAGTTCGCCGGCCTTCACCATGCCACCGAAGAAGATGAATGCCTCGGGCGATGAGAAGGCTGCGAAGTCGGCGCAGGCCTCGCCCAGCATCTTGCCGGTGAACTGGTAGATCTCGTTGGCCAGTTCGTCGCCCTTGCCAGCGGCGATGCTGACGTCGAGCGACGTGATGTCCTCTAACTTCATCTCGCGCAGCAGCGACGGACGGTCGGTCTTTTCCAGCATTTCGCGGGCCGTGCGAGCCACGCCCGTTGCCGAGCAGTAGGCCTCCAGGCAGCCTGTGCGGCCACAGCCGCAGAGTCGGCCTTCGGCGCCGCGGACCATCGTGACATGGCCCAGCTCGCCAGCGAAACCATCATGGCCGTAGAGCAGCTGGCCGTTGACGACGATGCCCGAGCCGACACCCGTGCCGAGTGTGATGACGATGAAATTCTTCATGCCACGGGCTACGCCGTAGACCATCTCGCCCAGGGCCGCAGCATTGGCGTCGTTGGTCATGGCCACGGGAATGTTGCCGAGACGCTCGCTGAACATCTTGGCCAGGGGAACGATGCCGTCGTGTGCCCACGGCAGGTTAGGCGCAAACTCGATGGTGCCTTTATAGTAGTTGGCATTGGGAGCGCCGATGCCCATGGCCTTGATTTTCTCCAGTCCGCCCACCTGCTCGATGATGGCCTGCAATGCCACGATGCAGGCGTCGACATAGTCCTCGGCCTTCTCGTAGCCACCGGTCTTGATGGCTGTCGTGGCCTTGATATCGCCGCGTGTGTCAACGATTCCAAACACGGAGTTCGTGCCTCCTAAGTCCAAGCCAATCACGTATGGCTTCATTACTGGTTGTTCGTTCATAATAGCTTTATGTTTTAGTATTGTCTTAAATTATGAATAGAGATAGCGCTTGATGCTGCGCTTGGGGGTCTTCTCAAACTCCTCAGCGTGGATTTCTATCTCGGTAATCTTCTCGTAGGCTGGCAGCATCTGGTTCAGTCCGTTGCGGTTCTGCTCCATGATGTTGGCCAGGTCGTCTTCGCTGAGTCCCAGGTTCTTGGCTTCGTCTAAGTCGGGATGTACCAGGGCAACGAGCTTGTTGTCGCGCTGTACGACGATGCTCTCGATGACCATCGTCATGGAGTTGAGCTTGTCCTCAATCTCCTCTGGGTAGATGTTCTGTCCGTTAGGGCCGAGCAGCATGTTCTTGATGCGGCCGTTGATATAGACGTTGCCGTACATGTCCATCGTGCCGAGGTCGCCGGTGTGGTACCAGCCGTCCTTGTCGATGGTCTCGGCCGTGGCTTCGGGGTTCTTGTAGTAGCCCAGCATGACGTTGGGACCCTTGGCCAGAATCTCGCCCGGAACGTTCTCGGGGTCGCGCGAGTCAATCTTTACCTGCATGTGCAGGGCGGCACGCCCACATGAACCGGTGGAGAAGTGGTGCCAGTCGGCATAGCAGATGATGGGGGCGCACTCGGTGGCGCCGTAGCCGACGGTATAGGGGAAGTTGATGCGCTTGAGGAACTGCTCGACCTCCTGGTTCAAGGCGGCGCCGCCGATGATGACCTCGTACATCTGTCCGCCGAAGGCTTTGAGCACTTCCTGGCAAATCATCTCGCGCACCTTCTTGGAGATGACCGGCATCTGGAGCAACAGGCGCATACGGTTGTTCTGTATCTTGGGGAATACCTTCTTGCGGATAATCTTCTCGATAATCAGTGGCACGGCAATGACGATGATGGGCTTAATCTCAGCCAGTGCCTGCGCGATGATGGCGGGTGACGGCACACGGTTGAGGTAGTAGACATGGCAGCCATGCAGGAACTCGAAGATGAACTCAAAGGCCATGCCGTACATGTGGGCCATGGGAAGCATGGAGATGACGCGGTCGCCCTGATGGATGGTCTTGCCCAGCACGTTGACGGCGAAGTCGTAGTTCGACCACAGGGCGCGGTAGGGGAGCATAACTCCCTTTGAGAAACCCGTTGTGCCGCTGGTGTAGTTGATGAGTGCCAGCTCGTCGGGCGACTGCTCCTTATAGTAGCTGACGTGCTCCTTGCGGAAATACTTGGGGAACTTCTTGCCGTATAATTCATTAAGATGTTCGCGCGCGTACGTCAACTTCTCCGTACGGCTGGTCATGAGCGAGTAGTCGGGGTTGTTGATGATACCTTCCAGTGCAGGCATTTCGTCGGGGTTGATAATCGTGGCTACATGGTCGCCCACGAAGAGCAGCTTGGACTCTGAGTGATTGACGATGTTGTGAATCTGCTCGGCGTTGAACTCATGGAGGATGGGCACGGCCACGGCACCATAGGTCAGCGTGGCGAGGAACGCCACCGCCCACTGGCTGGAGTTGCGGCCACAGAGAGCTATCTTGTCACCCCGCACAACTCCTGAGTTCTCGAACAGAATGTGCAACTTCTCTATCTTTCGCGCTACGTCGTGGAACTGTAGTGTCTGTCCCTTGAAGTCGGTCAGGGCATCCAGATTCCAATTGTCAACGATTGACTTTTCAAGTAGGGCGTTAAAGCTTGGAATGTTTTCGATTTGTCCCATATAGATTATTTGTATAGATAGCGTTTGATACTCTTCTTGGGCGTCTTGGCAAACTCCTCCTCCTGTAGCTCGAAGTCGGAAATGCGGCTGAAGTGGGGCAGGCGCTGGTTCAGGTCGCTGATGTTCTGCTCCATGACGCTCTTCAGCTCTTCGACATCAAAGTTGATGACTTCGTCCTTGTCAGGATAGATCAATGCCACGAGCTTGGTGTCGCGCTGGACAATGAGGCTCTCGCCAATCATCGGCAGGGAGTTCAGCTGGTCTTCAATCTCTTCTGGGTAGATGTTCTGGCCGCTGGGACCGAGCAGCATATTCTTGATACGGCCCAGAATGAATATGTGGCCGTCGGCTGACATGGTTCCCAGGTCGCCGGTATGGTACCATCCCTCCTTGTCGAGAACTTGATCCGTCGCTTCCTGATTCTTATAATAGCCCAGCATGACATTGGTGCCACGAGCCAGTATCTCGCCAGGGACATGTGCTGGGTCAGACGAGGCAATCTTTGCCTCCATGTGGTCGACAGCCGTACCGCAAGATGCGGGGACGAAGTCCTTGTAGTCGCTATAGCTAATCAGTGGGGCGCACTCCGTAGCACCATAGCCTACGGTGACGGGGAAGCCTATGCTGACGAGGAACTGCTCTACCTCGCGGCTCAAGGCTGCGCCGCCGACGATGACCTCGTAGGCGCGACCGCCAAAAGCCGCATATACCTGTTCACAGATCTTCTCCTTGACCTTCTTGGAAATGACAGGCATCTGGAGCAGCAGGCGCATGCGGTTGTTCTGTATCTTGGGGAACACCTTCTTGCGGATTATCTTCTCGACTATCAGCGGCACGGCAATGACAATCGCTGGACGGACGGTGGCAAAGGCTTCGGCAATGATGGCCGGTGACGGCAGTCGCGTCAGGAAGTAGAGATGGCAACCACGACAGAAACCATAGATGAACTCGATGGCCATGCCGTACATGTGAGCCATGGGGAGTATGCTGAGCATGTTGTCCTGAGACTTCACGGGCAGACGGCGCATGCAGAAGTCGAGATTGCCCCAGATGGCGCGGTAGGGCAACATGACACCTTTGGAGAATCCCGTGGTGCCTGAAGTGTAGTTGATGAGTGCCAGTTCCTCCGGCTGGTCCTTGTGGTATTTGACGTGCTCGGTACGGAAGGCTCGCGGGTATTTGTTGCCGAACATCAGGTTCAGGTGCTCGCGTGCATACGTCAGTTTCTCTGACCGTGATACAAAAAGCGAGAAGTCGGGGAGGTTGATGATGCCTTCGAGCGCAGGCATGGCCTCTGCGTCAATGGTCTTAACGATGTAGTCGCCGACAAAGAGCAACTTTGACTCCGAGTGGTTGACGATGTTATGAATCTGTTCGGCATTGAACTCATGGAGGATGGGAACTGCGACGGCACCGTAGGTCAAGGTGGCAAGGAAGGTTACTGCCCAGTGGGCCGAGTTGCGACCACAGATAGCAATCTTCTCGCCTGGCTTGACACCGGCATTCTCGAACATGATGTGGATCTTCTCGATCTTACGAGCGACATCATGATACTGGAGCGTTATGCCTTGATAGTCGGTCAGGGCATCGTGATTCCAGTTCTCTATAATGGCTTTTTCAATATATGCGTTAAAACTTGGCGCCTTATCCATTGCACAATTTTTGAAATTTTGTGCAAAGGTAAAACGTTTTTTGCACATTCGCAAATTTTTTGTGCAGTTTTTTACTCGTAGCGCATAGATTTTGCCGGTTGGATGTGCGAAATGAAGAAACTTGGTATAATTAGGACAGAAATACTGATAAAAAGAGTAGCCAAATTAAGGATGACGACAAGCGGAATGTTGAGTTCCATGGGGGCCTCGCTGACATAGTACGTCTGAGGGTCGAGTGTGACAATGCCCGTGTACTGCTGTAGTAGCACGACCCCTATGCCGAGCACGTCGCCAATGAGTAATCCGCGACTGATAATGAAAGCCGAAAACCAGAGGAACGTACTACGGACGGTGCGGTTGCGTGTGCCCAGGGCCTTGAGTATGCCAATCATAGACGTTCTCTCGAGGATGATAATCAGCAGGCCGCTGATCATGGTGATACCAGCCAGACAGATCATCAGTCCGAGGATAATCCATACATTGATGTCGAGCAGTTCCAGCCAATTGAAGATTTGAGGGTAAGCGTCATAGATGGTTTGCGACGAAAAGGTGCTGTGATAGCGGTCCTGGGTGCGGTTCACCTTATCTATTACGCGCATGTAAGTGTCGTCAAGATGGTCGAAGTCGTCGACCAGAAGCTCAGCACCAGAGCATTGCCCCTCAAACCAGCCGTTCAGTTTACAAGCCGTATAAAGGTCGGTATAGCAGATGAGCTCGTCGAAGCGGGTCATGTTGGTCTCATAGATACCTTCGATGGTGAAGCGGCGTGTGCGGACGTCGCCCGCGTCGATGAAATAGGTGTAGATGCGGTCGCCGGCTTTCAGTTTCAGTTTGTTGGCCATCAAGCGCGAGATGACGATGCGGTTGGTACTTGACGAGTCGCTGAAGACAGGAATCTTGCCTTCCACCAGATGCTGGTGGAGATAGTCCATCTTGTATTCCGGTCCAACGCCCTTGAATGCCACGCCAAGGAAATCCTCATCGGTCTTCAGGATGCCACGAGCCATGGAGTAGCGCTGTACGTGACTGATGCCTTCGATGCTGTCCATCGCTTGCATCGTGCTGTCGTCGATACAGATGGGATAGGAGTCAACGCTTGCTACCGAGAGCAAGTTCATGACTTGGATGTGGCTACCAAAGCCAACCACCTTGTCACGGATGGTATGTTTGAACCCCAAGACCACGCTGACGGTGATAATCATCACGGCCAGTCCGATAGCTACGCCAATAGTAGCTATGCGTATGGCAGGACGGCTCACCTTGCGGCGGTCGCCTTGATCGCTGTAGATGCGGCGCGCTATAAATAGTGGCAGGTTCATTTAGTCTTCCAGAATTCGTCCGGGGTATGCCTCCAACGCCTTGCGCAGTACGATGAGGGCACGCTCCAGGTCTTCTTTCTTCAGGACGTAGGCTATACGCACTTGATTGACACCTGCGCCAGGAGTCGTGTAGAAACCGGCGGCCGGAGCCATCATGACCGTCTCTCCTTCGTACTCGAACTCAGACAGACACCAGCGACAGAATTTCTCGGCGTCGTCGACAGGCAGCTTTGCAACCGTGTAGAAAGCCCCCATGGGAATGGGAGAGTAAACGCCGGGTATGCGGTTCAGACCGTCGATGAGGCACTTGCGTCGTTCTACGTACTCGTCATAGACGTCGCGGTAGTATTCCTCAGGGGCGTCGAGTGATGCCTCTGCTACAATCTGGCCGATAAGAGGGGGTGAGAGACGGGCCTGACAGAACTTCATCACGGCCTTACGCACCTGTTCGTTCTTGGTGATGAGTGCGCCAATGCGTATACCACACTCAGAGTAGCGCTTCGAGACGGAGTCAATCAGAATGACGTTCTGCTCGATGCCTTCCAGATGGCAGGCAGAGATATAGGGTGAGCCGGTGTAGATGTATTCGCGATAGACTTCGTCGGAGAAGAGATACAGGTCGTATTTCTTCACCAGGTCGCGTATCTGGTTCATCTCGCGGCGGGTGTACAGGTAGCCTGTAGGGTTGTTGGGGTTACATATCATAATAGCGCGCGTGCGCTCGTTGATCAGCTCTTCAAACTTCTCCACCTTCGGCAGCGAGAATCCTTCGTCGATGGTTGTGGCGATGGTGCGGATCTTGGCCCCTGCCGATATGGCGAATGCCATGTAGTTGGCATAGGCCGGCTCGGGTACGATGATTTCGTCGCCAGGATTCAGACACGACAGAAACGCGAACAGCACCGCCTCGGAACCGCCAGAGGTGATGATGATGTCGTCGGCCGTGACGTTGATGTTGTATTTCGCGTAGTAGTCCACTAACTTCTCGCGATAGCTGACGTATCCCTGTGAAGGGGAGTACTCAAGAATCTGGCGGTTCACTTGCTTCAGCGCGTCAAGACCTACCTGCGGTGTTGGCAGGTCGGGCTGGCCGATGTTCAAGTGGTACACTTTCGTGCCGCGCTTCTTGGCAGCAGCGGCAAGGGGAGCCAATTTGCGGATTGGCGACTCTGGCATTTCGAGACCGCGGACTGATATTTCTGGCATCTCTTTCTTTACGATTTGACGTTTTACTATTTGTGATATTATCAAAAACCGTGCAAAGTTACGAAAAAAAAATTAATTCGTGCATTTTTTCAGATTTTATGTGTACTTTTGCACGATAAATCGTGAAATGTATCAAAAATGAATTACGAAGAATTACTTGAGTCGCGTAATGGCGCGGCGATGGCCAAGCAGTCTGTTCCCTTCGGAATGATGTATAAGAAGATGGTTGATGGGAAGTATAACAACATCATCGACCTGAGGCCAGAGCTGGCTGACAGTCTTGTGTTCAGCGACGCCATAGCCACAGAGGCAGAGCAGAACAAGACTATAGACCATAAGCGGCAACTGCATTTTACGCTGGCAAAGGACAGTTCCGGTTTATATGGCGTCAATCTTGAACAGGGAGGCTATCGTACGTTTGCGCAGCTTCTCGTCGACAACCCCTCCATAGTAGCCATGCCGGATTTCGTCAATAACACCATCAAAAATCTGCTGGAACTTACGGCCCGTCTGCATGATATGGGGATTTATCATATCTGCTATGCGCCAGACAATGTCTTTGTGCGCAAGGGCGACAACGACGTGATGCTCCTGTTCCACGGATCAGCCTATTCAGCCATCAACGATCAGGCGTGGCTCTACGGCGAGAGTGCCGCGTTTGTGGCTCCAGAGGTGCTGGAGGAAAGAACGTTTGACGCTCGTGCCGACATCTACTCCATCGGCAAGTTCATAGAGTATTTGTATCGTCAGTCAGAGATACCGTTCGAACTGAAGGGTGTCGTGAAGAAGGCAACGGCGGAGGATCCGGACAAGCGCTACCAGACGCCAGAGGACATGAAGACGAGTATCAGTTCGCGACAGAACACACGTAAGTCTATCGTCTCTCTGGTGGCCGCCTTGATTGTCTCAGCTGTTATTATGGGGCTGTACTTCACGCTTGTGCCAGAGCGTGAGGACATAGAGTTTGTGAAACCTGCGCCCAAGGAGGCCGAAGACGACTTGCTCGACGACGGCTTTGACCCAGCTACGGAGCTGGGGCTCATCGAGGATACGGCTGCCGCCCGTGTCGACGAGAAGAAAATGCGAGAATATGAGGCCAAGGCTGAACAGATCTTCAGGAAGAATTTTACCCGTGAAGCTGAGCGCGTACTCTCTAAGATTTACAATGATGAGCGGATGGGTGGTACGGAAAAGAGTTTCATGGCAGGCAGTCAGGCAACCATGCAGGAACTGATTAAGGCGCAGGCGAAAATGGGAAGTGACGCTGGTCTGACAGATTCGCGAAGCCAGCTACTGGCTGGGCAGATTATTGAGCAGGTCTCGAACAAGCTGAAGGCCCAGATGAAGGAGAAAGAGAAAAAAAGAAACGAATAATAATCATTTAAATAAAGACATGAGATCAAGAACAGCAATCTGGTTTGAGTGCAAAATCCAGTATGAGAAGACTATGGAAGATGGTCTTCAGAAGAAAGTTAGTGAAACCTACACCATTGATGCCCTTAGCTTTACCGAGGCCGAGCAACGTATCATGGAAGAGATGTCGGCCTATATTAGTGGTGAATTTACCATCAAGGATATCAAAATAGCTCCTTATAAGGAAATATTCTTTGCCGATCAGGATTTGGCGGACAAATGGTATAAGGCTAAACTTCAGTTTATCACCATCGATGAGAAGACGGCAAAGGAGAAGAAGTCGTCGGTCAACTATCTGGTGAATGCCGGCACGCTGAATGGTGCTGTGAAGAACATTGACGAGGTGATGGGCGGTACGATGATTGACTACGTTATCGCCTCAGTAGCCGAAACGATGCTGATGGATGTTTTTGAATACGGCAAGGACAGTCAGCCAGAGGCGAAGCCTGAATACGAACAGCAGTAATCATGATGTACGACGTCAAAGGAAACTTGCATACGGTGCTTGACCGATTGCCACAGGGCGTTCGCCTTGTGGCAATCAGCAAATACCATCCCAACGAATACATCGAGGCCGCATACGCTGAGGGGCAGCGCGTTTTCGGCGAGAGTCATGAGCAGGAGCTGAAGCAGAAGCACGAGTCGTTGCCAAAGGACATCGTTTGGCATTTCATCGGCCACCTACAGACGAACAAGGTCAAATACATTGCCCCATATATTAATATGGTGGAGGCAGTCGATTCGCTGAAGTTGCTGAAGGAGATAGACAAACAGGCGGCGAAGTGCGGACGTGTCATCGACGTGCTGCTTGAGCTGCATATAGCCGAGGAGTCGACCAAGTATGGATTGACGCTCGACGACTGTCGTCAGTTGTTGGCCGACGGCGAGTGGCGCGAAATGAAGCATGTGCGCATCTGCGGCTTGATGATGATGGCTTCGTTTACCGATGACCGTGAACAGATTCGGCGTGAGTTCACGACGGCAGCCGATTTCTTCGACGAGGTCAAGGCTCAGTATTTTGCCGATGCCCCTTGGTTCTGTGAACGTTCGTGGGGCATGAGCGATGACTACGACATCGCTGTTACATGCCGTTCGACGATGGTGCGCATTGGCACCAGCATCTTTGGTCCGAGGGTATATTAGGCCGTTCTTAAGATGATACTGGTGGCACCTATCGTAAAGAGGGTGCCATCTTCTATAATGCGGCGTTCGCGTCCCTTGATTTCAATGTTGTCGACGAACGTCCCTGTGTTGCTGTTGTTGTCGCTGAGCGTGTAGCGCAACTGGCCACGCTTGTCACGGCTGACGTTGATGGTACAATGGTTCAGGTCGACGCTGGGGTCGACGGTCTCGAATGGCGTGTTGATGGGATTGCCTTTCTGATAGCGCCCAATGACATTGTCGCCCAACTGTAGCGGGATGACCTGCTTGTAGTGAAACACGTTCTCGATGACCACGATGGAGCCGTAGCCATTCTCGTTGGCTTGCTCATTCGGGTTGTCCTCTTTCTGCGTAGCCTTCAGTTTCGAGGTGCCAATGCGTATGCCGAACTGCTTGCCGCACTCGTCACACTGGAATACCAATGACTGGCCTTCCACGTATTTCGTTTCATCAAAGATGATGTAGTGGTCGCATTTCGGACAACGAACTCGTTTCATGTGCGTCAGGAGTTACGGATTGACTTGATAGACCCATGCGTCGGCTAGCGACTCCCGGCTGCGTATGTCCTGAAGATGCTGGTGTGCCTCGTCGTGTGTGGCATATTTGCCACAGATGACCCGTCTAATATTATTGTTAAGGTACACGCGCGCGTTAATGCCTTGGTGCTTTAGCTTCTCAACGAATTCCTCCGCATTAGTCTGCGTCACCTGGCTGGCCAGGACGATGCAGTAATAAGGCTGCGGTTTTGCTACGTCCAAACTCCTAGTTTGCTCCGGGCAAACTGCCGCTTTGGACGTAGCAAAATCTGACTTCGGCTCCTGCTCCTGCTCTTGCTCCTGTTTCTGCGCTATCTCCGGCTCTTGCTGTTGCTCCTCCACAGCCTCAGTCTGGGTGGCGGTGGTGTCGCGTTGGGGAAGTGCTTGCTTGAGTGTCTGCTCGTCGAGTACGTTCTGCTTCTTCTGGTTCGAGTCTTTGCTGATGAGTGGCAGGTTGACCTGACTCATACTGACGTCTGTCTGTTCGCTGTTGACGACAGGGGTTGTCATCATGAAGAACGCCAGCAATGCAGCGGCCACGGCCACGGTATTGCGTACCCACGACATCTTGATAGTGATGGCTTGGTCCTGATGATTGCTGTTGCCGCTGGCTTCATGGGCCATTTCTTGCTCCTTCACCTTGGCCGTTATGTCAGCAATCTGATCCATCTCAAATGAACTGAGTCCGTAAAGGTCAGGTGTCAGGATGCCAGCC
>Ga0310697_10004201_pt1 | contig 14283 bp, 11 predicted proteins | sample 172DNAGHGlowgp2_FD_203883 | JGI IMG/M metagenome (GOLD analysis project Ga0310697, IMG submission 203883) | Sheep rumen microbial communities from Palmerston North, Manawatu-Wanganui, New Zealand - 1728 DNA GHGlow gp2 (v2) (version 2) | ecosystem: Host-associated > Mammals > Digestive system >...
TACGAACCACGACCCTACAACAGCCGTTTGGTTCTCGTGACACACTTGTTTGCAGCAAAAGTACTACATTTCACCGAACCCGCAACAATCTATTGACGAAAAAATGATTAAATATTGTTAAGTGGTTGGGGAGAGTTGCTTTCTTTCGAGCAATCGAGTAATCGAGTAATCGAGTGATCGAGTAATCGAGTAATCGAGTGATCGAGTAATCGGGGTAACGGCTAGAGGACTAGGACATAGACCCAGTGGGCGACGATGGCTGCCACGAGTCCGCCAATGGTGTGGGACAGGATGGCGCGCGAGGTGAGCTCGCGGTAGTGCATCGAGTCGAGCATGGCGGTGTGGGTGCTCAGGAAACCGCTCCAGCACATGCCGATGGCGGTGAACACGGCGATGGCGTTGCCATCGACCCACCCCTGCTGAATAAACTTGGGCACCAGACCCAGGGCTGCACCCACCGCCCCGAGGGCAGTGATGGGGAAGCCGATGAGGTGGGGATCGTTGAAGCCAAAGAGCACCTTGAAGACGATGCTGATCTTGTCGCCCAGCCAGGGGAGGACGCCCACGCCCTCATAGGCGGCACCGGTGTAGGTGCCGTCGGCGCTGGCCGAGAAGGTGAGAATCATCACCAGCGATGAGATGATGATCACGCCTGGGATGATGGCCAGTCCCACATCCACACCCGTGCGTCCACCGTCGAGCAGGGAGTTGAGGATGCGCAGGAAGAGCGACTTGTACTCCTCGTGCTCGACCTTGAGGTCATCCTCGGTGAGCTCACAAGCGGGCTCCTCGGCATACTCGGGATGGGTCTTCTTGACAAAGTACTGCATGAGCCGTGTGGAGACCATACAGCCAACCACGGCGCCACAGAGTCCGATGAGGGGCTCGGCAAAGTAACCGTAACCCATCATGAAGATGATGACGATCAGTCCCATGCCAAAGGCGGTGCCAAAGTTGGTCAGCGAGATGAACTGGTATTTCTTGAAGTGGGAGGCAAAGCGCTTGTCCTGGGACAGGGTGATGATGGCGGGATTGTCGCTCAGGAAAGTCAACACGGCACCTAGCGATGCCATGCCGGGGAGGTTGAACAGGGGCTTCATCAGGGGGCGAAGAGCCTTCTCGAGGAGCTCGACGACACCAAACTCGACAAACAGTCGCCCGATGGCACCGGTGACGACACACACGGCCATGAGGAAGAAACAGGTGTTCAACAGCAGGTCATGGGCGGTGTGCATGATGGTGTTGAGCATGTTGGCGGCGCCCATTTTGATGGCTAGTCCCGCAAACAGGGCAACAACAATCGTTAGACAGGTGACACCGCTCAGGCGGTGACGGGCACGCTTCAGGGTACGGAAGTACCTCTTGGTGAGCGACATGTGCATTCTACGCATTTTCATGACCAGTAGTTTTTAGTTTATAGTTAATAGTGGGTGCTAGAAAGGTGGTGCAAAGGTAGGGATTTTTTTTGGTTAATAGTTGAGAGTTTTCTTTTTTTTATTGCCGCGGCAGGAGCCGCGACATACATTAACACTGACGCGACATGCAGTAACACTGGCGCGACATGCAGTAACACTGGCGCGACATACATTAACACTGACGCGACTTGCAGTAACACTGGCGCGACATGCAGTAACACTGGCGCGACATGCTTTAACACTGATGCGGGGAGCGCTAAAAAAAACCTGCCGCAATATTGTGCGGCAGGGATGACACATTACATTATAGGGAAATCAGAAGGGGGGACGGCCACCGGGACGGCCACCACCGCCAGGTCTACCGCCAGGTCCACCGCCCCAACGGTCGGCGTTGCGGTCCTTGGGCTGCTCGCCCTTCTTGAAGGTGTTGAAGCGGTAGGTAAAGGTCACCATGCCGTAACGTCCCAGCGAGTTGTAGAAGACGTCCTCGATGTAATTGCCCGTGACGTTGCGGTAGATGTTCTTCCTCTGTCCCAGGATGTCATAGACCGATATGGTCAATGCCGCCTGCTTCTCCTTGAGGAACTGATAGGCAATCGAGCCGTTCCAGATCCACTGGGCGCTGTTGTAGCCGGCGGTGTAACCGCTGGTGGTGCTGTAGCGCAAGTCGGTGCTGATGACCAGTCCGAAGGGGGCCGAATAGGTGGCGTCGAACATGCCGCCCCAGGTGTGGATGTTGCGAGTGTTGGACTTGAGAGCCGATGTGGTGGTGTTCTGGAAGCTGTAGCGCGGACGCAACTCAATGTCGAACACGCTGTTGCGGAAGGCCAGACCGGGCGAATAGTTGATGGACCAGGTGTTGCTGCGGTTCTCGACGCCGTCGGTAATGCTCTTGGTGACACCATAACGGGTGAACAAGTGGCTGGTGAAATACCATACCTTACTAGCCCCGAAGGGGAAACTCAACATGTTCATCGCCATCGCGCTCCACACACCGCCCACGTTGGCGTAGCTGGTGACGCGGCCACCGGTCTGCTCATTGGTGGTGACGTTAGAGACGATGCTGTTCTGGGCAAAGTCGATATTCATCATGGCCATGATGCTGCGCTGCGCGCCCTGTGCAAAGTCACCGAAGCGCAGGTTGATGTTGTGGTTGAAGGTGGGCTTCAACTCGGGGTTACCCACGATGATGTTCAGCGGGTTGCTCTCGTCGGCCACGGGCTGCAACTGGGTGATGCTGGGCTGATTGGCGCGCATGCGGTAGTGGAAGTTGAGGTTGCGCGTGTCGGTGAACTTGTAGCGGAAACGTGCGTAGGGAGCGACCGACCAAGCCCAGCGGGCGGCGATGTCGCGGGCACTGTTGATGAGGTCCTTGCTCTTGGACATGGCGCTGTTGACACTGATGCCCACATTGAGGTTATAGGCCTTGCGCACCTGACGGAATCCTGCGCTGAACTCCTGGTTGAAGAACGTGTTGCGGAAACTGTTGGAGAGCGACTCGTTCCACACGGCATCGGTAATCGTTCCGCCAGGCCAGATGCCAGTGCGCTCGTTGTCATAGACCATCTTGTCGCTGGTGGTGTAGCGGTAGTTGCCGCGGTAAGAGAACTCCAGGAAACGGGCGTTCTTGACGTCACCGATGGGCTCGGTCCACGAGATGCGCCCCGTGACGTTGTGGGTCTTGCGGCGGTTGTTGGCCGTCTGGTCGATGCGCTGGAGGCTGTCCTGGAGGTAGTAGCTATTGTCGGTGTAGGTATCGGCATCCTCGCGCACATTGCTGTAGCGGTAGTTGAGCATCAATGACTGGCTGCGGCCAGGGTGACCGGCCACCTTGTGGTTATAGATCAGGCGTGCGCCCCACTCGTAACTCTTGCCGTCGTTGAAGAAGTTGCTCAAGCTGCGGTTCACCGGCGACATAGCGGCATCACCAGCACGTGTCATCGACGAGTCGGCACGCTCGCTCTTGTTGAAGTTGAACGAGAAGTTGGGACGGAACTCGACGGTGTTATTGCTGTCCACCTCCCACTTGAGGCGGAAGTCACCGCGCAGGTTGTGTCCCTTGTCACGTGCCGCGGTGTTGGCATCGTAGTAGCTCACCGAGTCGGTCAACAGGTTCTGGCGCGCAGTGCTGGTGCGCGTGTCACGGTCGCTGTGACTGTACATGATGTCACCGCCCACGCGGAAGTGGTCGTCGTCCTTGCTGCCAACGTTGAAGTTGATGCCGGCATACTGTGACGTGGTCACGCCAAGGTCGCCGCCAAATCGCTGGAATCTGCCCGACGCCCCGTCGCCGAAGCCCAGGCTGTTGATATTGTTGCCGCCTCCCAGGATAGTGAACTGGTTGCCGTCGCGGAAGTGGTTGATCATCACGTTGCCCGCATAGCGCTTGTCGGTGCCATAGCCGGCATTGACGGTGCCAAACCAGCCGTTGTTCATACCCTTCTTGACCGTGAGGTTGATGACCGTCTCGTCGTCGCCATCGTCCACACCGGTGAGTCGCGCCAGGTCGCTCTTGCGGTCAATGACCTGTAGCTTGTTGACCATGTCGGCGGGGATGTTCTTGCTGGCCACTGTGGGGTCGTCGCTGAAGAACTCCTTGCCATCGATAAGGATCTTCTTGACTTCCTTACCGTTGGCCGTGATCTTGCCATCACTGCCCACCTCGACGCCCGGCAGGCGCTTGAGCAGGTCCTCGACCACGGCATTGGCCTGGGTCTTGTAGGTATCGGCATTAAACTCGATGGTATCCTCCTTGACGGTGATGGGGCTCTTGACACCCACGACCACGGCCTCGCTGAGCATGATGGTGTTAGGATCCATCTTGACCACACCGATGTTGACGTCGCGACCGTCCTCGCCGACGGTCACATGCTTGATCACATCATTGTAGCCCAGATAGGAGAAGCGCAGCAGGTACTTGCCCGCCTTAACGCCCTTGATATTAAAGACGCCATTGAGGTCGGTGGTGGTGCCCTTGACCAGCGTACTATCCTTATTGGCTCGGAGCAGTCTCACCGATGCTTCGATCAGCTCGGTCGTATCCTGGGAATCGACCAGCACGCCGTTGATGACAGCGGCATGGGACGTTAACGGCATGATACAGCTCAGTGCCATCAGAAGCAAAAAAACAATTTTCTTCATGTGTCGTTATATATTTTAATGTGTGATTTGACGCTGCAAAGTTACTTGAAAAGCGGTAATGGTGACAAAAATATTCGATAAGTCTAGAGTTTTTATCGACCAAATAGAGCACAAATGCACCCTTGCAGCATTTTCTAGCGCATTATTTGTTTAACTGAGGAATAATCCCTAACTTTGCCCACAAATCAATCAAAAATTGGCTTAGAAATCATGAGTAAAGTCATTATCATTGGATGCGGTGGCGTCGGCACCGTGTGTGCACACAAGTGCGCGCAGAACCCTGACGTGTTTAACGAGATCGTGATTGCCTCACGCAACCGCGCCAAGTGTGATGCCGTGGCCCGCGCCATCGGCAAGGACAACATCAGCACCGACCAGGTGGATGCCGACGATGTGGACCAGCTCGTGGCACTGCTCAACCGTCACAAGCCCGACATGGTGATCAACCTGGCCCTGCCCTATCAGGACCTGACCATCATGGAGGCTTGCCTGAGGTGCGGCGTACACTACCTGGACACGGCCAACTATGAGCCGCGCGACGAGGCACACTTTGAGTACAGCTGGCAATGGGCCTACCGCGAGCGCTTTGAGCAGGCCGGGCTGACCGCCATCCTGGGTTGCGGTTTTGACCCGGGCGTGAGTGGGGTCTATACGGCCTATGCCGCCAAGCACCACTTCGGCGAGATGCACACCCTGGATATCGTGGACTGCAACGCCGGTAACCACGGCAAGGCATTTGCCACCAACTTCAATCCCGAGATCAACATCCGCGAGATTACCCAGAAGGGCCGCTACTGGGAGAACGGCAAGTGGGTGGAGACGGGTGCGCTGGAGATCCACAAGCCCCTCACCTACCCCATGATTGGCCCGCGCGAGAGCTACCTGATGTACCACGAGGAGCTGGAGTCGCTGGTCATCAACTTCCCCACCATCAAGCGTGCCCGGTTCTGGATGACCTTTGGCGAGGAGTACCTGACCCACCTGCGAGTGATCCAGGACATCGGCATGGCCAGTATCGAGCCCATCAACTACCAGGGCATGGATATCGTGCCGCTGCAATTCCTCAAGGCCGTGCTGCCCAACCCTCAAGACCTGGGCGAGAACTACACGGGAGAAACCAGCATCGGCTGCCGCATCAGCGGAACCGACAAGGAGGGCAAGCCGTTGACCTATTACATCTACAACAACTGCGACCACCACAAGGCCTACCAGGAGACCGGCATGCAGGCCGTGAGCTACACCACTGGCGTTCCCGCGATGACAGGAGCGATGATGTTCCTCAAGGGACTGTGGCGCAAACCCGGCGTGCACAACGTGGAAGAGTTTGATCCCGATCCTTTCCTGGATGTGCTCAACAAGCAGGGCCTGCCCTGGCACGAACAGTTCAACATCGACCTGGAAGCGTAAGACACAAGGACAATAGTAAAAATCAGACAGGGGTGCAGCAGTGCACCCCTGTCTTTTTCTATTTCCAGTCGAACTAAACTAACGTGAGTTCGATGAAAATAAAGTATTGATACTCAATTAGTCCGCTTTGTAGAGACGCAAAATTTTGCGTCTCCCAGCGATAGATGCTACTACAACGCCAGCCCGGAGACGCAAAATTTTGCGTCTCTACATGGTGTAGATGGTAACTGACTGAAGGACAGAGTGTGATTTCATCGAACTCACGTTAGGTTAGAGTTTAGAGGGGCATCCGCGTTCGTGCTCGCTTTCACTTAATTGTGAATTGGGCGATGAGGCGCTCGTCGGCGGCGCACCAGGGGAGAGTCATGAGTTCGCTCCAGGGCAACCAGCGGCTGGCGGCGTGCTCACGCATGGTGAATTGGGTGGTACCTGCCACACAGCGATAGGCGGCGAGGGTGATGGTAAAGTCGGGGTAGTCGTGGGTCACTGTCGCGAGATGCTCGCGCACCTCGACATCCAGGTCCATTTCTTCGAGCAACTCGCGGTGCAGGGCCTGTTGAGGCGTCTCACCCTCCTCGATTTTTCCGCCAGGGAATTCCCACAGGTGGCTGGTGTAACTGTAACGGGTCGAGCCGCGTTGCATACACAGCACCTTGCCGTTCACCTCGATGACAGCAGCCACCACATTATAATGCTTGCGCTCGATCATTTGACCAGAGCCTTGCCGGCGTCCTTCCAAGCGATGATTCCTCCTGCCAGATTGGTCACTTGATAGCCTTGTTCACACAGCAACAGGGCGGCACGGGCACTGCGTCGCCCGCTACGGCAATAGACAGCGACCGGTCGTTTCTTGTCGAGCACTGCCACGGCCCGCTCGACAAATGTGCTGTCATTCACATCGACAAGCGTCGCTCCCGCGATGTGCCCGTCGTCATACTCATCCTGGGAACGCACGTCGAGCAGCTGCACGCTGGCATCAGCAATATAGGTCTGGAACTCGTCAACATTGACATTGGAGAATGCCGTGAGCATGTTGGTGCCCTTGTTGCCCCGTGTAAACACTCTTGCACAAGAGACGGCAACGACAGTCACAATGGCAAGCACTAGCAGCGACTTGATATTTATCATCAAAATTGTCATTGGTTTATAAAGTATTAAGAATTAAACTTTTAGGACCTCATTCCAGCATCGGTTACTGGGCCACCCGCTCGCCCTTGAGGGTTGCACTCGAGGCGCTGAGCACGCGGCACATCACCTTGTCGCCAGGCTTCTCGCCGCCGGCGGGGAACACGATGACCTTGTTCTGCTGGGTGCGCCCAAACATATCGTCACGGCTGCGCTTGCTATAGCCCTCGACCAGCACCTCAAAGGTCTTGCCCACATCGGCCCTGTTGCTGCACAGCGACAACTCGTTTTGCAGGGCAATCATGCGGTTGAGGCGGTCAATCTTGACATCCTCGGGGACATTATCGGGCAGGTTCTTGGCCGCAAAGGTGCCAGGCCGCTCGCTATACTTGAACATGAAGGCCGAGTCAAAGCCCACCTCACGCATCAGCGAGAGTGTCTCTTGAAAATCCTCCTCGGTCTCGTTATGGAAGCCCGTGAACATGTCGGTCGAAATGCCGCAGTCGGGCATCGCGGCGCGGATGCGGGCGATGCGGTCGAGATACCACTCGCGGGTGTACTTGCGGTTCATCAGCTTCAGCACCTTGTTGCTGCCGCTCTGCACGGGCAGGTGGATGTGGTTGCAGATGTTATCGTGACTGGCCATCGTGTCGATGATCGCATCACTCAGGTCCTCGGGGTTGCTCGTGGTGAACCGCACGCGCATCTCGGGAGCAGCCTGGGCAACCATCACCAACAATCGGGCCAGATCGACGGGGGCGGTGCCATCGGCAGGCTTGTAGAGGTAGGAATTGACGTTCTGGCCCAGCAGGGTCACCTCCTTGAAGCCACGCTCGCGCAGGTCGCCCAGCTCGTTGAGAATGCTTTGCGGCTCACGGCTGCGCTCCCGTCCGCGGGTATAGGGCACGATGCAGTAGGTGCAGAAGTTGTTGCAGCCCCTCATGATGCTGATAAAGCCGCTCACCTTGCTGCCAGTCACACGCGAGGGGATGATGTCGCGGTAGGTCTCGGTAGTGGACAAGTGGGTGTTGATGGCCTTCTCGCCGCGCTCGGCCAGACCGATGAGCGACGGCAACTCCAGATAGGCGTCAGGGCCGGCTACCAGATCCACCCCATGCTCGTTGATGAGCACCTCCTTCATGCGCTCGGCCATGCAGCCGATGATACCGATGATGAGGCGCTTGGAGCGCTTGTGGCGCAAAGCGTTCAACTGATTCAAGCGCGAGAAGATGCGCTGCTCGGCGTTATCGCGCACCGAGCATGTGTTGATGAATATCGCGTCGGCCACATCGAGATCCTCGGTAGTCTCATAGCCCGCCATCTTCATCACCGTGGCGACGACCTCGCTGTCGGCCACATTCATCTGGCAGCCATAGGTCTCGAGGAGCAACCGCTTGGTCGCATCACCCTGGCCGTCATATATCAATTTCATTGCCATGACTTTATTACTTGTATTTGGCCGCAAAGGTACACAAAATCCCCCACTTGCACAATAACCCCCTCCATGAGACAACACAGGTGCCCCGAATGGAGTATCGTTAGTCAGGAAAAGACAATAATCAATTCGCCATCATCAATTCGCTCAGGTAATCAAAGAAAATGGGTGAGATATTACCCAAAACTGAAAAGTTCTTTGTATCTTTGCGGGTTAGAAGGATATGAACCTAACTATTATTAAGATATGATGACCGATAACGACAAGCTCATGACTGAACAGCAAAAGCCACTATACATTGTTACTGGCTCTACTGACAGTATGGGTAGCGTGATTACTCGCAAACTCGCCGAACAGGGCAAAGCCGTGTTGCTGGCCAGTCGAGATATCACCAAGGCCGAGAACTATGCGACACAATTGCGCAAGGTGACGCGCAACAAGGACATCACTTGCCTGCAGTTGGATCTCAATTCATTTGAACTGGTCAACGACTTTGTAAAGCGCCTACGTGCCTTGAACCGTCCTGTTGCCGCCCTGATCAACAATGCAGGCCTGCTGCCCCGCCGCAGCGAGATTTCAGAGGATGGGTTTGAGCACGCTGTCCAGGTGAATTACTTGAGCACAGTGCTGCTGTCGATGCAGGTTTACCCCCTCATCGAGGAGGGTGGGCACATCATCTTGTCGACCAGCGTGTCGCGCCGATTTGTCTCACTACCCTACGAGTTCCCCGCAGTGTCACATTTCACACCCTGGGGTGCATATGCCCAGAGTAAGCTGGCGCTCACACTGTTCTCCATCTACATGTCGAGTGTGATGAAGACCCGGCGAGTGTCGGTAAACTGTGTCAATCCAGGGTTGTTAAAGAGCGGAGCCCTAGCCATGTCGCGCTGGATGGATCGCGTGCCCGACTACCTGAGCCGCAACATCCCCAGCCCCGAGGCTGGCGTGGTACCCACCCTGCGCGCACTGGAGAGCAAGGACACTGGATACCTGTTCTCGGGAGCCGATAAGCAAGTGAAGACCTCGACCATGCTCAAGAACCGCGAGATGTTCATCCGCGTGTGCAACGACACCATGCGCATCTTGAAGGAGCATATCGACAAATAAAGAAACGTCAATGAGTGGATTCCATGGAATTCACTTTTTTATAACGCATTAGGAATGAAGATTCTGGGCGAAAACGACCGCCTGCCATTAGGCAGCACAGTCGCTACGATTGGCATGTTTGACGGTGTTCACCGCGGGCATGCCACGCTGGTCGATTTTCTGAACCGCTGGGCCCAAGCGCTGGGCAAGCAGTCACTGGTCATCACCTTCTTGCGCCATCCCCGCATGGTGCTGCACCCCGACGAATCATTCAAGCTTATCATGCCGATCAACGACAGGTTCAAGCACATCGAGTCGCTTGGCCCCGACCTGTTGTTGCCCCTGAATTTCACGCCCGAGTTGTCAAAATTCAATTCAGCGCAGTTTATTGAACTGCTGCGTGACCGCTACGGCGTGGATGTGCTGGTAGCCGGCTACAACCACCACTTTGGCCACAAGCGGGGAGAGACCTTTGAGGACTACTGCCGCCATGGCAAGAGCTTGGGTGTCGAGGTGGTCAAAGCACCCGAGTACCTGGGCAAATATGCACCTGTGAGCTCCACTATTGTTAGGGGGCTTATCGCCGCTGGCAGGGTCGTTGACGCGATGCACTGCATGGGCCGTCCCCACGTGCTCACAGGCAAGGTGGTGCATGGATTCCACAATGGACGCGGCTTGGGCTTCCCCACCGCCAACGTGGGTGAGATCGATCCCGATATATTACTGCCCCACAATGGTGCCTATGCCGTGCTGGCTCATGTCGCCGGCAAGGACTTGCAGGGCATGGCCAACATAGGCAAGCGTCCCACACTCGATAACGGTCCTCAACTGAGCATCGAGGTCAACCTCTTTGATTTTGACGATGACATCTATGGCCAGGATATCACGCTGGAATTCATCAGTTTCCTGCGCCTGGAGTTCAAGATGTGTGGCATCGAGGAGCTCAAGCAACAACTCACCCAGGACCGAGAAAATGCCAAACGCTTACTAAAAGAATATTTAACAACTAATCAATAATAGAGAAATGGAAATCATCAACTTGTGTGAACAAAACTCTCTTGTAGGGCAGTTCATGAGCGAAATACGTGATAAAGAGTTGCAGCAGGAGCGCCTGCGTTTCCGCACCAATATCCAGCGCCTGGGGCAGATCATGGCCTATGAGATCTCCAAGAAGCTCCAGTACAAGACCACCGGGGTGACCACGCCACTGGGTGTCAAGCAGTGCAACGTGCTAGGCGACCGTGTGGTGCTCGCCACCATCCTGCGGGCAGGGCTACCTTTCCATGAGGGTTTCCTCAGTTACTTTGACGGGGCAGACAACGCCTTTGTGTCGGCCTACCGGAAATACTTCCCCAAGACCGACGACTTTGTGGTACACATTGAGTATATCGCCAGCCCCCGCCTCGACGACAAGACGCTGGTCATCGTTGACCCGATGCTTGCCACCGGCTCGTCGATGGAGCTGGCCTATCAGGCACTGGTGACCAAGGGCCATCCTGCCCACATTCATGTGGCTAGCGTTGTCGCCACCCCCCAGGCCATTGAGACCGTGCGCCAGCACCTGCCTAACGAGAAGACCACCCTGTGGACCTGTGACATCGACAACGAGCTCAACGAGCACAGCTACATCGTTCCAGGCCTGGGCGACTGCGGTGACCTCCTGTATGGCGAGAAAGAGTGATTTATTTCTAGATACACTAGAACATCTAGTTATTCTAGACCAATTGACATAAGAAACTGACAACTGCAATGATACGAAAATATGATTACCTCATCATCGGCTCGGGAGTGGCTGGTATGAGTTTTGCCTTGAAGGTGGCAAAGACGGGAACTGTGGCACTGGTGTGCAAGTCCAAAATGGAAGAGGCCAATACCGACCTGGCTCAAGGAGGCGTAGCCACGGTGACCAACCTCAAAGTGGATAACTTTGAGAAACACATCCATGACACAATGGTGGCCGGCGACTGGCTGAGCGATCCCGAAGCCGTGAAAAAGGTTGTGACCGAGGCACCCTCCCAGATTCAAGAGCTGCTAGGCTGGGGCGTGGACTTTGACAAGAACGAGAAGGGCGAGTTTGACCTGCACCGCGAGGGAGGGCACAGCGAGTTCCGCATCCTGCACCACGCCGACAACACGGGTCATGAGATCCAGGTATCGCTCATCGAGACGGTCAAGAATAATCCCAATATTGACATCTATGAGAACCACTTTGCCGTTGAAATCCTCACCCAGCACCACCTGGGCAAGATTGTGACACGCCGCACATCGGGCATCGAGTGCTACGGAGCCTACGTCCTCAACCAGGAGACCGGCGAGGTGGATACATTCCTGTCGCGCGTGACGCTGATGGCAACCGGTGGCATCGGCTCGGTCTATCGCACCACGACCAACCCGCTCGTGGCCACTGGCGACGGCATCGCCATGGTCTATCGAGCCAAGGGCACCGTTCAGGACATGGAATTTGTACAATTCCATCCCACAGCATTGTACCACCCAGGAGACCGGCCTGCATTTCTCATCACCGAAGCCATGCGCGGTTACGGTGGCGTGCTGCGCAACCTGGGCGGCGAGGAGTTCATGCAGAAGTATGATCCCCGCCTGTCACTGGCACCGCGTGATGTCGTTGCCCGAGCCATCGACAATGAGATGAAGCAGCGAGGCGAGGACCACGTCTTTCTGGATGTCACCCACAAGGATGCCGAGGAAACCAAACATCACTTTCCCAACATCTATAAGCACTGCCTGGAGCTGGGCATCGATATCACCAAGCAGTACATTCCCGTGGTACCTGCGGCACACTACCTGTGTGGCGGCATCAAGGTGGATCTGAACGCATGCTCCAGCATCAAGCGCCTGTATGCCGTGGGCGAGTGCTCGTGCACAGGGTTGCATGGTGGCAACCGCTTGGCCAGCAATTCGCTGATCGAGGCTGTCGTGTATGCCGATGCTGCCGCCAAGCATGCCATTGAGCACATGGGCGAGTATGCCTACCGCGAGGACATCCCCGCATGGGACGATGCCGGCACGACCCATCCCGAGGAAATGGTGCTCATCAGCCAGAGCGAAAAGGAAGTGGGCGAGATCATGGCCACCTATGTGGGAATCGTGCGCAGCAACCTGCGATTGGACCGTGCCTGGAACCGACTGGACATCCTGTATGAGGAGACCGAGAAACTGTTCAAGACCAGCAAGGTGTCGCGCCGCATCTGTGAGTTGCGCAACATCATCAACGTGGCCTACCTCATCACCCGCCAGGCCAAGGACCGCAAGGAATCCCGTGGTCTGCACTATACCATCGACTATCCTCCTCAACCCAAAAATGAGGACGACCTGAAACTATAAACCACAGTCATTAATTGTAAAATTGTATCATGAAGACCTTGACTGTATTCACTCCAGCGTATAATCGAGCCCATACACTCGAGCGCACCTACAGGAGCTTGTGCCGACAGACGTGCCAAGATTTCATCTGGCTAATAGTGGATGACGGCTCGACCGACAACACACGTGACGTCGTGTCGGCGTGGATTCAGGAGAACAAGATTGAAATTAAGTATGTGTATCAAGAGAACCAAGGCATGCATGGTGCTCACAATACCGCTTATCACAATATCTCGACCGAATTGAATACATGCATTGATAGTGACGACTGGATGCCCGATGATGCCGTTGCTAAAATCATCGACTTCTGGAAACTCAAGGGGTCAAGCCAATATGCCGGCATCGTGGGGCTGGACATGACCCAAGATGGCAAGATCATTGGTACTGGTTTTACCTCTGCTACGGTCAACTTGACTCGCTATTATGACACGGGCGGTAAGGGCGACAAGAAAATGGTTTATCGCACTGATGTGATCAAGAAATACCCCGATTATCCTCTTTTCCCTGGCGAGAAATACGTCAGCCTCGCGTCAAAGTATTTCATGATAGACCAAGAGTTTGATTTGCTCACATTGAATGAGCCCTTGGTAATCGTTGAGTATCAGATGGATGGTTCCAGCCTGAACATGTGGAAACAATACTGGCGTAACCCTAACGGATTTATCTATGACCGCAAACTGGTGTTGTCGACCAAGCCTCAACTATTGAAACGGTTTAAGTATTGCATACATTACATCTCAAGTAAATTGATTGCCAAGCAGTATGACATCATCTCGGATTCTCCCTGTAAAATCTCAACATTATTGATGCTACCCGTTGGTTGCGCCCTCTACTGCCTCATCAGGTACAAGGTGAAGAAAGAGAGTAAAATGAATATAACAAGATGATGGACAACAAAATCACCGTTACTATACTCCAGCTGCCCGTTGACTCGTTTTCCTATTTCCAATGGCTACTCCTTGGCTTAAATAATCTGGAAAAAGAAGGGTTGCTCAAGCTGAAGTACCGCATTTCATTGATCGATCGCATCTCATTGTTGTGGTTTAACAGCAAGTGGGTTGCTGGAGCGCTCAGGCGATTGATCTACTATATCCACAAGGTGCCACGTTACAATTTAATCGGTGAAATCGAATACAATGGCACTAAAAAGACGTTCACCCTTGACAGTAAAGATTCTCCCTTCATCTTTACTGAAAAGTTATTGAAACAATGCGATGCGTATTTCAAGCTGCAATGTCCTGAATCGATTGAGAAAGAAGGTTTTGAAATCATGCCAAATGCCCGAATTCCATA
>Ga0310697_10004202_pt1 | contig 14282 bp, 8 predicted proteins | sample 172DNAGHGlowgp2_FD_203883 | JGI IMG/M metagenome (GOLD analysis project Ga0310697, IMG submission 203883) | Sheep rumen microbial communities from Palmerston North, Manawatu-Wanganui, New Zealand - 1728 DNA GHGlow gp2 (v2) (version 2) | ecosystem: Host-associated > Mammals > Digestive system >...
TGCTATAATACAGCTCACCATTGGCCGTGGTTGTTGAGGCAAACTCAGGACCGCCGGCATTGTTGGTGGTATAGAGGAAGCGCCACAGGTCGTCGCCGATGGCATTGTTACCGGCCAGACCGAAGGCTGCACGGAGCTTCAGCTGGTCAATCCATTTCACGTCCTTCAGGAACTTTTCCTGACTGATGACCCAGGCACCGCTGACAGAGGGGAAGTAACCCCACTGGTGGCCGGGAGCGAACTTCGAGCTACCGTCGGCACGGAACGTAGCCGACAGCAGGTACTTGTGGTCGTAGTTGTACGACACCTGTCCGAAGAACGATGCGGTGCGGTTCGACGACGAACGCAGCGTATAGGTATCCTGAGCGTAAGGCTCGCCGAGTGCCATGTTGTTGATGGCGGTCTCTGCGTCGATGCCGATATCAAAGAGGTGAGCAGTCTGCTTGTCCTCCTTATACTGGGTGTTGTAGATTTCCTGACCCAACAGGAACGACAGGTTGTGAACGTCCTTGATGCTCATGTCGTAGCTGGCGGTATTCGTCCAGGTGTACGACTGAACGGTGCGGTTGGTCAGCGAAGCCACGGGCTTCTGCTGGTGAACGGCTTTCTGGCCTTCGCTGGTCAGCCATCCCTGATAGCGCTGAGTGTCGCGGAACGAGATGTTGTAGTTGCCTTCCGAACGCAGTACCAGGCCCTTGATGGGCGTCCACTTCAGGGCGAACTGCTGGCTCAGCGTATAGGTATGCTTCTTCTGCGTGTTGGTGTTAATGTCACTGACAGGATTCGTCAGGTTGAAACGCTCGGCGTCGGCAGCATTCTCCATGATAGCGTAGTTACCCCATGAACGCAGACCAGCTGTAGGCTGATAGCGCAGCACGCGGTCCACCAGACCGCCGGAACCCAGGTTTGCACCACCGGCACCCTCGTCGCGACGATAGGTCAGCTTGGGGTTGTAAATCAGCTCCAGGTTCTTCGTAATCTTCGTGTTCAGTTTGAAGTTGACGTTGGTACGGCGAACGCCCGAACCGAGGATGATACCCTTGTCTTCCGACTGTGTCAGCGAGAGGTTGAACTTGGTCGACTCGCTACCACCGCCGACGGTGACGTTAGCCTGATAGCTCATTGGGTGGTTACCCAACACCTCGTCCTGCCAGTCGCTGGTCTCACGGTTGTAGTACAGCGCGTTGTCCTTCGGGTTACCGAAGTCGCCGCGGAAAGCCTTCTGCCAGCCGTCACGTGCACCGCCACCATTACTTGAGGCGCGGTCGTACATCAGGTCGACAAACTGACCGGTATTCATGATGTCCAGTGAACGGGCCAGTGAGGAAACGCTCAGACGGCCGTTGAAAGTGACCTGTACCTTACCTTCTTTGGCGCTCTTCGTAGTCACGATGACAACACCGTTACCACCCTTCGCACCATAGATAGCGGTCAGAGAGGCATCCTTCAATACGTCAATCGAGGCGATATCCGAAGGAGGAATATCGTTGATGTTTGGCACCTGGAAACCATCGACGATGTACAATGGCTCATTGGAACCCGTCACTGACGTTGCACCACGCACGCGGATGTTGATGTCGGCACCAGGCTGACCGTCGGTGGTCGTTACCTGCACACCGGCAATCTTACCGGTCAGGGCCTCAGCAGCTGATGACACAGGCACTACTGCCAGTTTGGCACCACTGACAGAACCCACCGAACCAGTCAGGTCCTTACGGGCCTTGCTGGTGTAACCGACGACCACCACCTCGTCCAGCGCGGCGTTGTCGTCCTGCAACGTGATTTTCAGGTCGCCAGCCGTAGCCGTCACCTCCTGCGTGACCATACCGATGTAGGAAATCACGATGGTCTTCGAACTCTGGAGCTTCAGCGTGAAGTTTCCGTCGAAGTCGGTGACTGTTGCGTTTTTGGCATTACCCTTCTCTACTACGGTTGCGCCGATAACGGGTTCTCCCGTCGCGTCCGTAACCGTACCCTTAGCGGTAGTCTGGGCCATAGCCTGGCCACACACCAAGAGCAGACACAATAATAGTGTCGTTCGGAAAATACTCTTCATCTTAACAGACATACATTAGTAGTTTTAAATAATTAATAAAATAGAAATATTTCTGGCTGCAAAGTTACGCATTTTAGTTTAATTTAGGTTACATTTTCTTAATAAAACAAGAGTAAACGTTTACGCTGATTGTTAAATCATGTTGTGATGTGAGGCTTGTTTGATAGGAATTTCGTATATTTGCACTCATAATCAGAAGTTATGGGGTTTGGACAAATAAAACGGAAACTGACTGGCAGGATATCGCTGTTCGCGTTTTCATGCATCGTGAGCATCGGGACGCTGCTGCTCTACAACATACCTTTCTTTAATTATGTGGCGCAAAACTCCAACGAGACGCTATGGGGAAAGCTGTTCCTCATAGCTTCGCTGACCGTCGTCATGCTGGCCGTCAACTTCATGATGACCTATCTCGCCACGTGGCTGCTGAGGATGGTCGGGCGCATCCTGCTGGCCGTCCTGTCCGTCATCAATGCCGTCGCCGTCTATTTCATCATTACCTACAGCGTCATCATCGACGCCACGACCATCGAGAACGTGTTCAACACCCGCTATTCCGAGGCTTCTGCATTCTTCAGCTGGGGGCTGTGGCTGTTCGTCCTGGGCGTGGGCCTCCTGCCTGCCCTCTACTGCCTGTTGCAGCCAGTAGTCGTCGGCACGGCCAGGAAGCTGGGCATCTGGTGCGGCGGTGCATTGGCCGTGGTCCTTGCCATAGCAGCCATGAACATCAGCCAGACGCTGTGGATTACCCAACACGACACCGAACTGGGCGGACTGCTCCAGCCCTGGTCGTATGTGGTCAATACGTTCCGCGTCGTCAGCAGCCAGCACGACGAACAGGCAGAGGAAATCCTTTTGCCCGACGGCAAGATTACGGACCACGAGAAAGCCGTCGTGGTGCTCGTCATTGGAGAATCGGCACGAAAAGCCAACTTCCAGCTCTACGGCTACCAGCGCGACACCAATCCGCTGCTGTCCAGACAGCAGGGGCTGCACGTCTACGAAGCAACATCCTGCGCCACATACACCACGGCAGGCTCAAAAGCCATCCTCGAACCGAAGAACACCGACGACCTCTACGAACTGCTGCCCAACTACGCCTTCCGCACTGGCGTCGACGTATCGTGGCGCACGTCCAACTGGGGCGAGCCGCCCATCCACATCGACGAATACCTCACCGACACCGAGCTGGCCGCGGCCGCTCCTGACGTGTCGGAGCCGCTCTACGACGCCATCCTCTTCCGAGGCCTTCGCCAGCGCATCGAGTCGAGCCCGAAGGACAAGGTGCTCGTCATCCTGCATACCAGCATCAGTCACGGACCGAGGTATGCCGACAAATATCCCAAGGAGTTCGAGGTCTACAAGCCCGTGGCGAACAGTGTCGAGGAGGGCCAGAAGAATGTCGGCATGTTGGTAAACGCCTACGACAATACCATCCGCTACACCGACTTCCTCCTCGACAGCCTCATCAACACCCTGCAAGCCATGACCGACTGGAAGAGCGCCATGATATTCATCTCTGACCACGGCGAATCGCTCGGCGAGAAAGGCATTTTTATGCACGGTCTCCCCATGCGCCTCGCCCCAAAGACGCAGTACGAGATACCATTCCTCGTTTGGACATCGGACGGTTTCCGTCGCTACAAGCCGACCGCCAGCCAGCCATCGCCCTCGGCAGGCCAGCTGCCCCCAGTCCTCGAACAGCACTACATCTTCCATTCCGTGCTCAACCTGCTCTCCATCCAGTCCCCAGCCTACGACGAGAGCCTCTCACTCTTTGAGTGACTCGCCGCGACGAAGCTTTTAACATAATAAAACGAGCCCACCTCGAGAAATAACAAAAATAATACAAACATAAAAACAAGTAAGTATGAAAAAGATTCTTATGACCTCTGCAGCCGGAAGAATGGTGCTCACCTTCTTCTTTTGCTGCGCAATGACAACAGTAGTGAACGCTCAAAGCTCAGTGGAAGATTTATTAAAGTCCGCTGAGCAGAAAGCAAAGTTGGCCGACAAGAACCCTGAGAACGGTAAGATGCAGTATCAGGCAGCAATGGCGTTTATCGCTGACGGATTGGGCGAGAAAAAAGATTTCGAACGCGCCCAGACCTACGCCTACCGTGCTTATCAGATTGCTCAGGATCACCCTGCGCCACAGGACACATTGAAAGGACTCAGCTGTCAGGCTCTCACGTTGATTTACATGGGTAAGCAAAGTTGGGATATCGCCTACGACTTCATGGATCTGACGATGGATGCCTTTGAGGAAGAACTAGGCAAATCTAATTCTGTGACCAACGGTATCAAACTCACCTATGGCAATTTAATGTTAAAAGCGCGTCCCGTCAGTGCATTCTATAGGATTCAAGAGGCCTTCAACAACAACGAGGCAGCACCGATATACCAACACATTAACAACATGATGCAAGCTAGTATCGTGCAAGAAACGAGTATAGAGATGTATATCGCTGAGATGTCCAAGCGCTACCGCCATTGCATACCGAGGATATATGTGGATTGCAAACCGTATTACATCGTTCAGACCCCGGACTGGAACATAGAACGTCCGTTGGTGGGCTGGATGGCTCCAGACTTATTACGTTCTGAGTCCGAGAAAGCTGCTGCCTATCAGGCCAGCCCGCTCATTGTCTGCGACGAGAATTATCAGTTCACGGTCGTCCCCATGGAAGAGAGGGATAAATACGGTTTGGATTACCATTTCACCTATCAACTTGCGGACCCACACTATCTGGATTTCAGAGACTGTAGTGCCGGCATCATGGTGTTTACCCCTGCCAACTTCGACATAATGGTCGCCAAGTACCGCGAATTTACACATAAAAACAAGTAAATATGAAAAGACTATTATCAACCATTCTTGTGGTGATTTTCACACTGAGCATAACAGCTCAGGTGTGGAATACCGACACCAAGATGTCGCCCTGGCTCCATGCAAAGTACTCGCAGGAGATGCAGGAGGTGAAGAAGAATGGCGGACCGAAGCGCGTGCAAGGCCGCACAGTGAGAAACTACATTCTGGCGCTGGTGAAAAACAGCGACGAGGCCGCTGCCGTCCGTGGGGCTGGCGGCGTGGCTCAACGCTCATCAGACTTGCACTTTGAACACCTCCTCGCCCCACCGCCCTTCAAATTCTAAAAGGCCGGTGGGGCTTTTTTATGCGGCAGAGCGTTAATCTTTGTCACTTTTTCTGTGCGATTGCGGTTTAATTAGAAAAAAATGCGTAACTTTGCAGCGTGAAATATAAATAGGATACAATTATGGCAAACGTAGCAACAGTTCCGGCAGAGGGACAGATACTGGTGAACATCGAGGACATGTCGATGCTCAAGGACATCAAGAAGGCCATCAGTATGGTTAAGGGCGTTGGCAAGATTACCATGCCTCGTCGCCGCAAACTCTATTCATCCTACGAGCTTTCGTTGCGCGACCTCGACGAGGGACGTGTGTACGAAGCAAAGGATGTGGACGATTTGTTCAGACAGTGTTTAGAAGAGAAATAGCCATGTACACCATCAAGTTTACGAGCGAATTCAAACGCCAGATGAAGCTTTGTGAGCGTCGTGGCTATGACATGGAGCAGTTACGTACAGCCATCCGCATCCTTTCTACCGAGGGCAAACTGCCCGCAGAGTACCTTCCCCATCCGCTCCACGGCGACCGAAAGGGCCAGTGGGAGTGCCATATCCAGCCCGACTGGCTCCTCATCTGGCAGCAGCGTGACCAGGAGCTTATCCTCGTCATGCTTAACACGGGCACACACTCCGACCTGTTCAGCAAGAAATACAAGAAGTAACCACCCCACCCAACCACTTAACCAACACGGAGACTTTGACGACACAAACGACCATAGAGAATAACGATTAAAAAACAGGATAAAGAAAACAATGACACAAACAACAAGACTGGCCCCGCAAAGGCGTCCGGGGCTACAGACATTTAGGGGCGCACTCCAGCGCCTGACCATGACGCTGATGTTAGTAATGCTCACGACCATCGGGGTCTGGGCGAGCCCCAGCGACAACTGGAGTAGTAACAAGGCATCGTCGTTCTCCGTCATCGACGAGAGCGCCAAGACCATCAGCATCACCAGCGGGGCGGAACTTGCATTGCTGGCTTACAACACCAGAAACAACTCGCAATACTATAGCGGCTATACCATCACGCTGACCTGCGACCTTGATATGAGCGCACATAATTGGGACGGCCCCATAGGCAAGTCGAATGACGGTTTTCAAGGCACATTCGACGGTGCGGGCCATACCATCAGCGGCATCACACTCCGAAAAGTCTCGGGATATAGCTATCAGGGACTTTTCGGCTATCTCAATGGGGGAACCATCAAGAACCTGACGCTGGAAAACTCCACGATTACAGCCCAATCATATGTCGGTGGTATCGTGGGCTATAACTATGGGGGAACCATCCAGAATTGCCACGTGCTCGCCACCGTTTCTGTTCTCAATGAGGAATCATCTGCCAATTATCACGGCGGTATTGCTGGTAGAAATACAGGAACTATTACGGGTTGCACCAGTGCCGCCACCGTAATTGATGGGAACAATACCAGTTGCGAGGGATACGGCGGCATCGTTGGTCTTCTTGATGATCCTGGAACGGTCACTAACTGCCACTACTATGGCAATTCTGTCAGCGGATATTCTGGAAGATTCGGAGCCATTGTTGGTAAGATTTTGGATAACGGTGTCGCGGTTTCTAACTGTTACTACACGATAAGCGGCATTGGCGGCATTGGCAACAGTTATATTGGCAAGTATACGCCTACTGTGACCAATGTGTCATACGGAAACCAACTGACCCTTGGCGAAAACATCACAACCAGCACCGCTGCTACGACCTTCACCGTACCCACCCATGATGAACTGAACAGCGGAGGCACTGCGTTTGAAGCCGTTGCAGCAAGAACATACAGTTTCTATGTAACGGGACAGACTATAACACTCGGCTATAGCGGCTCCGGCGATGTGGTTTATGCGGTCAACGGCGAGTCAATAGAAGGCAATACCTTCACGATGCCTGACGGTGGTGCTACCGTCAGTTTATATACCGATGCCGGCACAGCCCCAACCATATCAGGGCTGACCTACAATTCTACATACGGATACTACGGAATTTCCGATGCTGCGGCGCTGAATGCCCTTGCCAACTACGTCAACAGTGGCAACAATGCCAGCGGATTGCGTTTCAAGCAGACTGCCGACATCGACATGAATAGTGTGAACTATACGCCCATCGGAAAGGATGCTAACAATACCTTCAATGGCACCTACGATGGCAGCGGTTACGTTATTCTGAATATTAGCCTCAATGCTACCAGTATGTCCGGCTTGTTCGGAGAGCTGAAAGGCACAGTCAAGAACGTCAACCTGAAGGATTGCAGTTTTAGCGGAACGAATGCTGGAGGTATTGCGGGATACATGAATGGTGGCACCATTGACAACTGCACCGTCATTGGTGGTACGGTGTCGTGCGGCAACAATGACTATTCCGGCGGTATCGTGGGATATTTCTATGCGGGAACGGTAAAGGATTGCTTTGCTGCCAATACCGTCAGCGCATATTCTGCAAACAGTGGACAAAACGGCCCGGTTGTTGGAATTGTTGGTAGTTCGGCCGGCTATACTGACAATAACTATTATACCACTGCCGTATCGGACGGCAACTCAACAGGTACACAGGTCTCCGGCGGATTCATTACGGCTGGCGAGGGTGTTACGATAGGCAGCGGTGTATGGCGCACTATTGGAAAGACGGCGGCAAATACGTATTACTTCGGCAAGCAGGACGATGTCATCACCTTCACTGCTGAGGTCCCGACATCGACAATGAAGAAGTTCGCCACGACAGCAGGGACGCTTGCAGGAACCGTGACTGCGGGAACCGTCACGCTGACCATGCCCGCAGAGGCTGTGACCGTGAGCCTTGCCAGTGTTATGCCGACCATCACGGTTGCCGAGACGATATATACAGGCAGCGCACTTACGCCCAGCATTACGGTCAAAGACGGCGACACGACGCTTGAAGCGGACACGCACTACACCGTGGGCGAATACTCCAACAACATCAACGCCGGAACGAACACCGCCACCGTGACCATCACGGGCAAGGGCATCTACCTCGGCACGGCATCGCAGACCTTCACCATCAGTCCCGCCAGCGTAACCCTAACAGCCAACAGCGGCACAGAGCTGTACGATGGAACGGAGAAAACCATCACAGGCTTTACCTGTAGCGTGGACGGACTGACCTTTACGGGTGTATCCGCCAGCGGCAGCGGTACGGATGCAGGAGAGTATGATGTGACTTTCAGTGGCGTAACCATCAACACCACAACCGATGATACAGGAAATTACGTGGTAACTGGCACAACAAATGGTAAACTGACTATCATGCCTATCAGTGGCAACTGCGGCACGACGGGCAGTGAAAGCAGTGTGACTTGGAGCTATGATGTCAATACGAAGGCACTGACCATCAGCGGAACAGGTGCGATGATGTACTATGGGCTGACCAACGATTATCTACACAGCACGGCACCGTGGAGCGCTTATGACAGCGAGATTGAGACCGTTGTTGTTGAGGATGGTGTGACAAGCGTGGGCGCGTATGCCTTCGCCAGGTGCAGCCAACTGACCAGCGTCAGCCTGCCAGCCTCTGTGTTCCAGATTGACCAGGCAGCTTTCTATAACAGTAATGTTATTCGTGTCGACATTCCAAGCACGGCGATAGTAACGCTGGGTGCCAACGCTTTCGACTATACCCCTACAGCCCTGCAGATTGCCGTGCCTGCAAATTTGTTGAAAACCTATCAGGAAGCTACGAACTGGAGCACATACGCAACGAAACTCGAGGGTGTGCTCAGCGAGACCACTGGCTTTGCTACGACCTTTGCCACAGGCAACTACGAATACTCGCGCACGTTCAAGTGCGGCACGGCTGCAACCCTCTGCCTGCCGTTCGAGTTAAGCAGCGCGCAAATATCCCCCTTCGGAAAAGTTTACAGGTTTGATGGTGTCGACAAGGAGACTGAACCTAAGTGGACGGTGGTGATGAGGGAGGAAGATCCCAGCAACCTCGTAACAGGTAACCTCGCGGCTAATACGCCTTACCTCTTCGTGCCTTACATCCTTGATGGAAAGAGCAAGGGCGACGCGATGCCGATTACTTTCACAGGAAAAGTGACAACGGCTGAGAATGCCGGCTACGCGTCAAAGGCTGAGGGAACGGACGGTGCTTACTGGACATTCCAGGGCGTGTATTACAGTCTTGCATGGAATGACGGTGATGCCAACCTCGGCAAAATCTACGGCTTTGCAGCGCAGAGCTACGACGGCGGCTCATACACTGTCAGCCCTGGCGACTTCGTGAAGGCGATGGCTGGTGCAAGCATCAAGCCGTTCCGCGCTTTCTTGCAGTACACTTCTGCTCCTTTGAGTGCGTCGCGCAGAGTTGGAGCCGACGAGCTTCCTTCGTCAATGACCGTACGACTCATCAATGCCAACGGCGAAGTAACCACTATTGGCAACCTCGACACCCGCACGGGTGAAATCGACTTCGACAGCGATGCATGGTATAGCCTTGACGGCCATAAGCTCGAAGCTAAACCGACCCAGAAGGGACTATATATTTATAAAGGTAAAAAGGTTGTGATTAAGTAATCATAAACATCAAACGTCAAACAATGAAAAAAGATTATAAAAAGCCAACAATGAAAGTCGTTGAAATGCGACCTGCGCGCATCATCTGTACTAGCGATTCCGAACCCAACGGATATCCCTACGACTTCGATTAACAGATCATTTGCAATTACCCAACTCCCCACGAGCCTGATTGGACCGTGGGGAGTTTTTATGCAGAAAAAATAAGAATAATAGCTTTCTTTTTAATCGTTGTATTTTCATTGATTAAGTAATATTTTTGTGTTTTATCTTTGTATTTACAATTATTATTTGTATCTTTGCACCCAAAATATATAAGCCATTGATAATATGTGGACAGAACTAAGTGATACAGCTATACTGAAGAGGCTCGGGGCGAGGCTGAAAGCCTATCGCATAGCAAGAGGAATGAAACAGCAGGAACTAGCCGCCGAGTCTGGTGTTGGTGTGAGCACCATCGCCAAGATTGAGAATGGGCAATCCGTTGCCCTCTCGCTACTTGTCAGCGTTATGAGGACACTTGGATTACTTGAAAACCTCGACCTACTTGTGCCTGAGCAAAAAACCTCCCCCTTGGAGTTGTTGAGAACGCAAGGGAAACAAGCTAAACGTGTAAGAACCAAGAAAGAGTAAGAAATGGAAGAGATACCAGTCATACAAATCTATCTGTGGGACAACCTTGTGGGAGCCATGTCGTGGGATGATGGAAGAGGCTATGCAGATTTCCAGTTTGATGACCGTTTTCGCAGGTCTGGCTTGGACATAGCACCCCTGATGATGCCATTGGCAAGAACCCGTGGCGTTGTCTCGTTCCCCACCAATGCCAGAACGAAGTGTTTCAGCGGCCTTCCTGGTTTGATTGCCGATGCCCTGCCCGATAAGTTTGGTAGCCAACTCATCACGGAATGGTTTGCCCAGCAAGGTAAGACGGAGAGTATGATTACGCCGCTCGACCGATTGTGCTACGTTGGCAAACGAGCTATGGGAGCTTTGGAGTTTGTGCCCGCTGCCAATGTGGAGGGCGTAAACGAATCGACTGAAATCTACATTCGGGAACTGATGGCTCTGTCTGAGTCTATCTTCAAGGAACGGAGCCGATTTCAGGAACTGATCCGACAGAACGACAAGTCTATTCTCGACATCCTTAAAGTCGGAACATCTGCTGGCGGTGCAAAGCCAAAGGCGATTATTGCCTTCAAAGAAGAAACAGGAGAAGTGCGTTCAGGCCAAGTTCCTGCACCAGAAGGATTTTCATATTGGCTGTTGAAGTTCGACGGGGGCACCTATAGTGAGCATCATGAGATAACCGATAATCCGCAAGGTATCGGAAACATAGAATATGCCTACTACAAGATGGCTACAGCTTGCGGCATCACCATGTCGGAGTGCCGTTTATTGCCGGAAGGTGACTGCAACCACTTTATGACCCGTCGTTTTGACAGGACAACGTCAGGAGAGAAAATTCACATGCAGACGGCAGCTGGCATCGCCCATTTGGACAGAGACATGCGCCATTCATACGAAGAGCTTTTTGGCGTTTTGCGCCGACTGGGTTTGAACTACAAGGACTTCGAACAGCTGTATCGCCGAATGGTGTTCAATGTCATCGCACGCAACCACGATGACCACACCAAGAATTTCTCCTTCCTGATGGATAAGACGGGGCAATGGTCGTTTGCTCCTGCATACGACGTCTGCTACTCGTACAATCCTGCCGGACACTGGACAGGCCGTCACCAACTTTCACTCAACAGTAAGACCGACGACTTCACCCGGGAGGACTTGTTGGCTGTGGCACGGAACATAGGCATACGCGACGCCAACCACATCATTGAGGAGATTCGTTCATCTGTCGCTTCTTGGTCTGATACAGCAAAAGACTGTGGGGTAAGGCCAGAGCATATAGAGGCTATTAGCAAGACTCTCCTGCTGAAAATCTGAATGACCTATGCCGGTGGGGATCTACATTGACTTTTAAAGCGCATTTCTCCTTCAGCCTTCATGAGAGCTGGAGGAGAATTGTTTGGGGCGGCAGGAGTGACGGATAGTGCCGAAACAGCGTGACTGTGCCCGCCAGTTGATGGCAGCTTGCCCGCCAATCGTCGGCAGAGAGCCGGTAGTAAACTGGCAACGAGCCGGTAGCAGACTAGCAGTCGGCCAGTAGTAAACTAAAAAAAGACATAAATGACCCTTCAACCTTCACAAAATTTGTATTATCTACCTTTTAATCAAATATTTAGCATCAAAATATATTCTTACGAACGTTCATAATCCTTCATCAACCTTCACACAACCATATGGGATCAGGAAAGTCAAATACATGAAGGTTAATGAATGATAAGAGGCACTTATTTTTAGATAAGTGCCTCTTATTCAGCAATAAATGCTACTTAATGAAGGATGAAGGTTAAGATAGAAAGAAAAAGTTTAAAGAAGATTTGGTAATATGAAAGAAATATTGTATCTTTGTACCCAGTTTAATCGAATATATGCTAAAGGTTATGAAGATAAGCGTTTTTAAGCCGAAAGGCAACAAGGAAACGGTTGTAAGAGAAGACATCGAAACCATTGTTCGCGAATTGGCAGAGGGTAAGTACATCGGAGCCGTGCACCAGCTGCGCGAGTACTACCATCTGATGAACCCCAAGCGGACGGACGACGGAAGGATGGAAACAAACTTCCGATTCAAGATGACGCTGCCCAGACTCTGTTTCTCAGCAGAGATGGACAAGTATAAGGATCATTACCGTCTGTTGACCTATAACGGAATCATCGTTCTGGAGGCCAACAACCTGGCAGACTACGACGAGGCCGTGCAGATTCGCAACAAGGCCGTCCGTCTGCCCCAGACGTTGATGGCATTCTTGGGGGCCAGCGGACGTAGCGTGAAGATCGTTTGCAGGGGCGAACTGTTGCCTGACAATGGCGGCGGACTGCCAAAGGAAGAAGATGCAGAGCGTTTTCACCAACTGCTGTACAAGATGGCGCGCAAGGCCTATAACGCCCAGCTCGACATCACGCTCGACACGTTGAAACCGCTGATTTACAGAACGATATACATGTCTGCCGACCCAGACATGAAGTACCGTCCGCAGGCCGTTCCCTTCTATGTGGACATGAACGAGGGCGAGGAAACGCGGCAACCCAAGGCTCCCGCCAACGACGAAGAGCGGATGGCGATGTGGCAGGAGAATCAGTTGCAGCACTATCTGATGCCGGGCCGTAGCCTCAAGCGCACCTACTTCTTGGAGTTCCAGTTCGTCATGACGGAAGTACTGGGCCACTATTTCGAGTTGCCCGACGAGGAGCGCCAGCAGGAACTGCTGATGCTCGTTGCCGCCAAATGTCTGGAATCGTGCATCCCTCAGGAGATCGCCATGAAATATACCATGCTCCACCCGGTGTTCAATAGCGACACGTTGCTCGTGGAAAAGACCTTCGAGAGTGTCTATCAGGTGAAGAACATGGAGGATTATATGAAACGTAATCGCATGAAACCGCCGAAATGCATTCCCGAGGACACGCTGCTGATGATGAAGACGGACATTTTCCTGCACACCCACTACAAGATGCGCAAGAATATGATGACCGGTGTGGCGCAGTATCGCGAGAACAACGATGAGGACGACGACTTCCGCGACCTTGACGACGAGGCACGCAACGAGATGACCATGCGTGCCAAGGAGATGGGACTGAAGACGTGGGACAGGGATATTTCGCGTTTCATCGATTCGCCTCGTATTGAGAAATTCGATCCCGTGAACACCTGGCTCGAAAGCCTCATGCCTTGGGACGGCCAGGACCGCATTGCCGACCTCGCCGCACGTGTACCCACCAACCAGCCTCATTGGAAGGAGTATCTGCATATTTGGCTCTTAGGCATGGTAGCCCACTGGCAGGGCAGGCAGTCGTTGACGGGTAACGCCCTCGTACCTTTATTAATTGGCCGTCAGGGCTGTGGTAAGTCGAGTTTCTGCCGCATCCTGCTGCCCAGGGAGTTGCGCGACTACTACAATGACCGTATCAATTTCAAGAACGAGACGGACCTGAATCTCGGACTGACGTCGTTCGCGCTGATTAATATCGACGAGTTCGACAAGACCACCTCGCGCCAGCAGATTCTGTTGAAGTACCTGCTCTCGACGGCAGACGTAAAATTCCGACCGCCCTACGGCAAGGCGTATAAGCAATATCGCCGCTATGCCTCGTTCATCGGTACCACCAACCAGCCCAAGCCGCTACAAGATCCTACGGGTTCGCGTCGTTTCGTCTGTGTGGAGATTACGGACATGATCAATTTCGAGGATAATCTGGAGCACGCCCAGATTTTCGCCCAGCTGAAGCACGAGATTGCCGAGGGTGCCCGCTATTGGCTCACCGGTGAAGAAATCAACCGCCTTATAGAGGAAAACGAACGTTTCCAGCGTATCGACTCGCTGGCGGAAATGATAGCCGAACACTACCGTCTGCCTGAGGGTGACGAGAAGGGTAGCTGGTATTCGTCAGGCGAAATCTTCAACACCCTCCAG
>Ga0310697_10004203_pt1 | contig 14282 bp, 10 predicted proteins | sample 172DNAGHGlowgp2_FD_203883 | JGI IMG/M metagenome (GOLD analysis project Ga0310697, IMG submission 203883) | Sheep rumen microbial communities from Palmerston North, Manawatu-Wanganui, New Zealand - 1728 DNA GHGlow gp2 (v2) (version 2) | ecosystem: Host-associated > Mammals > Digestive system >...
CCCGAAAGATACATCCGCACCCACGCAGCGGAATTCGACACGCAGGATCCCGCCACCGGCCACGAAGAGCGCTTCCTGGCCCGGCTGGACGCCACCCGGGTCCAGCCCGCCGCACCGTCCCGGCCCACGCGCAGGGCGCCCTGGGCATCCTGGCGGTCCCGCGTCCTCTTCCCCGCCCTCGCGCTGGCAGCCCTCGCCGCGGCGGTGCTGCTGATCCGCCCGGGCGATCCCTTCCGCGCCGCGGGCAACGACCCGGAGGCCATCTACCTCGCCTACATGGACCAGGTCGCCGGGCTCTACGGCGCCCTGCCGGGCACGGACAGCGCCCGGCGCGACGCCGACCTCCAGGCCATCACGGAAGAGGCCGATCCCCTGTTCGCGCAGCTGCCCGAGGAGCTCGGCAGCCGTCAGCGCAGCCGGATCCTCAAGGCCTACTACGGCGAACTGCTCGAACGTGCACGTCAGATCAACAAACAACGATAACATACCATGATGAAAAGAATCTTCACCCTCCTCGCGGCGGCCACGCTGGGCATCCTGCCCCTCGCCGCGACCGTCCCGGCCGTACCTGATCCGGCCGACGTCAAAATGGAAACCAAGAGCTACCCGCTGAGCGGCTTCAGCGAGCTCCAGGTCGGCTGGACCTACCAGGTGGCCCTGACCCAGGCGGACCGCTACTCCGTCCGGGTGGAAGCCCCGGACTTCGTCGTCCCCTACCTCGACGTCAAGGTGACCGGCGACCGGCTGGTCCTCGACATCACCGAAATGCCGAAAGACATCCGCAAGAAGGTCGAAATGGCCCTGAAGCGCAACGAGATCCGCGCCTGGGTGGCCATGCCCGACCTCTCCGGCCTGCGCATGTCGGGTGCCGCCCGGCTCAACGCGACGGGCCGGTTCTCCGCCAAGCGCGTCGACTTCAAGATGGACCTCAGCGGGGCCACGGTCGTAGAAGGGCTCAACGTGGCGGCCGGCGAAGCGGACATCCGCTGCAGCGGGGCCGCCAAGTTCGGCGTGCGCGGCGATTTCACCGACATGAAGCTGAATCTCAGCGGTGCAGCAAGCGGTTCCCTGGAGGCCGGCAAGAAGGTGGACGAGACCGAAATGGAGGTCTCGGGCGCCGTCAAATGCACGCTGACCGGAGATTTCAAGAAGCTGGACATGGAAGTTTCCGGCGCAGCCAACTGCAAGCTGGAAGGAAGCGTCCGCGACCTGAACCTGAAAGCCTCCGGCGCGGCGAAAGCCGACCTGCTCGGCGCACCGGCCGACAACGCCGAGGTCGACCTGGCCGGCGCCGCCAAGGTCGAACTGCAGGTCCAGAAGACCCTGAAGGCAGAACTCGCCGGCGCCTCCACCTGCCGCTACAAAGCCGGTCCCGACCTGCGCATCACCGAGCAGACCGTCTCCCGCGGCTCCGCCCTCAAGCGCCTGTAGCGCTCCGCCCTGGGCCTCCGGCCCACGGCCGCGGCGGCTGCCACCCAGACTTCCGGCAGTGCCGCGGCCGCCATCCGGACTACCAGCCATCCACCCACTGCCTTCCTGACAGGTGTCCAGAAAATCGCCTTTCTGCACGATATTTCTGGACACCTGCTGGTATTATCTGCCTATTCCGGCTGTTTTCCCGGAGAGGTATCCACTTATTTTGCGCCAGACGCGGCTTTGGTGGACACCTGTGCTACTTCAGCGCCAGGCACCTCATGACCTGGGCTGGCGGGACGCGGAGACGGTGCGCAACGTCGTCCGCGATTCTGCTTCGCTGTCCCTCAGAGAGCTGATAGACCGAGGTCCGGCTATAGCTGCCGACATATTCCGTATCGATGAGCCGGCACAGGTCCATATCGGACCACTGGCCCGGGGAGTAGCCGAATCCCTTCTCGTTGGCGAGCATCCGGGCCAGCGACTCGTGGCGGCAGGCGGGTTCTATCGAGGCGAGGGTCACCGGGTCCTCCCGGACCGCATCCTCGCGCTGCTCCCGCTGCCACTCCTCTCCGGAAAGACGGCTCATGAAATACGCGAAGCACCGGGGTGTCCTGTAACAATGCTCCACCCGTGCCAGTTGCTCGAAGGAACAACGGATCAGCATCCCGCTCCGATCCATCGCGAAATGGTCCGGGAATTCCGACCGCCTCGGCAAAAGCCGGGCGATATCCCGGCGTGAGGTTATGACCGCTTTCTCGGGCGTCTTGCCCAATTCTTTGCAGAACAAGTGATTGGCCGAACAGTAAGGATAACTGAACGGCGTGGCGCTCTGGCCGTGATGCAACCCGTTCCGGAGCACGTAGCTCACGGCGGCCAGGATGTGGTTGCTCCCTTCCAGGCGGAGCAGGAAGAAACCCGGATCGAAAAGGGGTCCCGTCCCCCGGTGACGGTTCCGGTGGTACTTGGTCAGGCGCATCTTCAGGTTGCGGCAGAACCGGACGGCATCGCCTTCTTCGCCGAAGACGACGCCATGGAGATGGGTGGACATGACCGCATCGGCCCATAATTCAATATGACAGCCGAAGGCCTCCAGCGCCAGGATGTTGGTGGCACAGCGGACATCTTCGTCGTCCCGGAACAACACCTCTCCGTGGCACGTGATGCAAAAATGGTAAAGCTGTTTCATAGTCGACAGTGTGTGTGTGCGACAAAGATGCGGGCACTTTCCCCTTTCTGCAAGGTTTTATAAAAATCGTATCGGAAGTTTTGTGATTCACAACTGTCCGGCGGGAAAACTGCGTGTTTTCCGGGACGGGCGATCCAGGGCTCCCGCCGGACAGGCTCCGAAGAACAGGTGTCCACAAAAAATGCCTTCAGTGCAAAAATAGTGGATACCTATCCCCGAGAATGGCCGAAAACAGCATAAAACGACGACAGGTGTCCAAAAAGAACGCGCAGAAAGGCGATTCTCTGGACACCTGTCGTGTATGCGAAAGAGCGCTGGAGGCGAGGATTACTTCGCGTCCATGGCCTGGCAGGCGGTGATGGCAATCATCTTGTAGACGTCGTCCACGGAGCAGCCGCGGCTGAGGTCGTTGACCGGACGGGCGATACCCTGAAGGATGGGGCCGATGGCGTCGGCCTGGCCGAGACGCTGGACGAGCTTGTAGGCGATGTTGCCGACCTCGAGGTTCGGGAACACCAGGACGTTGGCGTTGCCGGCGATCTCGGAGCCGGGGGCCTTCTTCTTGCCCACGGACGGGACCAGGGCGGCGTCGGCCTGGAGCTCGCCGTCGATCTTGAGCTCAGGGTTGAGCTGCTTGGCGAGGGCCGTGGCCTCGACCACCTTGTCCACCACTTCGTGCTTGGCGGAACCCTTGGTGGAGAAGGACAGCATCGCCACGCGCGGGTCGGCGAAGCCGGCCACGCTCTTGGCGGTCTGGGCGGTGCAGACGGCGATCTGGGCCAGCTGGTTGGCGTCCGGAGCCGGGGTCACGGCCACGTCGCCGATCACCAGCACGCCGTTCTCACCGTACTGCGGGGTCTGGGTGATCATCAGCATGGCGCCGCTCACGCAGGTGATGCCGGGGGCGCACTTGATGATCTGCAGGGCCGGACGGAGGGTCTCGCCGGTGGTGGAGAGGGCGCCGCTGATCTGGCCGTCGGCGTCGCCGCTCTTGATGATGAGGCAGCCGAAGTAGAGCGGGTCGAGCACCGTCTTGCGGGCCACTTCGATCGTCATGCCCTTCTTCTGGCGGAGCTGGAAGAGGAGCTGGGCGTATTCTTCGGTCTTCTCGCTGGTCTCGGGATCGATGATGGTGGCCTTGTCGATGTTCTTGAGGCCAAGTTCGGCGGCATAGGCGAGGACTTTCTCGCGGTTGCCGATCAGGATGATCTCGGCGAGGCCGTCGGCGATGGCGCGGTCGGCCGCCGTGATGGTGCGCTCCTCGAAGGACTCCGGGAGCACGATGCGCTGCTTGTTGGACTGGGCACGCGCGATGATCTGTTCAATAAGGGACATAGGAGGGATTGGTTATCAGTTGTCGAGTTCGGAGACGATGTGCATGGTGTCACGGGCGATCACCAGCTCTTCGTTGGTCGGGATGAGGGCCACCTTGACGGTGGAATCCGGGGAGGAGATGATGGTCTCGCTGCTGCGGGCGCCGTCGTTGGCGTCGGCGTCGATCTTGACGCCCATGTAGGAGAGGTTCTCGCAGATGTGGCGGCGCAGGCGCGGGTTGTTCTCGCCGATGCCGGCGGTGAAGACGATGAGGTCGACGCCGTTCATCTCGGCGATGTAGGCACCGACATTCTTGATGGTATCGTAGGTGAGCTTCTTGAGGACGATCTTGGCGCGGGCGTCGCCGGCCTTGGCCGCAGCGTCCATGTCGCGCAGGTCGGAGCTCCTGCCGGACAGGCCGAGGAAGCCGCTCTTCTTGTTCATCACCGTGGTCATCTCGTCCGGAGTGAGGTTCTCCTTCTTCATGATGTAGGGGATGATGTTGGCGTCGATGTTGCCGCAGCGGGTGCCCATGATCATGCCCTCAAGCGGGGTGAAGCCCATGGAGGTGTCCACGACCTTGCCGTCCTTGATGGCGGTCACGGAGCTGCCGTTGCCGAGGTGGCAGGTGATGATCTTGGAGTGCGCGAGGTCCAGGCCGGCGAGCCTGGCGCCGCGCTGGGAGACGTACTGGTGGGACGTGCCATGGGCGCCGTAGCGGCGCACGCGGTATTTCTCATAGTACTCGTACGGAAGGGCGTACATGTAGGCGTAGGGCTCCATCGTCTGGTGGAAGGCAGTGTCGAAGGTCACGACCTGCGGCACATCGGGCAGGACGTGGGAGATGGCGTGGATACCCAGCAGGTGGGCCGGGTTGTGCAGCGGGGCGAAGTCGCAGCAGATCTCGATCTTCTTCAGCACGTCGTCATTGACGAGGGTGCTCCCGGAGAAGAAATCCGCACCCTGCACGATGCGGTGGCCGACCGCCTCGATGTCATCGAAACTGGACAGCACGCCGTGCTCGGGATCCACGAGGGCGTCGAGCACCAGCTTCATGCCGACCTTGTGGTCGGGGATGGGACAGGTCGCCGTGAAGGGCTCCTTGCCGGTAGGTTTGTGGGTGATGCAGGCGTCGGGGAGGCCGATCTTCTCGACCAGGCCCTTGGCCAGCAGGTCATAGACATCGTCGTTCTTCATGTCGAGAAGCTGGTACTTCACGGAAGAACTGCCGCAGTTGATAACAAGGATGATCATATAAAAGGAAATGGTTTATTTACTAAATCACGCAAATTTAAGAAATAATGCGTATTTTGGCAAAAATTCGATTGAAATGGTCGTGCGGAAGGATATCGTGGCGGTTTCAATCCCATTTTCAGCAGGAGTGGTCACGGCGGCGCTGTTGCCGCCCGGGGGCGATGTGCCATACTGGCTCGCCGCGGGGAGCTGTCTCGCGGCGACGGCCCTATCGTGCCTGTACGCCGGGCGGGGCGACCGCAGCGGGACGGTCCTGTTCCTGTACTTCGTCCTCGGGCTGTTCTGCCATGCGTCCGCGGCTGCGCGCGGGCCGGGGGCGGGCGGCTGGGCCGGCGCGGAGCGCGCCCTCGCCGCCCTGCTGCGCGCCATCGACGGCGCCGGGTTTGCGCACGACAGCACGGCGGCGCTGCTCCGCGCCCTGCTGTGCGGGCAGCGCGACGGGCTGGACCGCGCGACCGTGGAGGCCTTCCGCGCCGCCGGCGCGTCCCACATCCTCGCGCTGTCCGGGCTGCACCTGGGCATCCTGTACGGCATCCTGCAGGGGGCCCTGTCCGTCCTGGGGCACAGCCGCCCGGCGCAGCTGCTGCGCAGCGTCGCGGCGGTCGGCGCCTCCGCCTTCTACCTCGCAATGACCGGAGCCTCCCCCTCGCTGGTCCGGGCCTTCCTCTTCATCCTGTTCAACGAACTCGCGCGCCTGATGCCCGGCCGCCGGCGACAGCCGCTGAACGTCTTCTGCGCCGCGCTGACCCTCCAGCTGGCCGTCTCGCCGGGGGTCGTCGGGAGCCTGGGATTCCAGCTCTCCTACCTCGCGATGCTCGGGATCGTGCTGGTGTTCCCGCGCCTGGACGCCTGGTACCCCCGGAGCACGCGCTGGGACCCGCTGCGCCGCCTGTGGAGCGCGGCGGCGCTGACCCTCTCCTGCCAGGCCTTCACGGCGCCGCTGGTCTGGATCCGCTTCCACACCTTCCCCAGATACTTCCTGATCACCAACCTGGGCGCCATGCCGCTGACGGAGGCCTTCATCCTCAGCGCCCTGCCCGCCCTGCTGCCCGGCTGCCCGGCGGGAATAAAAAAGCTGGCCGATACGCTCGGCCAGCTGCTGATCTCTTTCCTGGAAACGGTCGCAGCGCTTACCTGACGCAGCGCACGGAGGCCGCGAAATCCGTCTTGGAGAAACGGCCGCGGTAGACAATGTCCTTGTCGTGGAAGATGTACCGGGCCACTGCCGATCCGTCAGCCTCGTCCGAAGTCCAGTACGTGGCATAGGTATAGACCCCCTCGAAGGTGTAATCCTTGCCCGCCACGGTGGCATATCCCGTCGGCATCATCGACAGGCGGTGCTCGTCGGTGATCTTGACCGCCGGCCAGTATTCCCACATCTTCACCTCGTTGAAATAGAGGTCCGCCATCACCTTACCGGCCAGGCCGGTGATGTCCCGGCCCGCCTCGGCGCCTTCCGCCAGGGCGGTCCAGTCGGCGTCGGTCGGGAGGCGCCACCCCTCGGGGCAGGCCTTCCGGGCCTCCTCCCAGGTATAATAGCGTCCGAAGACGTCCGTCATGGCTTCGCAGTACTGATACGGCTTGCCGGCGCCTTCCCAGGCAAGGTTCTGCCGCATCCATTCGCGGCCGCCCGCCTTGACGGTATAATACTCCTTGCCGTCGCGCGGATCGGTGTACCAGGACGGCGTGGCCTTGAAATTCGTGATGGAACTCGTCGGAGAGACGCCCGGACGGACGATCGTGAAGGTGGCGGAAGCCGAGGAGCTGTAGTACTTCGCATCCTCGTCCAGGAAGGCGTTGAGCCTGACGGTCAGGGTCTTGATCTTGTCGGGGACGGTCACCGTGAAATAGTGCTTCCTGATCACGCCGTCAGCGGTGACGAGCGTATCGGCCTTGCCCGTATCGGGGTCCGTGAAATAATAACCGATGGAGCCGCCGTCCGGCCGGCTCAGCGTCATCAGCGTATCGATCATGAAAGTCTTGGTGAAACCGGGATTGACATACCCGGGCATCGACAAGGAGAGCTTGCCGTCGAGGTACTCGTAACTGGTTTCTTCTTCCTTCTTGCACCCCGGCAAAACGCATCCTGCAATCAGCACCGCGGGGACAAGCCATTTGTATAACTTCATATTTTCTTCTGTTACAATTTGCAAATATGCGCAAAATTGCGCGAAAATCCGCTAACTTTGTACAAATACTTTGCCGAAACGATGATCCGGAAGACACTTTTCCTCCTGCTCTCCGCCCTCTGCCTGCTGTCCGCCTGCCGGCCGGGGGGATACGCCGTATTCTCCGGCTATGCGCAAGGCGGCGTCTATACCGTCAAGGCCGACCTGCAGGGGGTCCGGGTCCCGCAGGAGGAGATCGGCGCAGCCATCGACTCGCTGCTGAACGCCATCGACTTCAGCCTGTCGGGCTACAACCGCAATTCGCTGCTGACCCGCTACAACGCAGGCGAGGAAGTGGAGCCGGACCGCTTCTTCTCCGAAGTCCGGGAACTCTCCGCCCGCTACAAGGAGGAGACCGGCGGCGCCTTCGACGTGGCCGCCGCCCCGCTCTTCGACATCTGGGGCTTCGGCTTCACCGCCGACAGCCTCCCGGATCCGGAGCGGATCGCCGCCGCACTGGCGGCCTGCAAGGAAGAGAAAGTCCTGAATTTCAACGCCATCGCGCAAGGATATACCTGCGACGTCGTCGCCGGCTACCTCCGCGGGATCGGCGTGCACAACATGCTCGTGGACATCGGAGAGATCTTCTGCGAAGGCGTCAACCCGGCCGGCCGGGGCTGGACCATCGGCGTCGACAACCCGGTCGACAGCAACGCCATACCCGGCAGCGACATCCGGAGCATCTGGGAGTCGGACGGCAGCGCCTGCGGCATCGTCACCTCCGGCAACTACCGCAAATTCTACATCCGCGACGGGCGCAAATACGCCCACACCATCGACCCGCGCACCGGCTATCCCGTCACGCACGACCTGCTGAGCGCCACCATCGTGGCGCCGACGGCCGCGGAGGCGGACGCCCTGGCGACCGCCTGCATGGTCGTCGGCCCCGAACAGGCCCGCCGCCTGATCGAATCCCGGCCCGGGATAGAAGGCTACCTGATCATGGGATCCGGCACCTGGATGTCCGAAGGATTCCGCGCCCGGACCCGATGACCGGAATTCCGGCAAAATCACTATCTTTGCGAAAATCTACCAATCCGAATACAAACATGGACCAGACCGAACGCCCCCAGACCCTGGATTACAATACCTCCCGCGAAAAACTCGCCATGCCCGAATACGGACGCAACGTCCTCAAGATGGTCGAGCAGCTGAAAGCCATCCCCGACAAGGCCAAGCGCACCGAGCAGGCCTATGCCGTGGTCAAGGTCATGGAGCTGCTCAATCCGGGCGTACACGCCCTGGACAATTTCGAGCACAAGCTCTGGGACCACCTCTACATGATCGCCGGGTTCGACCTGGACGTCGACTCCCCGTATCCCTGCCCCGTCGCGGAAGAGTTCGCCACGAACCCCGTCCCCCTTCCGATGAAGGGCACGCACATCAAGGCATTCCACTACGGACGCAACATCGAAGGCATCATCCGTCTGCTCAGCGAGCAGCCCGACGGCGAGGTCAAGACCGAGATGATCCGCTCGCTGGCCATCTACATGCGCCAGCAGTACCTGATCTGGAACAAGGACAGCGTGGCCGACGAGACCATCTTCGCAGACATCGAGAAACTCTCCGACTACCGGATCAAGGTCCCCGAGGGGCTCAGCCTCTCCAAGATCTCCGGCGACGCCAACTTCTCCCGCCCGGGACTGGGCATCAACGTAGGCCAGCCCGGCCAGCGGAACCGCCAGTACAAGAACTATAAGAGATCCTTCAAGAAGAAATGAAACTGCGCATCTGGAAATCCTGGGACGAAGAGGAGCGGGCTTCCGCCGTCCGCATCGCCGGACTGTGCGTCGCCGCGCTGACCCTCTTCATCTTCATCGCTTCCCTGTCCTACCTGTTCCACTGGAAAGAGGACATGAGCCTGCTGGGCGATCCCGCCGCCATGGACGCCGGCCGGCGGGTCGGCAACGCCGCCGGCAAGCTCGGATTCAAGACCGCGCACCTGCTGGTCGGCGACCTCTTCGGGCTGGGCAGCTTCGCCCTGCTCATCATCCTGGCCGCCGTCTCGGCGCGCCTGCTGGTCCACAAGTGGATCAACTCGCTGCTGAAGACGACGCTGATCGCCCTGTCGGGCGCCTTCGTCGCCTCCCTGGTACTCGCCTACATCGGCCGCCTGGCCGGTCTGGATACCGTATTCGGCAGCGGTCTCGGCGGCCGCTGCGGCGCTTCCGTCATCGCATGGGCGTTCAACCTGTTCGGGCCCATCGTCACGGGCCTGTTCGTGCTGATCCTCGTGGCGGCCTTCCTGTTCTTCGCCTCCAAGCGCTTCAACCGCTGGTTCGCCTCGCTCGGCGAGCGCAAGGAGCGCCCGGCCGCCGCGCCGGCGGAGGAGCCCGAAGAGGAGGAGCCTGAGGACATCCTCGCGCCCGTGGTCCCGGACGAGGCAGACATCGCCGGCGCCGAGGCGCCGGACGAGCCGCCGGTGCCGGTGACGCCCCAGCCCGTGCAGGCGCTGGCCGGGCTCCAGCCGAAGGCGGAGCCGGCCGCCGCGCCGGCACCCGCGGAACAGGAAGGCAAGTTCGAGATCGTCGAGGACAACGTCCTGGAGGCCGAGAACGTCGAGGACCTCAAGCCGATCGACAACCGCCTCGACCCGCCGGACGGCCTGCCGAAATACAAATTCCCCTCGCTGGACCTGCTGGAGACCTACGCCTCCGGCCGGCGCGAGGTCTCCACGGAGGAGCTGACCCGCAACAACAACAAGATCCGCGCGGCCCTGGCGAACTACAAGATCCAGGTCAACGACGTCAAGGCCATCGTCGGCCCCACCGTGACCCTCTACAAGGTCTACCCCGCCCCGGGCGTCAAGATCGCGGACATCAAGAAGCTCCAGGAGGACATCGCCCTCTCGCTCAACGCCAAGGGCGTGCGCGTCGTGACCCTGTCCGACTCCGTCGGCATCGAGGTCGCCAACGACTACTCCTCCATCGTCCCGCTCAAGGCCCTGCTCAACGACGAGGCATTCCGGAGCAGCAAGGCCGACCTGCCCGTGGCCATCGGCTACACGATCACCCAGAAGGTCCGCGTCTTCGACCTGGCGGATGCGCCGCACCTGCTCGTCGCCGGTGCGACCAAGCAGGGCAAGTCCGTCGGCCTCAACGTCATCGTGGCCTCGCTCCTGTACAGCAAGCACCCGTCCGAGCTCAAGTTCGTCTTCATCGACCCCAAGATGGTCGAATTCTCCGCCTATACGTCCCTGCTCAAGCACTATCTCGCCGTGCTGCCCGACTCCACCGACGAGGAGGACGAGCGCAACAACGCCATCGTCAAGAAGCCCAAGGACGCGGAGAAGATCCTCCGCTCCCTGTGCACCGAGATGGACGACCGCTACGAACTGCTCAGCAAGGCCGGCGTCAACAAGATCACCCTCTACAACGAGCGCTACAAGGAGCGCAAGCTGCGCCCCGACAAGGGGCACCGCTTCCTGCCTTATATCGTGGTCGTGGTCGACGAGTATGCCGACCTCACGATGACCACGGGCGCCGCTCCGGAGGCGCGCGCCGCCAGCCGCAGCATTACCAACTCCATCATCCGCCTGGCGCAGAAGGGCCGCGCCGCCGGCCTGCACGTGATCCTGGCGACCCAGCGTCCGTCCGTGGACGTGATCTCCGGTATCATCAAGAGCAACTTCCCGATGCGCATCGCCTTCCGCGTGGCTTCCCGCGTGGACTCCACGACCATCCTCGACGCCCCGGGCGCCGAGAAGCTGATCGGCCGCGGCGACATGCTCTTCTCGGCCGGCATCGAGTCCGAGCGCATCCAGTGCGGCTACATCGACGGCCGCGAGATCGACGCCGTCACGAAGTTCATCGGCGACCAGACCGGCTACGGCCGCTGCTACAACACGCCTTACTACCTCCCGTCGCCGGAAGAGCCCGGTCCGGAGGGCGGCGAAAGCGGCGGCATGGTCGACATGGCCAAGGTGGACGACCGCTTCGAGGAAGCCGCCAAGATGGTGGTCATCAGCCAGCGCGGCTCCACCTCCGACCTCCAGCGCAAGCTGGGCATGGGCTACGCCAAGGCGGGCCGCGTGATGGACCAGCTCGAGGCCGCCGGCATCGTCGGCCCGCAGGAGGGTTCCAAACCCCGCCAGGTCCTCATCGGAAGCCTCGACGAGCTGCAGCCGATCCTCGATGCGTTCTTGCATCGCTGATGCAAGAACGCATACGCTGATGCAAGAACGCTTACGCTACCCTGACCCCCTGCACCCCCTTGCAGGGGGATTTTTTTCGGCCTCCGGCCGGACGGCAGGAGCCGCCTGTCGCCCTGGCTCCGGTCATCGCTGATGCAAGAACACATACGCTACCCTGACCCCCTGCACCCCCTTGCAGGGGGATTTTTTTCGGCCTCCGGCCGGACGGCAGAAGCCGCCTGTCGCCCTGGCGCGAGTGGGAAACACGCACCCGGCACAGAGGCATCCTGAGACAACCCTTTGTTTCCCAAGAGCCTGATTTCGGGCCCTGGGGAACACCAACCCCTCGCCTGAAACCCAGGAGAGGGGTTCCTGTTTCCCACTCCGGACTTAACGGACGTATTTCCGGATTTCCATTTCCGGCAGGTGAACCAGCGTCCCAAGCTGGCGGAACGATATCCGGTAATCGGACCGCATCTTACCGGCAAGCTGCAAACGCTGCGGTATCCCCAGACGACGGACGTCACGGGACCCGAACAGCGAGACCGCCAGCCCGCTGCAGATCTCCCTGGCTTCCAGATCCTCCAGTTGCACTCCCCGGGAATCCGCCATCCTGTCCGCCACCTCGGCATCCTTGGACCTCCCCGCGGAGCAGAACGCCCGGAAGCGGTTATGTGTCTGGAAGATCTGCTCATAACGGGCGACGTCGACGTAATTGTCCGGAAGCAGGAACCCATTGCATGTCAACCACTCACCAGGGACATCCCGTTTGGAGTGCAGCAGGGATTTGCGTTCCCGGGCGGTCAGGGAATCCACCCTGCGGGGATTCTGGACCCGCCCTTCACGATCCACCAGCCAGATCGGGACATGGTTGGCCGGACGGAAATACAGGGAGCCCGTCCCCCACAGGTAATCGTAGTGCATGACCCGCTTGCCATCCTTGGTCGGCTGCACGATCGTATAGGCAGCTACATTCCTGAGATAATCAACATCCGTGACAGGATACAATTCGAGATAGAAGTTCAATCGGGCACACGAACCTCTGCGCACCGCCACGTACCGGACCGTCGTCACTTCATACAGCTCCTTGAACTGCACACACTTGTCTGCTTCTCCGTACAAAAGGGCATGCGGATGCGAGTCCTCTACCGAGAATGACAAGACCGTGACGCCGGTGGCCGCAGCACAGACACCGAACCGATTGAAGGCAGCAAAGAAATCTTCTTCGTCCAGGATGAAATCCCGGGCATCGTCGCCATTGGCGAACAAATGATAGTAGTTTTTCTTTTCCATAGCATAAGTGTTCTCCGACAAAGATAACAAATAATCCGTTCCCTACCGATACCCGCAGCAGTGGGAAACAATCACCCTCAGCACAGGCAACAGGAGGCAGGGTTGCGTTTCCCACTGCTGCCAGACTGGAGGGTAGCAGTAGATACCGGCTGGCTGGAGAAGATGCCGCAGACATGTAGGTAGGTAAAGTAAGGCAGACAGATGGACGGGAAGGCAGATGGGGCTAGTGGGAAACAATCACCCCCAGCACAGGCAGCAGGAGGCAGGGCCTTGTTTCCCACCCGACGAAATTCGGCCTGTGGGAAACATCCACCCTCAGCGCAGGCAGCAGGAGGCAGGTCCGTGTTTCCCACTGCTGCCAGACTGGAGGGTAGCAGTGGATACCGGTTGGCTGGATGATGATGCGGCAGGCATGTAGGTAGATAGGCAGACGGACAGACAGACAGACAGACAGGCAGAGAGACAGGCAGGCGGGCGGGCGGACAGGCAGACGGACAGGCAGACGGACAGGCGGGCCGATGGGGCGGGTGGGAAACAATCACCTCCAGCACGGGCAGCAGGAGGCAGGGCCTTGTTTCCCACCCGACGAAATTCGGCCTGTGGGAAACATCCGTCCCCAGCACAGGCGACAGGGAGCAGAGCCGTGTTTCCCACCGCTGCCAAGCTGACGGGGGGGCTGGGCGGTACAGGGGGATTTTTTGGGCCTCCGGCTGGACGGGGAGCGGCGCTAGAATTTCGTCGTGGGGATGATGATCTTGTAGGTCTTGCCGGCCTTGTTGGTGAGTTTGTCGGAGCGGAGCCAGAGGTTGGCTTCCTTGAGGTGGAAGTAGGTGGTGCCGTGCTCTTCGGCAAAGTCCGTCAGGTTCGGGATGGGACCGGAGACGGAGACGGTCTCGCGCGGTGGCAGGTAGGGGTAGATTTCGTCCTCTTCGAGGTGGAAGCCGAACGCCTCGGGGTGCTCGAAGAAGTACTTGGCCGAGAGGATGCGGAACATGTAGCGGGAGGTCTCCGTGGGCAGGAAGAGGTCCGTCGCGCGCTTCTGGCGCTGGTCGGACAGGCGCTTGGAGATGCCGCCCTGGCCGGCGTTGTAGCTGGCGGCCACCGTCATCCAGTCGCCGTACTTGGCATAGGCTTCCTTCAGGTACTTGCAGGCGGCGACGGTCGCCTTCTCGATATTGTAGCGCTCGTCGACCTCCGTCGCCACCTCCAGGCCGTAGGACTGGCCGGTGGCGCGCATGAACTGCCAAAGACCGGCCGCACCCGCCGCGGAGAGGGCCTTGGGGTCGAGGTTGCTCTCGATGACCATCAGGTACTTGAGGTCATCCGGCACGCCCTGCTGGCGCAGGACCGGCTCGACCTGCGCGAAGATCTTCTTCGCGCGCTTGAGCATCAAGGTGGAATTGGTGTGGCTGTAGGTGAAGGTGATCAGCTCGCGGTCCATCCGCTCATAGAGGTCCGGACGGTCGAACCGCCAGGTCTGCCCGGCGAACTCGATGAATTCAGGTACCTTCGGCGCCTT
>Ga0310697_10004205_pt1 | contig 14281 bp, 10 predicted proteins | sample 172DNAGHGlowgp2_FD_203883 | JGI IMG/M metagenome (GOLD analysis project Ga0310697, IMG submission 203883) | Sheep rumen microbial communities from Palmerston North, Manawatu-Wanganui, New Zealand - 1728 DNA GHGlow gp2 (v2) (version 2) | ecosystem: Host-associated > Mammals > Digestive system >...
ATGAACTACCTCAGCTCATCAATGTATTTGTGGGCGATATGAGTCTGGTGGGACCACGACCCGAGGTTCGCCACTATGTGAATTACTGGACACCCGAACAGATGCACGTGCTGGATGTCCGCCCCGGAATAACCGATCCTGCATCTATAAAATTTTTCAACGAGAATGAATTGTTGGAACAGGCTGAAAACCCGGAAAAATACTATATTGAGGTCATCATGCAGGAGAAGATAAGACTGTACTTGGAATATGTCGAGAAGCATAACTTCTTTTATGACTTGGCATTGATATTTAAAACCTTTTGGGCTATCGTGAAAGAAAAAATCTGCTAAAAAGACTGTTTGTCCCCAATTTCCGAACATGAGCAAAGTTTCAATAATCGGCGTCGGCCAGGTGGACTGTGGTTTGCTGATTTAGGTTGTCACTTTTGAGTCTTGCGACTGAATTCAGTTGACGGGTTAATAATTGTCGACTGTTTTCGGTTGTCAGTCGCCCACGGTTGCGACTGATTCCAGTTTACTCTGGGCCGGAGCCAGAGCTTTGGTTTGTCGTTGCAAATATACATTTTTTTCATAACATGGCTACATTTTGCAGGTTCCTGATGGCATCTTGTCGTTTTCCGCTGCAAATTTACGAATGATTTTGTGAACGGTCTCCCATCCGACTCCGTATTTTTCGGCCAGATGGGTTTTGTTGAGGGCTCCCAGATAGTAATCATGCACTATCTCCATTTTTGTCTCTTCTCTTAAATGCTTCTTCGCATTCCTTGTTTTTGCTTTTCCGTTTGCCATTCTTTGTTGACTTTTGTGTCAACTTTTTTCAGCGCAAGACACTTTCCGTAGTAGTTTACGTAGTTTACTTGTGGGTATCAATAATCTTCCAGTGTCCACTGTAACCACTTCCTACATATTCTATATGAGAGAGTTTGCTAATATGTCTCTGAATGGTTTTTGAGTTCAAGCCGCACAATCTTCCCAACTCCTTGGTTGTAATATTGGGGTTCTTCTGTATTTGTTCCGTTATCCAATCGTCGAGTTTGCCTTGAGGGACATCTTGAGGGACATCTTGAGGGACACTTTGGGTGCCATTCAGCACCACTGTCTTCTCGCATCCCTCATGGATGGGGATGAATACATTGATGAAATTACGCTCATCGTTTGTTTCGATTGTGGCTCGCGGCGATCCGTTCTCCTGCATTTCCTCTTGTATTGTTGGTATGCCAGTCGAGCGACCTTCCGTCAAGTCAAGCTCTTTCAGGAAGTCTCCCAAACGACGGTTGCGGTATCTACGTGAAACAAGACGTTCCCCTCTTTCAATGGCAGTTTTTGAAATGGATCTATCGGGGCCTGGAAAACTAAGCACACTTATTCCTTCCGGTTCTACCGAAATCTCCACTGGCTCATTGAGTGTATTTGAAGAACTTCTCCGGATGCTCGCAGAACATCATTGCTGCCACGTTCTTGATCATGCGATTCTCTGTCGGGCCGGTCATCAGTTCCATCTGTTCCAATGTCTCTGCCAAAGGCTGTGTGAAGAGAGAAGCCTCCAGCTTGCTGCCGATGGTGGCCAGATAGTCGCGCAGCAGCACCATCGAGATGTCGTTCAAGGTGATTTCGGGGTTCGGACGCTCGTCAAACGGCACACGGTTGGCCATCTCGCGCAGTTCGTCCAGCACCTCGCCTTTTGCCTCGATGCTGCTCGAGCCACTGCGGACGTAATACTTCATTTTCTTCTCCTTTGCCGTCACGTCCATCGGGATGGCATAGGGACGGTTCACACCCGACGGTGCCCATATCACCAACACCTGCTGGCCATCAACCTCTTCCAGTGAGGTACGCGGCAGATAGTAAGGGTCGAACATATTGTTATACCCCACCATCTTCTGTGAGATTCCATCTACAGCCTCAATGTTGATGCCTTTCACGGGACGCTTCGCCAAACCGTTATCGTCCTGCTCAACACCCACAAGCACGTAGCCGCCACCGAGGTTGTCGAAGTCGTTGGCAAACGCGCAGAGGCTGTGGTAGATATCCGCAGGGTTCCAACCCTTCTTGAACTCAATCCTGTTGCCCTCTATTTTCCGCTTGTTCAGCAGGTCTTCTATGTTTATTGGTAGTGCCATATATTACTGTTATTTTTCTTCTAACGTCTTTATTCCATTCATTATTACATTCCCACCTGTTTTCGTTATCGTCATCGTTTTCGTTCCCCCACATCTTCCTTCTTCCATCATACATCTTCCATCTCATCAGTATACAAAAACCGAAAATGTTACACATCATTTTGCCTTCTTTATTGCCTATCAATCTTCTCCAGCTTATTTATCACCTCATTATTAATGTATAAAAGTTCCTGCCATTCTGATTCCTGCTGACCTCTTGTAACACTATTTTATCATTATATTGGATGAAACAAGACCTCACCCGTTTGAGACGCTCGTTGTTTTTTTCTATACAACAATGTTGGTAAATCAATTCGATTTTCCAATATGCACATAATATCGACTGAATCCATCAAGATAAGACTTGACGTTCTATTAATAGACAGGCATTCTTTTGAAAAGCCATTAATAGAAATAAACAAGCCAAGTGTTGTTTTTAATTTTGTATTTATTTTCCCCTCAAAAGAATAAATCGTAGAAGGCGATATTACATCTGAAACCCATTTGGCTTCAATCAAATAGTCTTGATTATTAAATGTAAATGCACCATCTATTTGTTCTCCATTTATTTTATACGAACATTTAGGGTCCAAATCAAACAATAGGAACATCTGATTCAGAAAAGATTCGAATTTATAACCCCTCTCCTGATGGTTCGTAATCATTGAAATCGAGTAGAATGTTTCTTTTAATTCATCCAGAGTCGAAGCCAACGTTTTATTTGCTTTTATTATTTCTTGATATTTAATGCGACTTTCTTCTGTCTTGTCCTTCTCGTTTTGAATCTCAATAAATCCTTGTGCCAGTTCCCTTAGAGCAGCCACACTGGCTTTTGCTTTTTGTATTTTCTGTTCACCATCCTGCCATTCTTTAAGATGCTCAAAATTGTCCATATCGGCAACCGCTACCACAAGAGAAATTAAATCTTCCATATAAATATCTTGGCGATTTGTCATCCTGGAAATCAATTCTTCAATGATTGATCTTTTGTATTGATTCCAATCAATTGTTTCTAATATGGCAGTATTTTTGATGGTTTGTCGTATGAATAATCTCAAATCACTCTTCTTCCAATAAATATAAATCAAAGCCTCTTTTAAGGCTACTATGGCTGCTGGAGATATCTTTTTTGAATATGTCATTTCATTGCTGTTTTACTACTTCAATTTGTCCAACTCGACAATATGCGCATCATACCCACTTATCCCTTCTGGAACTTTATTGATCTTCTGTTGACTCAATTCGAAATCGGAATCAATAGTTTCAATATTGAAGGTGAGGTGGAAGTCGGATGGTACTTTATCACGCTCTTTTCTGTCAGGATACTCCTCCTTCAACGGCTCAGCATAGCGTCTTTGCAAATAGCCATCGGGGGCATCAATACTAATACAGGCATCACCCTGAACTCTATACACTTTGTGGTTTTTCTTGTTGGAGTACACAATATAGCTTGCGCTGGTGAAGTCCTTGATGGTCTGTAGTGTCCTGGGGGCTACAAACATGGCGGCACTATAGCCCATGCCGAGTTTCGACAAGTCGGGGTCACCAATATTGACAACCACAAGTGCTTTTTTGGAATCTCTATGCGACGCAAGAGCATAGTCACTGATCTGTTGTCCTGTCAAGAACACAAGCGACCCATGCCACTCTTTGCGAAGCCATTTCTCAGAAACATCTTCGCGTTTGGATTTCCTGAATGCCATCTCGTTATAGAGACCGATATTTAGCATGGCATTGATGTTGGCTTGCTCAAAGTGAGTCTCTTCCGAGAGCGAATACACAATGTAGGGTCCATCCGGTCTTTCATAACCATTGTTGTCCATCCATTCTGTAGAACGGGTTTTCCAACTCTCAATCCTATAGATATGATAGTCAAGTTTCTCCATGTCATTAATTTCATACAGAACCAAATATCTCGCTGAAACCACATTCTCGTCAATAATACCGCTTCTGTAGCCGTGTCGATTGACACTTGCACGGATGTTGTACATCATGTGGTTCAGAATCCAATCCAACTGGTTCTTGTCACCACTGCGACAACCACCCACCAAGAAAACCTCATCCTTGAAATCAGCAAAACGGAATACTTGCGAGCCACTTCCTTGCTTTATTGCCGGAGTATTATATGTCAGGTCAGCAAATTTGTTAATGACATCACGCGGGTCGGTACCCAATGTGTAATGACGGATGTTGAAGTCCTTGCTCAAGTCCGACAACAGCTTCATGTTGTCGTCATAATATTCCGGCCTAGATTCCAAAGATAGATACAAGAATTCCTCCTCTTTATAGGGACGAAATGCCTTGCCAAGCAACTTGCGGAAATACTTCTGTTCAATCACACAATCCAGTCTGTCATAAGAAGAGTTATGTCCACTATCACAATTGTCTTCTGCAAAAGGCTTTAGTTGTAGCGAAAAAAGACAATACTTGCTTTCTAAATCCTTTATGTTCTTGTTGCTCTGCCTGTTCTGTGTATTATCCTTTATTGCGCATTGCTCCCAAGAATCCTCTCTCACCATGTAATTATCGTTTACTGCTTCTATCTCACATTGGAACAAATCGAAAAAATCTAATTGTCTAACTACAGCAGTCCTAAGTATTTCAAACGTTTTTCCATGAAAAGTAGGCACGGAAGTATTATCTGCATTTAGACGCACTTTGGCTTTGTCATAATTGTAAAAAACAAAATCACCACCGCCGTTCCATCCAATAGCGTCAGAGATTCCTGTGTCGTCACCATTTACAACCATATCCATACGCTTGACAACCAACTCGGACATTTGATTTCCAATTTCAATGCCAATGTAATGACGATTCAATTTGTGAGCAGTCGCAATTGTAGTGCCAGAGCCAATATAACAATCAAGGACATAATCACCTTCATCGCTCGCAATCTCAATAATGCGTTTCAGTAATTCTTCAGGCTTTGGCGTTTCAAAGACGTTTTCTTTATCAGGAAACAGAGCCATCAGCTGTTTCTTGGCACTATCAGAGGTTCCAACTTCATTGGCCAGCCAGATTGTTTCTGGCGTAAGACCTATCTTTGCATCGCGTAAGAATTTCTTGACTCGAGGAGTATTGCTTCCGTCTTTTCCAAACCAAATGTTTCCTTCGGCAATCTCGCGCTTCATACGCTCCTCATTATAGATCCAACAACGGCCTTTGGGAGGATTATGTTTAACTCCGGTAGGTGAAACTACCGTATAAAACTGACTTGGAACGGCATGACCGGATTGTACATTTGCCGTAACAGATTGCCAGGGGCCTCGAGGATCGTTGTCAGGATTCTTGTACTTGCTATTGATATAATCCTCATCAACGGGAAGTAGATTTCTCTTTTTCTTAAATTCCTTTATGTCTTTTGCATAAACTAGGATATATTCATGATTGCAAGAGAAAACGGCACGATTCTCACGTGATTTTCGCTGTTGCCAAATAATAGTACCGGCAAAGTTTTCTCTGCCGAAGATTCTATCTGCCTCAACCCTTAAATAAGCCATTTCACTATCGTCAATTGAAATCCAGATGCTGCCATCTTTCGATAATAGTGGTTTTAAGAGATTAAGCACCCGTCGCATGTCTCTCAGCCAATCACCTTGAGTGTTATTGTCGTCGTAATAATGATAAGTTTCTCCATTGTTATATGGAGGATCGATATATATACACCTAATTCGGTTTGCAAATTCTGGCCACAATTCAGACAGAACATCCTTATTATCTCCGTGAATCAGGATATTTCGACATTCCTTATCACCAGTAGAATAGGTGGCATTGAATGTGAATTTAGTATTATCTTGTATCTGCATGTTATCTATTTGTACAAACAATCAGTATTTCTGCCTCGTCTGATGATTCCAAGAAATGCTCTGTGGAATTGAGTTTGTTATGGGTAAAATGACCAGCAGAAACCACTTCTACATTATTGAAATAATTACCTGCCCACGACATCAGCTGGCTAATGGTTACTACTCTTGGATGAGATTCTTTGGTCTCATCATATGGTGAATATGACAGCAACAAGTTTCTCCCAGAAGCAGATATCGTTTTGAACATTTCTTCGAAAGCTTGTGGTGCCTTGCTCCTAATGCAAAATGGTGACTGGTGCCTGTCTTTGCGATATATTCCATTGCTGACGTGCGTACTTCCATGTATCTTAACAGTTGATATTTCTGGTACATCGTCAAGCGCCATTGTTTCAAGAACATGGTAAAATCGACTATAATGATCACGAGTATAAGGAGGGTCAGCATAGATAGTTCTAACATTGTCTGGCAACTTTTTAAGACACCCCATATAATCACCCTGAAGAATCGTATTATTGTACTTTCCTTTTGGTAGAGAAACGTACTTATCTAACCATTCTTCAAAGAGTGCAGTCACATCAACTGTTTTGTCTTTAATCGCTTTGTTATAGACAAGCCTCTTGATTTTACCTTTAGAATCGCGTGCTTTAATAGGTTGCGCGAAATGCTTTCCTACTGTGCAGGCAATATCGCTGGTAGTACTGAGAAGGGCTGCTAAAAGCACATTCTTATCAGCTGTATTAGGATGGTTTCTAATAGCATCCATAATAACATCTATCTGAACGGCTTGGCTATAAGAGAAATATACACCGCCATAATATCGAGAGATAAGCGACTCCTTACCCATAAGTCCTGTTTTTTTCAGCTTTTTATGGACTTGATTCTGAACAGGAGCTATCTTCGATTCTGTTTTTTCCAGATTATACACCTCTAAAGAACCATGTTCTACTATGTCAGTAAGTAATTCGAGGTTCTCATTTCTAATAGCCTCCTCCTCTAAATCAATTAAGGGAGTAAAAGCATCACGTAACTTAGAAGTGATGTCCTTTATATCTGACATGAAAGCCTTGGCCGTTTCTTTCGTAAGGGTACATGGCTGTAATAAAGCATCACAGATGACTTTCGAATAATGCTGAATATCACAAGCAACAACAGAAAACAACCTTGAGAGTTTATATGAAACGCAACCAGAGCCAGCAAACAAATCACATACCCCTGCATCATCAGGGGTCACTTTGCGAACATTCTCCTCAATAAAATCAAGAAGTCGCAATTTGCTGCCAAGATAGTTGAGAGTTCTAAAATCGTAAGCCATGTTAGATAATCAGTTCAGGATACAATGCATGAATAGCTTCCACATCAGCTATGTGGCGTCTCATCAAGCCCTTTCTTCCCTTTTGATTTGCTGTCTCCAGATAAAGATAATCTTTTATCTTCTTATAGGCATCATCAGCTGGCATTAAGACCTGATACATATAGTTTTGTGCATCTTCTTTTACGAATAGGCCAATAGGACGATCATCTCCAGAGGGATATGGCAGATTTGTCTCATCACAACGTAACTCAAATCGGTAATTCTTGCTTTTTACAGTAACCGATTGACTTTCTGTTACCTCTCCTAAAGAACCATCTTTTTTGATATTCGTAAGTTTTACCTTATATGAGTTATCTCCTTTCGTGGCACCAAAGAAATCTTCAAAAACATCTTGGCTAAAATTCGCTTGTTTCCATCTGCTGCCTGCTTTAGGTATTTCCGCAATCAAGACGGCATTATCAATTTTAACTGATCTCTCAACTTCTTTTGTCGCTTTCTTTGAAGTTTTCACTTGCTTTACTTTTACAAGCCTCTTCGGACGAAAACCATCTGGATATTTCTGAATCTTAGCTTTCTTAAATGTAATCGCCTCTTTCTTCGTCTCTTCTTTTTTGTCTGTGCCATCATCATATCTTTTGGAACGCAGTTCCTCGGAAGTGATAATTTTATCTTTATACAAATCGTTAATCAGTTTCTGAGTAAGAGGATATAGATGTGTTTCTGTCCCATCTAATATCCCTTTCCAATAACGATAGAAATCATCATGAACTGAAGATGGATCTATAGTGTCTTTTATCAGCAAGGAACACTCTATATTTTGTACAAGACCAGGAACCGTTAGATTGTTCGAGCCAACAATCAGCGTAAAAATATCTCTGTTCTCGAATAAATACACCTTTGGGTGGAAGATGTTGTTTGAACTTGTGTGATAAATTCGTGCGTCAACATCCCATGTCAATACTTCTTCTAGGGCTTCTTTTGAAGTTGCCTTTTGGTCAACGCCAAGAACAACTTTGATTCTCATTCCCTTTGCCTTGCCCTCCTCTATATACCTAGTCAAAGCAGAGACTCCCCCATAGCTTGCAAATGCAACGAGACAAGTAAAGCTGTCGTATACATTTGATTCGAATTGCTTGACCAATTCTTTTCCAACAGAGGAATCCTCCTCGATGTTATAACCTTGTCCGATAATTATTGTTTCCATATTGCTGAGTATTGAGTTATTTCTTTAATCCTTCAACCTGCCCTAGCTGCTTCCCATCCTCTGTACACCAATATTCCCATCCATTACGATTACCATGTAGAATGATTGAAGCAACAGAACTTAGAGCAGTCGAGCCTTTAATTTGAGTATAGAATGTGTGGTTTAGCATGAATACAAGCTGATGCTTGTCATTATATGCAATGACTCCATCTTCTAAAAGTTCCTGGCGCTGTTCTTCTACCCAGGGATATTTATCAGGTGTAGAGAAAGCCGTATTCAGCACTGAAGATTCAAGCACCTCAATGCTTCCATTGTCTGGATAAAATGTTCCCACCGCATATCCCTCTTGGCAATCAATCACAACCGGAATCTTGGTTACAATTTCCCCCTTGGCCTCGAAATAAGGATAGAGTCGAGAAATACAAGAAATGAGATAGCGTGTACGCTCATCAACATCCTCAATAGTCCAATGAGCTTTCAGTAGAATCGCTTCATTCAACTTCAGGTGGCTTGTTGAGGAAAGAATTCTTGTCTTGTATTCCCATACGTTGTTGCTCATCTTGCTGTTATCAGGACGTGCAGCTAATGTGAGGTTGCCTAGTCGGTGCAGGTTTTGCTCGTATGTTTCTGCATCTGTCCGAAGAGCATCATACCATTCTTGAGTAGGCTTCTGGGGCATAAGATGCTCAATGCTCAACTTGGAGAAGTCGACAGGTGCAGGATTGTTTTCACTCTCCAACTTGCAAAGGAAGATGTTGAGCCATGTGCGTAGGTTGTACATATTCGCATTAAGAATGCGCTCTTCCAACTTCTTGTCGTCAGGCATTTCCATTGCATTGCCCTTGTTGCGATTAACAAGGTCTTTCTTGAAAATAACCACAAGGTTGGAATAATCGCCATTGCAGTCGGCCAATGTTTCTTTCAGCAACGTCGGGAAATAGTTTGAAATGGAACTTGTGTCAAGGTCACAAAGTGCACGACGCATTAGGAATGAGTTGAGAACAGTGATAACATCTGCCAACTGCTGAATGCTGATGAATGGCAAGCCTTTTGTGTCTGTACGTTTGCTGAGTGACATATACTCCATAAGCAGAGGGGCAGGCATGTCAGACAGAATATGCCGGAATTCTTCGATGGGCTTACGTAGTGTTGTGTCAAGCTCAGAAAGCGGTTGGGCATATACCGCATAGTGGCAGCGGGCATATTGAACCACTTCCTTGAAAATGCCCTCAACACCTATTTCTTTTTCGGTAGCAGCAAACCATTCGGTAAAGACGCGATAGACATCACTCTTCTTTACTGTGCCTTGTCGTTTTGCAATCAAGAAGAAACGGAAGTATGATTCCAATTTCTTCGAGTCGGTGGAAATCAACTTCTCCAATTCCTTCCAATACTTGTTGTAATACTCATCCTGCTTTACGCTCTCAATGGGCATAAGCATGAAGTTACGTATGAGGTCGGACGCAGTCAGTTTGGCACCTGTCGCATTGATGCTTTCGAAAATCTTCTGCGGATAATCGTCGTTGCTGATTGGTACACATACGAGATATAGACGGTTCATTGCCAACAATACATCATTTAGCGAGAATCGCTCGGTCAAAGACTTAATCTCATTTTTGATGTACTCGAAGTTCAACCACACATTCGATTTCTTATCCTCGATATTCGAGAAATCCCTGTTCACAATCTGCTGATATACGATATCATCACTGACAAGCGGCTTTAGCTTGTATTTTGCAGTTTCATCGTATGGGTTGATGAGATACTGCATCTCCAAGCGTTTTGCCTCTTCCTCCATACCACGTTCAAGCATCAACTCTTTCACAGCATATAGAGACAGGAACAATGTAGTCAATCGCTGTTGTCCATCAATGACAGAACGCTCTCTTCTCGAAAAGTCAAGAGAGCGTTCAAGGTAAATAATGATACCAATAAAGTGCTTGTTGCGCTCACCCCTCAGCACGGCCTTAATATCGTCAAGCAGTTGTTTCACCTCTCTGTTTGCCGTCCAAGTATAGTTGCGCTGATAAGCAGGAATAACGAACTGCACCCCTGACGATGCCAGCAGCAGTTCCAATAATCCAACCTTAGCAGGTGTATTCTCTTGTATCATATTTTACTTTTTCCGTTTTACTTTTTCTTTGTTCCATCCTTCCGATGTTGTCGTCATCCGCATTGCCTCTTCTCACCCTCTTCTTGGCCTCTTCTCACCCTCCTCATACCCTCGGCTCCTTTTGATGGCAGTTTCCCAAATCCTTTTTCGCCCTCTTTTCACCGCCTAAGCTTCGCCTATGCTACGCCTAAGGTACGCCTATACTACAACAACATCACGCCCACACGCACGCGCGTATGGATTTGCAAAGGTACGAAGAAAATGCCATATAGGGAAATTTATTTTTTCACCATCTGTTTTGAGAACGTTTTCCTCTCCTGAACTTCGCCTATACTCTGCCTATACTTCGCCTATGGTATCAACGTCAGTTCCGGCTGGTTTTGGTTTGCTCCACTGCGGTCGCAGGCCGTTCGCTGGTACTCAGGCAGGTCGGTTTTTGAGCGTTACCTTCCGAGGATGATGGCAAGGAGTTCCCAAGGTGTAGGCAAGGACTTGGCAAGGTGTAGGCAAGGACTTGGCAAGGTGTAGGCAAGGACTTGGCAAGGTGTTGGCATACTCTTCGCATACTCAAACAGGCCTTTTGAGTATGGCTACACTATGCCATCACTATGCGAACACTATGCGAAGTGCGGCAGAAGGGTATGGGATAAACTGTAGGATTCGGTTGACAAGGAACCCAAGGACTCCAAAAGAACACCAAAGGAGGGGTAAAGGAGGGGTAAAGGAGGGGTAAAGGAGGGGTAAAGGAGGGGTAAAGGAGAATCACGATGCCTCAAAACAGAACATCATGTCGAGCGCCGCGGTCTTGTTCACCTTCTGTCCCCAGCCGCGTCCCTTGTCTTCTTCGCGCTCGTTTATTTCGCATAATCCGATGAAGCGGAAGAGGCGGTTGAACACCCTGTATCCGTATGCCCTGTAATCGGCCATCATCGGAAAGGCTTCGGCATATTCCGCAGTATAGAAATCCGTGTGCCGCCACTCGCTTCCATAACGGTGCAGCAGCCACAGCGAATAGAGCCTTCCCACATTGCCCACCTCCATATCGTCGTAGGCATCCAACCAGCCCGTGTTGTAATCCCGCAACAGAAACAGTAACGTCGTGCGCAACAGTGCGTTTCGGTCTTCCAACAGCCGTCGGCCCTTGGCCGTGAGCGACATCTTGCTCGTGCGGGTCTTTATCAAACCACACTCCCGAAGCACCACTCGCAGCACCTGCACCTCTTCGGTCTTGGGCTCGCTCTTCTGTTTATACCAGTCGGTGCTCCAACTATGGGAACCCATCTGATACAGCTCGTCCACTATCTTGGGCGGAATATATCCGTTTGCCGTCAGTTTCAGCTCGCCACCAGACAGTAACGTCATCATGTGCAGGACTTGCCGCATATAAGGAATCTGTCCTATCTGCTCGTCCGACAAGGTGCGGAGTCGGACGGGACAGCCCTCCTCGAAAGGGCAATACAGCATCATATACATCTGATGCGGAGTGAAAAACGCTTGTGATGCCATGTTTCAGTTTTTTCGTTTTTACTTTAATGGATGGATTTCAATCCCTCTTCTTTGCCTCTTCTTACCTTCTTCTTACCCTCCTCATGCCCTCTGTCTTGGTGGCGTACTCTATGTCGTCTTTCACAACAATACCGTTACTCCACTCTTGCGCGGCGGACGGTGAGGGCGACGGAGAGGGTGCTGATGGCCATCACCAGAAGGAAGGTGGCGAGGAAGTCCACGGCGCGCATGCTGACGGGGAAGGCGCTGACAACGAAGTTGCCGTCGCCCATGCGGATGATGCCGAAGGTCTGCTGCAGCCAGCAGACGACGAAGCCCAACACCAGGCCCAGCACCACGGCCATGGCGCAGATGAGCAGCCCCTCGGCCAGAAAGGCCCGCCGGATGGTGCGGCGCTCCATGCCCATGGAGCGCAGGATGAAGATGTCGTCGCGCTTGTTGATGATCAGCAGCGACAGCGACGCCACGAGGCTCAGCGTCGAGATGAGCACGATGAGCGACAGCACCAGGTAGATGCCCAGGCGCTCCGTGCGGTAGATCTTGTAGTACAGCGGCTGCTGGTCGTGCCGGTCCTTGACCAGGAGTGGCTGGGTGGCTGAGTGGCTGAGTGGCTGAGTGGCAGAGTAAGTGGCAGAGTTACTGAGTCGCTGAGTAGCAGAGTAAGTGGCAGAGTTACTGAGTCGCTGAGTGGCTGAGTGGCTGAGTGGCTGAGTGGCAGAGTGGCTGAGTGGCTGGGTGGCTGAGTGGCTGAGTGGCTGAGTGGCTGAGTGGCTGAGTGGCTGGGTGGCTGAGTGGCTGGGTGGCTGGGTGGCTAGGTGGCTGAGTGGCTGGGTGGCTGGGTGGCTGAGTGGCAGAGTGGCTGAGTGGCTGAGTGGCTGGGTGGCTGAGTTATTTGACTGCGTAGCCACTTTGCCACTCAGCGACTCAGTAACTCTGCCACTTACTCTGCTACTCAGCGACTCAGTAACTCTGCCACTTTGCAACTTGGCTACTTTGCCACTCAGCGACTCAGTAACTCTGCCACTCAGTATCTCAGCCACTCTGTCGCGCACCTTCTCCACATCCGCGCCGGGCTTGAGCCCCAGGGCCAGCGAGGTGCACTCGTCGGGGGCGTAGTTCATCAGGCGTTGCACGAAGGCGATGTCGGTCAGCACATACTGGCGGTCGATGTCCTGCTGGATGAAGAAGTTGCCCACGGGGTAGGCGTAGCCGATGTTGAAGGCCTGGTCCATGGTGAGGCCCAGTGAGGTGGTGCCGCGCTTGGGTATGTGCACCGCCGCGGGGATGGCCGACGGCAGCCGCATGGCCAGGTCGTGGAATATCTGTCCGCCCACCACCAGTGTCGTCGTCCCTTCGGCCGTGAGGCGGTATTCGCCCAGGGCCAGCAGGGTGTCGATGCCCGTCAGGGCGGCATAGTTGGTGTCCACGCCGCGCAGCTTGACGATGGCCTGGTTCTGCCCGTAGGTCATCCAGGCCGTCTCGGTCACTATGCGCGCCACGCGCTCCACGCCCTCGGTCCTCGTCAGGGCGCCCATGTCGATGTCGCTGGTGTGGAAAGTGCGCCCCTCGGCAGGCTCGATGACCAGCTCGGGGTCGAAGGTGTTGAAGAGACTCTTGGTGACGTCGCCGATGCCGTTGTATACCGACAGCACCACTATCAGCGCCATGGTGCTCACCATGAGCCCCACGAGCGAAATCCACGAAATGACGTTGACCACCGACCGCTGCTTGCGGCTGAAGAGGTAGCGCACAGCGATGAGACGCTCCAGAGTGAAGAATGAAGAATGAAGAATGAAGAATCGGCTGGCGCGGCGCTTCTTCGCGGGCTGGCAGCCTGCGTCCCCTTCGCGGGCTGGCAGCCCGCGTCCCAATTCTTCATTCTTCATTCTTCACTCTTCATTGTTTCAGCAACCGCTCGATGTTCTCGATGTAGTCGAGCGAGTCGTCCAGGTAGAACTCCAGCTGGGGGATGATGCGCAGCTGCTTGCCTTCGCGCATGCCCAGACGGCGCCGCAGGTCGGAGGTGTTCTCGCGTATCAGGGCCAGCAGGCCCTCCTTGGTGCCCTCGCCGATGATCATCAGCGACACATAGATGCGGGCGATGGAGAGGTCAGGCGTGATGCGCACCTGCGTCACCGTGATGAGCGACGGCCCGAAGACCGCCTTCATCTCCCTCAGA
>Ga0310697_10004207_pt1 | contig 14280 bp, 11 predicted proteins | sample 172DNAGHGlowgp2_FD_203883 | JGI IMG/M metagenome (GOLD analysis project Ga0310697, IMG submission 203883) | Sheep rumen microbial communities from Palmerston North, Manawatu-Wanganui, New Zealand - 1728 DNA GHGlow gp2 (v2) (version 2) | ecosystem: Host-associated > Mammals > Digestive system >...
ATAGGTCAATTTGCAGGATAAAACCTTTCGTAACGCCTTTGTTTATCGGCGATTTTGTGAGTCAAGGTGCTTGGAACAAAAATTAACAAATAAAAATCGTCTATAGGTCAAATTGCAGGATAAGACTTTCAGATTTGTAGGAAAACACTACCTTCGCGAGATATCAAGATATTCAAAAAAGGTAGAAAATGTACAAATTGAAATGTCCTGTGTGCGGTGACGCACACACTGTAAAAAACGGAAAACGAAAAGGAGTCCAGACATATTTATGCAACGGGTGCGGATACCAGTTTCGAAACAATCACGTCATACAATTTGATGTTTTATGGAGAAGCTATCAGGAGGGCAAGCAGACCATATCTGAGCTTGCTGCCGCTCACGGGGTAAGCGAGTCCACTATCAAGCGTCGGTTGCGCGAGATAGGAAAGGTCTGGGAGCAGCCACAGCTGTCCGGGAGTGGGTACGTGCACCTCGACGCCACCTATTGGGGGCACAATTGGGGTGTGCTGCTCGCTCTGGACGACAGGTCGGGGATGCCTCTTTACATAGCGTTTGTAGCTAATGAGAGGGTGCAGGACTATGTGGATGCTGTGCACAGCATAGAAAATCGTGGATATACCATCGGTGGAATTGTGATAGACGGGAAGAGAAGCCTCTTCAGCGAGTTTTCATCCTACAAAATCCAGATGTGCCATTACCACATGATACAAATAATGAGGCGATACCTCTCCCAGCATCCGAGACTGATTGCAGCCAGGGAACTGAAGGCCATGGTGGACAATATTGCGAACGAAGACGGCGCTGAATTCGAGAACAAGTTCAGGCGCTGGGAGGCCAAATGGAAGACCGTGCTGAACAGACGTTCCACCCTAAAGTCGGGGGAGACTCAGTTCACCCACAAACGTTTGCGTTCCGCCATGAACAGCGTCAACTTCTATCTTCCTTACCTGTTCACTTACCAGCTGCCAGAATGCGACGGGATGCCAAACACCAACAACAAGATCGAAGGGACTTTTACCGATCTCAAAAAGAATCTCAATAACCACAGTGGTATGTCAAAAGAGAACCGCAAGCGGTTCATAAGTGGGTTTTTCTTGGCATTGAAATCTAAGCTTGAACAGGGTGATAAATGAAACTGGCTCCGCTATGCGCAAAGCCAGTCCCGTTCAATCTTGAGTTTGCAATCCTATTCCTCACGGAGTTGCTCCCCAGCAGAGCTCCGCTATGCTTCAAATTGCGTGGCAAAGATACAAAACTTTTTTGATTTGGGCATCCTGCAATTTGACCTATTGAGACAAAGTGCCAAAATTCATCCTGCAATTTGACCTATACGCCAAAAAATTTACAGTGTGGGGTTTGCAGTTTGCAAATTAACCATGAAAAATGTACAATTTATTTAGATTTCGAATCCGACGCAACTGGTCCAATCAACTTCCGAATTGGCTAGGCCGAGCTAAAGGTTCCGAGTTCCGAATTCCGAATTCCGAATTAATTTTCAATTCTCATTTTTCAACTTTCAACTTAGCCTACGAAGTCCCCTCTTTCCACAACAATCCTGCGTCCGGTGGAGCCCATACGCAGCTGCAGGCAGTCGCTGCACTGCTCTATGCCGTCGCCGAGACAGATCTTGTTGTCGTAAATATTGTATTTCTCGCGGTTCTCCACGGGCGAGAGGTTGGGCATCAGCACGTTGGCTCCTGCCAGCACGCCGAGTTCCCTGCCCAGCGGGTGCAGGCTGCCCAAGGCCGTGGTGGAGGGCAAAAGCACATGGGGGTGCAAAAGACGTATGGTAGAGAGCAGTCGCAGAGTGGTCTCCACCGAGCCGTTGGGCTGGTCGGCGAAAGGCGTGTGCTGTGTGGCCACGAAAGGCCCTATGCCTACCATCTGCGGACGGAAAGTACGGATAAACTGCAAGTCCTTGTGGATAGTCTGCGGCGTTTGTCCGGGCGAGCCAACCATAAAGCCGCATCCCACCTGAAAGCCTATCTCCTTGAGCCATTGCAGACACTGCATACGGTTTTGGAACGACATCTCGGAGGGGTGCAGATAAGAGTAATGGTTCTCGTCGGCGGTTTCGTGACGGAGCAGGTAGCGGTTGGCACCCAAATCGAAGAGGCGTTGGTAGCTCTCTCGCGAGCGTTCGCCCATGGAGAGGGTGATGGCGCAGTCGGGATACCGGGCACGGATTTGCGAGACAAGGTCGCCCAGACGTTCGTCGGTCCACCACATATCCTCGCCGCCCTGAATCACGAAAGTGCGCATGCCGTATTTGTAACCGTCTTGGCAACAGGCCATTATCTCGTCGAACGTCATACGGTAGCGGGGCAAGGTGTTGTTGCTGCGACGGATACCGCAGTAGTTACAGTTGTTTCGGCAGAAACTGGTAATCTCAACCAGTCCGCGAAGGAAAATCTTGTCGCCATAGACCGCCTCCACCGCCTCGCGGGCCTTGGCGTGGAGGTATTTCACGGCGTTGTCCTTCGGCATTTCGAGCAGCCGACGCAGAAACGGCAGACTGATGTCCTGCGTTTCGGCAAGGGCGTCAATCTGTTGAATTGTCTGCAACTCGTCGGCCGAGGCCACAGCCCGTATCTCCTCGCAGCTCTGTGCTATGAGGGAGGACTTGCTGTCGGCCGTTGGCTGGTTGTTGGTTGGTTCTGCCATATCTCTGTAAATCATTTTTATTGTTCTCCTGCTCGCCGTAGGCATGCGGGTCTCTGTAAATCTATTTTGTTTCTCCTTTTCGCCTTCGGCGAAAGAAATCTTTTAAATCTTGTAAATTGTTTCCGCTTTCAGCGGAAAATTGTTTAGATTCACTAGATTTCAGCCGCTTGCGGCTAGGAGAATCAAACTGCCCGTTAGGGCGACCCACATTATTTGCAGTAGGCTTTGGCCATGGCTACGCTGCGCAGCGATTCGGCGTGGGCGTGGGCGCACATGAAACGTGCCGAGGGCATGAAACTGCGTTTGCAGCTCTCGTCGCCATTAAGCTGACGCTCCACATCGAAAATCAGCAGGTAACCCATTATTATAGCGGCAATTACATCGGTCTGCATACGACGGAAATCGTAGTCGGTCTCGGCATTGGCGTTGGCCATTTCGGCAAGAGCCTTGTAGTTCTCAGTTGCCTGACGCAGAAGCTCGCGCAGAGGCTCCAACTCGCTGTGGATTGGACGTGCGTCGTATTCCTCGATTTTGGCTATGTATGCGCCGTTGGCGATGCCTTTCTGTGCGGCCACCACCTGCAGCTGCGAAGTGCCTTCGTAGATGCTCAGGATACGTGCGTCGCGGTAGAGGCGTTCGCAGGCATATTCTTTCATAAATCCGCTGCCGCCGTGCACCTGTATGCAGTCGTAGGCGTTGCGGTTGGCATATTCCGAAGCAGAGAGTTTCAGCAGCGGGGTGAGTATGTCGGCTGTGCGCGAGGCACGTTTGTAGTCGGCACGTTCGTCGCCTTCCAGCTTGCCTTTGGCCTCGTAAGCCTTGTAGGTGTCCACCATACGTGAAGTCTCGTAGAGAAGGGTACGTGCGGCGTCGGTGCGGGCGCGCATAGTGGTGAGCAGGTCGCGCACGGCGGGGAAATTCTCGATGGCCTGACCGAACTGCTCGCGTTCTGCGGCGTATGCCACGGCTTCGCGACAAGCGGCCTCGCACAGTCCCACCGACTGGGAGCCGACACCCAAGCGGGCGTCGTTCATCAGTGTCATCACGTATTTGATAAGTCCCAGACGGCGTTCACCGACGATATAGGCGGGGGCGTTGTTGAACACCAGCTCTGCCGTGGGCGAGCCTTTGATACCCATCTTATTCTCCAAACGACGCACGGTAAGTCCGCCGTCGTTGCGGTCGTAAACATAGTACGACAGTCCGCGGCCGTCGTTGGTGCCTTCTTCGGAACGTGCCAAAACCAGATGAAGGTCGGCACCGCCGTTGGTGATGAAACGTTTCACACCGTTGAGACGCCAGCAGTTGTTGGCCTCGTCGAAAGTGGCTTTCAGGCGCACGCTCTGCAGGTCGCTGCCTGCGTCAGGTTCGGTGAGGTCCATGGAGCAGGAGGCTCCCTCGTAGATACGGGGCAGGAATTTGTCCTTGATGGCCTCGTCGGCAAAGGAGCTGATAGTCTCGGCGCAGTCCTGCAGGCTCCAGATGGTGGCAAAACCGGTGTCGGCACGCGAGATAATCTCCGTTGTCATGATGAAAGGCACATACGGGAAGTTTAGGCCGTGGTATTTGCGGGGCATGGAGATGCCGAACAGTCCCGACTGTTTAAGCACGTCGTAGTTCTGGCGTGTGCCTGGGGCATACACCACTTCGTTGTTGTCGATGTGCGGACCCACGTGGTCCACCTCCTCGGCGTTGGGGGCTATCACGTCGCCGGCGATGTCGCCCACGAGCTGAAGCACACGGTCGTAGTTTTCCATTGCCTCGTCGGCGTTGGCGGGAGCATCCTCATACTGGCCGTTGTCGGCGAAACCGCGCTCCTTCAGGGCGGCGATTTTCTTCATTTCGGGATGCGTGAGATGAAATTTAAGGCTGTCGTTATCTGTGTAGAAATTCATAACTTTCGGGTATTATTTTTTGTTTTTGTTGTAACAAGCTATCAGTTGCGGCACCACTTTGCACACGTCGCCGATAATGGTGTAGTCGGCGATGGCGTTGATAGGCGCCTCGGGGTCGGTGTTGATGGATATTATCTTGCCCGACTGGTCCATTCCCGCACGGTGCTGCACGGCTCCGGATATACCGCAGGCGATATACAGCTTGGGACGCACGGTAACGCCGGTCTGCCCTATCTGGCGGTCGCCTTCGGCAAAACCGGCATCCACGGCGGCGCGGGTGGCTCCCACCTCTCCGCCAAGGGCCTGTGCCAGCTGGTGCAGCATCTCGAAATTCTCCTTGCTGCCCATGCCGTAGCCTCCGGAGACGATGATGGGCGAGTTTTTGATGTTGATTTTCTGCTGCTCTATCTCGCGGGCTATAATCTTCACACATTCGTCCTCGCCGCGCAGGTAGTTGTCGGCGTTCAGTGCCATAACGGTGCCTTTGTAGTTGGCGTCGAGCACCTCTTTTTTCATCACGCCTTCGCGCACGGTGGCCATCTGTGGACGCGTCTCGGGGTTCACGATGGTGGCGATGATGTTTCCGCCGAAAGCGGGACGAATCTGATAGAGGATGTCGTCGTACTGTTTTTTAGTTACCTTGTCCTCGTAGGAACCTATCTCCAACGATGTGCAGTCGGCGGTGAGGCCGCAGCGCAGGTAGGAGGAGATACGCGGGGCGAGGTCGCGTCCCACGCAGGTGGCACCCATAAGAACGATGTCGGGACAGTTTTCCTCGATGACCTTTGAAAGCACCGCAAAATGAGGCAGGGTGCGGTAAGGCGACAGACGACGGTCGTCGGCCTTGAAAACCTTGTCCACGCCAAAGGGGTAGAGTTGTTTTTCTATCTCGCCAAGGGCGTTGCCGCAAACGAGGGCGGCAAGCTGGGTGTTGAGCCTTGTGGCAAGGCTGCGGCCCTTGGTGCAAAGTTCCAGACTCACATCGGCGATGTGGCCGTTTTCTGCTAATTCGCAATATATCAGTATCATGTTTTTTCTCTTTTTTGATGTTAATACTACCCGATGATATGGTCTTTCATCAGTCCGGCCACAAGCTCGTTGAGGGCGGCTTCGGTGGGTTCCACCTGCTGTGCGTCCTTGTGGGCAAGCACCACATTGTCGATCTTTTTCACCTTGGTGGGCGAGCCTTTCAGTCCCAGACGTTCCATTTCGGGGTCGATGGCGTCGGCGTTCCATATCTCGGGCGCGGCCTTGGCATATTTCAGCAGACGGTGTGCGTGCGGATAGCGGCAGTCGGTTGCCGAAGCGGTGACGGTAACAAGCACCGGAAGGGTGGCCTCCACTGTCTCCACGCCGTTGTCCAAGCGGCGGGTGAGGGTTATGGTGTTGCCCTTGAGGCTTACCAGCTTTTCGGCGTAGGTAATCTGCGGCAGGTTGAGTTTTTCGGCCACCTGCGGACCTACCTGCGCGGTGTCGCCGTCGATAGCCTGACGGCCACCGAACACCATATCGTAATGTCCTATCTTTTTAATGGCACATGCCAACGCATAGGATGTGGCGAGGGTGTCGGAGCCGGCAAAACGCATGTCGGAGATAATGACGCCTTTGTCGGCGCCACGCGAGAGGGCGTCGCGGATTATAGCGGCGGCACGGTCGGGACCCATGGTGAGGACGGTGATTTCGGTGCCGGGGTTCTGTTCTTTCACCTGCAATGCCATTTCGAGGGCTTTCAGGTCTTCGGGGTTGAAAATGGCAGGCAATGCCTGACGGTTTACGGTGCCGTCGGCGTTCATAGCGTCGGGACCCACATTCTGGGTGTCGGGCACCTGTTTTATCAGTACTACTATTTTATACATATCGTTTTTTTATTTCCCCGCTCTGAGCGGAGTTTTATTGAAAGGCAACCTCTACGAGGTTGTCATGGTTTTTCTTGTTTCTTCTTTACTGAAAGGCAACCTCTACGAGGTTGTGGTGGTTTTCTTGTCTTTTTTAATATATAGTCCCTTCGGGACATTTTGGTTTTTTGTTATATTTTAATTTAACTTATGACTTATCTTTCTATCGAAGATGCTAACAGTTAAACAGTTAAACAATTCAACAGCTCAACTCACATCATCCGAGGGCGAGGCCGCCGTCGCAGCAGATCACCTGTCCTGTTACATACTCGGAGAGGTCGGAGGCGAGGAACAGAGCCAGCTTGGCAATGTCTTCGGGCAGGCCGGGACGACGCATGGGTATCCGTTTCTTCCATTCTTCGATAACCTCTTCGGAGAGTTTGCCGGTCATGGCAGTCTGTATAAAGCCCGGGGCGATGGCGTTGCTGCGTATGTTGCGGCTGCCCAGCTCCTTGGCCACTGATTTGGTGAAACCGATGATACCGGCCTTGGAAGCGGAGTAGTTGCACTGTCCGGCATTGCCGTTAACGCCCACTATCGACGACATATTGATGATAGAGCCTTTGCGCTGACGCATCATCATGGCGGAGAACACTTTGGTGTAGTTGAACACCGAGGTGAGGTTGAGACGGATGACGCGGTCCCAGTCATCGGCGGACATACGCATAAGCAGGGTGTCGCGGGTGATGCCGGCGTTGTTCACCAGCACATCCACACGGCCGTATTTCTCGGCTATTGTCTTGCCCAGCTCCTGAGTCTGCTCCAGCGACGAAGCGTCCGCGGCGAAGAACTCGGCGCGTACGCCGAAAGCCTTGAGTTCGTTGGTTACAGCTTCCGAGCGTTCGTCGGCACGGATATCGGTGAAGAGTATGTCTGCACCGTTTTTGGCAAATTCGAGGGCGATACTACGTCCTATTCCTTGTGCTGCCCCGGTAATAAGGGCTATTTTTCCTTCTAATAATTTCATATCGTGTGTTTTATTATGTTATCTTTAAATATGTTGGTCAACTTTTTTTGAATGAACCCAAACTGCAAATATACGATTTTTTTTGTAATTCAGTGAACTGTGATCTGTGAACAGTGAACTGAAACGGTCGTTGGTCATATGTCTTTGGTCAGTGGACTATTGACTACATATTATTTAAGTAAAGGTCGCGTCTCTCCGAGACGCAGTTTTTCTGAGGTTTATTCTCACCCCCACACTGCGTTCCTTGTGTGGGGTTATTGAGCTCATGTGTCTCCGACACATTTTTGGTAAATAATTTAATTATCATTTTTACTTTTGACTTTTGTCCTTTGACCCATGACCTTTGTCCTTTGACCTTTGACCTTTGACCTTTGACCTTTGACCTTTGACTTTTGACCTTTGACAAATAATTACTAATTACTCATTACAAATTACTAATTAGATTTTTCTTACTGCCACGCAGGCGTTCTGTCCGCCGAAGCCAAAGGAGTCGGAGATGGCTATGTCGGCCTGAACTTGGCGTGCGGTATGCGGTATGTAGTCGAGGTCGCAGTCGGGGTCGGACTCGTTGAGGTTGATAGTGGGCGGCAGCACTCCGTGTTTGAGGGTGAGAGCCGTAGCCACCATCTCAAGTCCTCCAGCTGCTCCGAGGCAGTGTCCGAACATCGACTTGTTGGAACTTATCATGGCCTTGCGTGCCAGCTCTTCGCCGAGCGACTGTTTCAGGGCCATGGTCTCGGTTTTGTCGTTGAGGGCCGTGCCGGTGCCGTGGGCGTTCACGTACAGCATCTCACCATTGTATTTGGCTTCTTTCAGCGCCTGCTCGATGGCGATGGTCTGCGACTTGGCGTCGGGACGCGGAGCTGTGTAGTGGTAGGCGTCGCAGGTGTTGCCGAAACCGCACACCTCGGCGTAAATCTTGGCACCGCGTTTGCGGGCGTGTTCGTATTCCTCGAGGATGACGATGCCGGAGCCTTCGCCGATGACGAAACCGCCACGACGTTTGTCGAACGGCAGCGAAGCCTCGTCGGGGTTGGTGGCAAGCGAAAGGGCTTTGCTGTTGGCAAATCCCGACACAGCTATGGGCACTATGGCCGACTCGGCACCACCGGCGATGATAGCGTCGGCATATCCGTGTTTGATGTTGCGGAACGCCTCACCAATGGAGTGTGTGGCGGTGGCGCAAGCCGTAACTATGGGCAGGCAGGGGCCTTCGGCATGGTAGGCTATGGCTATGTTGCCCGCGGCGATGTTGGAAATCATCATCGGCACAAAGAGGGGCGACACGCGGCCCACGCCTTCGGTCATCATTTTTTCGTGCTCGGAGCAGAGGGTGTGTATGCCACCCACGCCGGAGCCCACAAAGACGCCCAAGCGTTCGGGTTCCATCTCCAGTCCGCTGTCGGCCATGGCCTGCGAAGCGGCGGCGAGGGCGAACTGCGAGTAACGGTCGGCACGACGCATCATGCCTTTGTCAACGTCGTAAGCAGCGGGGTCGAAATCGGTAATCTCGGCGGCGACGCTCACTTTAAGACCTTCGGTGGGTATATTTTGTATCGGACGGATGGCGCAGACACCTTTCTGCAGATTGTCCCAAAAGGTGGCCACATCGTTTCCAAGCGGCGAAACCACGCCTAATCCTGTTATAACTACTCTTCTTTCCATTTATTTAATGTTTAATTGTTGTGTGTTTAGTTGTTTAATTGTTGGTCGGTCGCTGGTCTTTTGTCATTTGACCTTTGACAATACATTCCGAATTCCGAACTCCGAATTCCGAATTAAAACCTACCATTCCAGCAGACAGGCGGCGGAGACAAAACCGGCTCCGAAGGCCGACATCACTATCTTGTCGCCGTCGTGGATACGTCCTTGGGCCAGCATCTCGTCGAGCAGTATGGGTATGCTTGCCGATGAGGTGTTGCCGTAGTATTCGATGTTGGTGGGGAATTTCTCCTCGGGCTCTTTGAGCAGCGAGCGTATGCCGTCGACAATACGTTTGTTGGCCTGATGGATAAGGTAATAATCGATGTCGGAGGGCGTAAGTCCCTGACGGGAAAGGAGTTTCATAATGTCTTTCGACGATTCCGACACAGCTTGGCGGAAAAGCTCGCGGCCTTTCATCACCAGCGGCTGGCCGTGTTCGTGCTCCTTCTCGAAAGGCGTACTCTCGAGCGGACGCTCGTAGTACAGCACGTCGCGGTTGGAGATCATCGTAAGCTGCACGTCCTTGAACGAATCGCCGGGGCCCACAATCACGGCTCCCGCGCCGTCGGCAAAGAGGATGCTGCAGTCGCGTTCGTGCCAGTTGCAGTATTTCGACGGCTCTTCGGCGCAGAGTATCATGATATACCTTGCGTTTCCGGCCTTTATCATGCTGTCGGCCAGCATCATAGCATTGACAAAGCCTGCGCAGGCCACGTTGATGTCCAGTCCTGCGCACTTAACACCGATACGATCCTGCATAATACAGCTGATGCCCGGTGTTACATGGCGGTTGGCCACATTGGAGCAGATGAGGAAATCGATTTGTTCGGGGCTGAGTCCCGATGCCTCGATAGCTTTTTTGGCGGCTGTCTCGGCTATGTCGTAAAGACTTTCGGTGGAAAGCAGACGACGGGCTTTGATGCCAGTGCGTTCGGTAATCCACTCATCACTTGTATCTAAGAAGGTCGCTAATTGGTTGTTGGTAACCGACAATGTCGGTAATGCGCTTCCTGTTCCTATTATTTTCATAACGTTTAATAGTTAGTTTCGTTTTACAAATAGGTACAGTTGAGTAAACAAACTGTGCCAGTATTTTACAGTTTTTTTACTTCAATTGCGCAATGCAAAGGTACAACTAATTTCTGAAACCACCAAACTCCGCCAATACGTTAGAAAACCAAAGCACTGATTTTTAATGCTTTGACATTTTTTACTTAACAATAATTAACGAGTGCGGGGGTAAAAAACGCCTCGCCTTTTAGGCAAAAATAATTTGAAAAACGGCAGATTTCAGATGCGTGATTGGGCATTAGGCATTGATCTCAGGGTTCTGGTCATTTGACCCACATCTCCGAATTGGCTAACGTATTTCGGCAAATCATAATTGGGGCTCCTGCTCAGCTTCGCTTCGCGAAATTATGGAAATCTTGTAAATAGCTTTCGCCTTCAGCGAAATATTGTTTAGATTTACAAGATTTGTTCACACTACTGATTTATTTCATAGGTGTTCACGATTGCTTCGCAATTCAGCCCGAAGGGCTAGGAGTATTAATTCAGCCGCTTGCGGCTAGGAGTTTCCGAATTGGCTAACGCCGAGCAAAAAAGTTCCGCATTCCGAGTTCCGAACTCCGAATTAAAAACTTCCTCCTACGTAAAACCGCACCTGCTTATTTTTTTCGACATTTGGCAGCCACAAGCTGCAGGCAGATGCACAAAACTACAGGCGCGCAGATAGTGAATACTCCCTTTGCCATCTCCCAGTCGAAAGGAATAAGAACAACTCCCACTGCCACAGACAAAACTCCCGTAAGAATAAAGCCCAACCTCATTTTGGATTTGAACGTCGCTATGTCGAAGTTCTTCTTTTCTTCTTCGGACATTGTGTTGTAGCCCGCTATCAAGCCGGGATGTTTGTAAACCGCCATGACCAAAAGGATGTAAAACAATCCGAGTATTATATTTATCAAATCCATGATATGCAAAAAAAATGCAGAATTTGTTTTGTTCGAAGTTGATATGCGATTTTAATGTTTATTGCAGATGATTTGATTTAGAGTCTTTCGAAACACCCATTTATAGTTTGACAAAAGGCAATCTATACGGCTTGAACTGTGCAAAAACATGGCAAAGTCGTTCTTTGTCCACAGCCTTAGCCCAGCCGATATGTTCGTTTTGAATGCCTACACAATTCTGATTTATATCAATTCCAGTTTTCAGCAACAGTGTGTCGCGGCTATAAACCCATAGTTCGCTTTCTACTGTAGCCATATCTCCACCGGAAATCTCAAACGAGAAAAAATCCTTCAATTGCCGCAATACTGCGGTGTCAGTACAGACCAACATCCGTCGGGTGGACATTCCGTCAGGAAGGTCGTTCCAATCGTCAGAAGATAGATAAAGAACAGCTTTGCCGTTGCTTAAATCAATATCTTTCAATGGATTGACAACGTTTTCATCTTCGTTGACAATTGGAAAAACATTTGTGTTCGAATGTTGTAGCACTATTGGGAAACCGCCTATGCCCAGCCATACAATGAACACTATGACTATAAGGATGAGAGCGGTTAATGCTTTACGAAATCGAGTATGTTTTTTTGCCATGACGAAACTATTATTAATACATTATTATCACATTCACTGGCAGTAAAACCGCACCTGCTTAATTTTCCGTGTCTTGGATTCCTTTACGGCAAGTCCGTACTGATCGCGTAATGCATTGATAACATCCTCTTTGGTGGGCTTGGTGTCCAACGACGCTGTCGGGTCGTAAACCATCCTCAAAAGCGACTGGCTTTTATTTTTATGAACATCCAACTCCCAATAGTACCCTACAGGGGTTTTGGGGTCGGTGCTAGGGGCCACCACCAAAGGCAATGAGTAAGAGCTACTTACCCAATCGAGAAAATCTTCCAAAGGAAAATAAGATCCTGTAGTGTCTTGTTTTAACAATTCCAATGAAAGTGACTCTCCCTCTTCAGATTCATACTCAGACAATTGGGATTTGTACAAAGCCATATCGGCAATGGAGACCTCCAAGGCCGGAACCATAGTTGTGTCGGATTTCAGACGGCCGGTTTTGATAAGAGCGTTGACGATGTCGTCGGGATCCATACTATCCACATCCGTCTTAATATCAAGCACATATCTCGTCCAAAGGTAGGTATTGTCGGGATAGAAAATACGCAGCTCGCCGTTGGAAGGCATTGAAATCGTATAGCAGTAAGGATAAGGATAATTATAGACATTCTCCACAATCTCAGGCAGTTCGCCGTAAAAAGTAGTCGTGGTCGAATCCTCCGACCAACTTTCATACATCTGCTCCTGAGCCTCGTCAAGCTTCATATTGCGCAGCTCGCCTTCGAAATTGTCGCCCGAAATAGCCTCGGTGCCCATAAAGAAAAGTGGCAGAAGCAAGGCAAGGGAGTTGTTAAGCACATGAATAGCAACACTATAGATAAAACGGTAGTTTATCACCACATAGCACATCACCAGCGCCATGCCGAAAATCTGCAAAATGCCAAACACCGAAGCTAACGAAAATGTGGAGTAGCCGGAGAGGTGCATGGCGGCAAATAGCACCGAAGTGGTAATAATGGACACCTGACGTTTGCGGTGCTGGTCGCGGACAACGAAAAACAGCACTATGCACAGGGCGGCAAAGGCTATAAACCAGATATTTAGCGTCAGCAAAACAAAGTTGGCCATCGCAGCCGCACAAACTATGTAGGCGTAGAGTTTGCCTTTGCCCCAAAAGCGGAACGCAAATTCCTCCATAACGGGCTGTAACACACACAGCCACAGGAAAATCACCACCATAGTCGCCGTCGGAGCGTAGGGCACAAGCCTGTCGATAAGATTCTTCATCAGCCCCATCAGCTCATCCTGCCCGCTGTTGGGAGAGTCGGACGTGCCGAACAACCAAATGGCTACCATTATTCCAATCCATAAGGCCAGGCCTGTGAACAATGCCCAGCGAAATTCGCGTTTTTTACCTTTTATGCACATAAGTATTTCGTTTTTTAAATATTCATTAAATCTTTATTGTTTCCTATTCGCTTCGCGAAAGAAATCTTTTAAATCTTGTAAATAGCTTTCGCCTACGGCGAAATAATTTTTGAGATTTACTAGATTTCAGCCGCTTGCGGCTAGGAGCATTTCAACTTTTGCAGATTCGTGTTCAAAAAAATTTTTTTTCGTGTTTTTAGATGTTTATATTTTTTTCAGGAATTCGCGGGCGGAGGCCAGCACCTCGCTGTCGAAATCGAGTATCTCGGCAATACGCAGAGCCTCCTGCGGCACATCGCCGGCCACATCCTCCACCAGCGAGTAATCGATATAGTTGTTGATGTTTTGGGGCGTGATACGCACCTCTTTGTCCAAATCTTGTCGTAATCCCTTAACCCTCAACCGCTTGCAGTCGCTTTTCAGACCACTGTAATGGGTAGTAACAATGGTGAAGGAGTCCTGCGCGTTGAGGTGCCGCACAATGGCATCCACAATGGCCATACCCTCCACGGGATTGGTGGTGCGGGCGGGCTCGTCGATAAGCACCAGCAACCGCTCCGACTTGGCACGTTTCAGTATTTCGTTGATTTTCAACATCTCCGAAGCAAACGACGAAAGTCCGTTCATCTCGTCCTGCTCGTCGCCGAGACAGAGCATCACATCTTCCACGGGTGCCACAAACACCTGACGTGCAGGGACATAAAAACCGAACTGCGCCATCAGCAGGGCAATCCCCACCGATTTCAGAAGGACGGTCTTTCCCGCCATATTGGCGCCGGTTATCACGCAAACGCCCTTGCCAAAAGCGATATCCACAGGCTGGCAGCGGCTCTCCTTGGCGGAAAGTATGTCGTCGAGACGCAGGTTCAGAAGTCCCTCGAAACGCATATCGCTGGATATCTGCGGTTTGCAAAGGTGATAACGCAGTGCCAGCTTGCTTTTGGCAAGGAGTATGTCCAAACGGCCAATATCGTGCATTGCTTTAAGCATAATCCCCGCATAACCAGAGAGTTGCGACGAAAGTTTGCGTCTTACCTCGTCCTCGATGGCGGCATTTTGTTGCCAAAGTTCGGCAATGCGCTGTTCCTCAGCAGGTTGCAGCTCAGCTTTGGACTGCAGAGCACGTAGCTCTTTGCGGATGGACGGAAGT
>Ga0310697_10004210_pt1 | contig 14268 bp, 13 predicted proteins | sample 172DNAGHGlowgp2_FD_203883 | JGI IMG/M metagenome (GOLD analysis project Ga0310697, IMG submission 203883) | Sheep rumen microbial communities from Palmerston North, Manawatu-Wanganui, New Zealand - 1728 DNA GHGlow gp2 (v2) (version 2) | ecosystem: Host-associated > Mammals > Digestive system >...
TATAGTGCGTGAGGTCTCAACTCACCCCCATTTCATCATACGCCTACGTCAACAACATATACTACTGCCACAAGAGACACAAAATATGGGCACACCACACTAACCACTAACAACAGACATAGCAGACCAACTGCACACAAATTTTGTGACTCTCACACAATTTTCAATAATAGCCCACTACGTAAACAAGTCTTCCATGTCTGAGGTAAGCCAGCTGACTAACCTATGACAACTGCACTTCTTGAAGAGTTCTTAGGGAGGGACAAAACATCCCTCCCTAAGACTTCTTTAATAGGGGACAAAACGTCCCCTATTAAGACATATTTAAGCATAGAAACCTGTTGTAAGAATATTATAAATCATATTACGTTCTTCAGCAGTTGCATAAGTAATACTACTTGTATCAACTTCTGAACACACTGTATAACCATTTAAACTTCCTACTGAATAAGATTGTTTGATTAAGAAACCATTAAAATGACCATAACGATCAGGTAAATCTATATAAGGTCTTCTAATAGTAATATAAGCTTGTCTAGTGATAGTATTAGAACCAAGACCGCCAGCACTAGTAATAGTATTAGGAACATCTCTAGAAGCCTTAGAAGCATTTAAAAGACCTCTAGTAATATTTACACTAGCATTACCAACACCAGTAGCTACTCCTGCAAGATCTTTTGAAGCAACAGTATTACCAAGTCCTGTAGCTGTATTAATGAATAATGACATATTATTTAATTCAGCATTAGCAATGTTTTCAGCTTGAGTAATAATATCATTACCACTCATTGAAATATTAATAGCCATTTGACCAGTTTTACATAATACAGGAACATCAATATCATTTATTGTAGTATAAATATTTGCAGTAGCATTACCAGTCGTTAAATCTACAATATAAGTTAAATATAATGTTCTACCAATAACACGTTTAGCATCTAATGGAAACGTACCAATACAAGGAAGAGTAATACTAATAGTTGTATAAGGTTCATAATCCCAAAAACCTGGTTCTTGTTGTAAAGTATCAATATCTACAGAACCCATAAATAAAGTACCAATTGTATTACTTAAAGAATTATAACCAGTACTACTACCAGTGGGAGTTAAAGAAGCACCATTATAACCAAAATTAAGTCTTGTAACTCCTGTATGAATAATACCTGAAAGATCAGTAACACTAAAAGGATACATTCTAATACTAGTTATATAATTTAAAATACTACCGCTATCAGCACTTAGTAATAATTGATAAGCATCATTACCTACTGTACCTGTAACTTCTTTACCTAATTTATTCCAAAAAGTACTTACACTTGCATTGGCTAAAGCATTTTTTAAAGCAGTAATACCTGTATAACCACAACTAACATAAGTAGAACCACTAACACCAGCCATACTTAAATCTCCATAACCTGTAGTTATTGAACTACCACTAGCATCAGTATGATTAAAATTATCATCAATAGGTTTGTCATCTTCTGGTACAAAAGGGTCTGTTGTATCTACAGGAACTACATTTATTGTACTATCTGTTGTTCTATCTGTTACAATATAAATACCAGTTTGTGCTTGTAGTTCATTTTTTGTTTCTGTTCCTTTTGTGTACGTTCCATCACATCTACCATCTTCATACATTTTACCTAAGTAGATATTATTATCAGTAACACTTTGTCCTAAAGCAGAGGTAGTAGCACTAGTTAAATCAAATGAAAAATATAAACCCAATGATGAAACCATATTTAAACATTCATCATAAGTGAAAAATTTACCTATTGAATAGTAATCATTTCTAGGATATTTTACTACTATAATATGATCAAAAATTCTGCATTCATTATACTGGAAAGTACTGAAATCAATTTCATTATCTCCAGAAAAACCAAAACAGAAATCTTCACCATAACAAAATTCTGTCAATGTATAATTTGCATTTGCAGCAGGCAAATTACCATTACTAGATACATATACGCCATTCCCATAATAAGTCAAATAATTGTTGAAATACCAACCAGCATGTCTATCTAATGCGTTTTGAAAAGGCTTACCGAAATATACGTTTCCATTATAATTGAATTCAACATAAGGATAAATATATCTTAAATATGTTGGATTTGTAGTTCTTAAAGATGCTTGTAAAACAACACCTCCAATAAATCTAACTACAGTTTCATCTTCATTATTTGTATAACCATTATCTAGCAAATCCTGTCCATAAGTTTGTAATATTTCGTCTAAAGTATAAACATTTGTCGTAAATGAACCTGTCTGTTTACTAATAGTAGCAACTCTAAATCTAACATATAAACACAATTGGTCATATCTTAATCTAACAAATGGTAATAACCAATATGATGCATAACCATTAGTACCAGCTGCATAACCCGAATCACTTATAAAGTGTGTATTATTTGCATCTGAAATTAAATCAAAACCTGTTTTAGTTTCGACATCTTGTCCTGATTGGAAAGACCAAAATAATCTTAAATTTCCACGATAAACATTAGCTTTAGTTGTATTGATATCAGTACTAAATGTACCACTACTTACTTGTGTTAATAAAGAATTTTCATCAATATAACCATATACGTTTGTATTATTCATTTGATCACCAAAAACTAAAGATGAATCTTGTGAATCATATAATGTTTTTAACGTATATGAAACTGCATAACCATTTTCAGTTAAATCACTTTGTTCTGCCCATATAGGATAATAACTAGAATCTACAACCATTAGCTAGCACCTCCTACTATTTCAATAACTGCATTATTACCAGAACCATAACCACCAAAAGATTCTGGAAAAGCAATTTGTTCTAATAAATAACTTGATTCAATAGGATAATCTTCATCTACTAACATTGAGTTTCTCTTTTTCTCCTGTCTTTCAACCATTACTCTTAAATTTTCAATTTCAGTATTAAAAGATTGCATTGGGTCTACAATACAATCTAATTGACATTTATTACCAGGTAGCATTTGTATATTATTAATATAATAATATCTTCCCCAATCTGAGAAATAACAGTAATTACAAGCTGCATAACTAGAGTTATAATCTAAAATAAAGTGTGGTTGTAATACACTACAACCTTCTTTTAAATTTACACTTACTGTAATATCTAAATTAAATGTTTTATGAAGAACTCTAGGGTCACTACTAGTATTACCAATTTGTAAAGTATGAGCCATAAATATCACCTCAAAATAAAAATATTCCCTCATCCTTTCGGATGAGGGTATAAAATCAAGTAGTAGTTGGAGTACCAATTGTAAATACTAAACCATTTTCAACATCATCATTGAGATATCTAGCATCCCATTTATAGAAGAAGTTAGTATATTCACCACGAGGGTTGTACTGGCTTGTAACACGAGGATCTTCATTGCAGATGCAACAACCATCAATATCAAAGATAGTAGCAACTACCTGAGCTTCTACAGTATCTTTACTATTAATAGTTTCACCAGTTTTAACTTTAAGTAAAGCACGTTGACCATTATTACCAAATCCAGTACCTGTACCCTGCCAATCATTAACAGTATCATAACCTTCAAGTCTTACAAATTCATCATGATAAGTACCACTGTAAAGATTACTTCTTAAAGCTAATTCAAAATCTTTAAGAATCAAGAATTTCTGTTTCTCAGCAGGAGTAAATGTGAGATAACCACCTCTACTGTAAACAACAGAAGCTTCTTGCATAAATGATCTCATTTTATCAATAGTCTTAACAGCATATCTAAGGAAACCTGCATCATTATAAGCAGCATTAAGAGTAGCAGGAGCTGTCTGTCCTGTTTCTGTATTATAAGAAGCAGCTAAGTCAATATATTTACCATCAAGAATCTTAAGACCCATGAAGTTAGCAATAGTTCTATAAATTAAAGCATCAGTAGCAAGAGTTCTCTTAGTACTAATTCTGTTCTCAATTGTAGCAATAAATCTCTGCATATCATTAGCACTCTTGAATGCAGTTTTAAGTTGCTTTTCAGCAATAGTAATAGCACATTCAAAAGTAATTGCTTCATTATAGAATTTAGCTTCTGCTTCAGGCATACTAATTTCAAAAGGATCAAGCTCAGGGTAGTTAGCAATGTTAGCAGGTTGGCTATTAGTAACAGCATCAGCCCAAATGCCAGCTAGACCATTAAGAGTATTAGTACCATGAGAAGCATTATCTCTAAATTCAGGAACTTCAACTCTTGTCTTCATAAGAACACTAGCATATTCCCAACTCTCTCTAGCAATAGCAGGAGCTGCAGAACGATATACTCTATCCCAAAAGATTACTCTACCTACTTGGTCAATAAGACCACTAATGAAATCATTATAGTTAGTATTACTAGCACCTGTATAATCTAATACAGTATTACCTACATCAACAATATTACTAAGGTCTTCAGCTGTAGTAATATTTTGAGTACCTGTAATAACTTTCATAATAGTGTTATTAAGAACACCAGCAATCTGTTCATATTTCATATTCTATCATCCTTTCATGAATTTAACTTTGATACCGTCATAAGGTTTACCAGTATCAATAATTCTCTGAATAATACTTTCGTCTAAATTAACAGCTTCAGCGACTTCTTTACGAGTTTCAAAATCAACAACTGTTCCTTCATAATCTTTTACTCTAAAGAAGTCTTTCTTCTTACTATCAGATGGTTTCTTTTCAGCCATCGTGACCACCAACTTTCACCAAAAATCTGATTTTATAATATAGTATAATAATATAGTTTATTTTAATACTGAAAGAAATAATCTTTTACTGAGTTCTTCAAATACCAGATTGTAAATATTAATTTCATTTAATGTTCTTTCACTTTCTATCATTTGCTGGCTTGTTGTAACACCAATGTTACCGGAGCGTGATAACTGATGTTCAGTATATTCACCATCAGGATCATCATATAGAAAGTGTTCTGATATAGGATTATCAGGATCATATTCTTCAGTATCGTTATAACTTCCTTCAGGGCTACCGCTTCTAATTTTAGCAGTAGCAATATATTGGTCTGTACGTACAGAACTTGCATTACTATCATTAAGAACATCACCAATATTCTGGTCTTGATATTCATTTCTAAAGGTATCACTTTCTTCTGTAGTTGTTTGATGAACTGTTTTATTTTCAATTCCATCACCACTACTACTTGTAGCAACACCATTATTAATACTTGTACCAGTACCTAATTTACCATTTCTTGTATTAGTTTGTCCTACTCCTTGGCTTGTACTACTAACATCTTTAGTTGTACTTGCTTCAAAATCAACAATAGTTATTTTACCAGTAGTCTGGTCAATACTTGCAGTGAACTCATTTAATGGTGCATCTATATCAATAAGACCAATACTTGAATCTGTTGCACCATGAGATAAAGTACGTTTACCACTTTTAGTAACAGTATGACCACCCTTATTATGGCTATCACCGTTTTCTGTCATATTATAGTTTTCAATTGGATTATATTTAAAATATAAACTTGCAATCATTCTTGGAATACGTTCATTATTCTCCATGACATATTGGTTTACTACCTGATTAATCCAATCAAGTAAATCTGTCATTACATCATCTTCATCTGTAACCCAACTTCTAGTTCTATAATTATAATATACAGCTTCTTTACCAAAGTATCTATCACCATACTCATTAAGAAACTTAGTTCCTACAATATCAGCTATAGTATTACCTGTAGCACTACCAAAGATATTTGGTAAATATTGAGGTCCTCTACTTGGATCTGTTGGACTATAATAAGGATTAAGAGTAGTACCATCAAACCATTTACTGATACTTGTTAATGCATTCCTCCATTGTGTAAGAGGAAGAGTACTACCTTGAGTATCTTCATACCAAGCATAACCATCTACTTCTTTGACACTAAAGTACTTATTCATTATTATCAGCCTCCTTAGTATCTTCATTAATAGCTTCTTCAATAACTGGTTTTAATTCTTCAGTAAGGTCTACAGAAATATTTGTATTATATTTCTTATTAATTCTCTCTACAGTTTCTTGTCTTGATGTCAACATTTCATTTAAACTTACTGCAAGATAATTATCTACACTATTAATTTCATCAGTTATTAAACGTTCTTTCTTATTTACAGGATTAGTTTTAATACCTACACTATTGAAGAATTGCGCAATAATGTATTGATGAAGTTCAATAAGTTGTGCAATAGTATTACTATTATTGCTACCAGATAACGGATTAACTTTAATATCTGCAAGTAAATTTTCATCAAGTACAGTATAAGGCTTACCTGCATATAATTGTTTCATATATACTTCAGCACTATTCCTCAATATATTGTTTCCAGCAGTTACTATAGCTTGCACTCTACCATTAATTTGAGCAGTATTGATACTTACAATATTATCAGCAAGTAATGTAGCAGTCTGATGAATTAATTCATATAGACCACCTGTACTAGGCATATAAGTAAAGAATTTATCACCTTTACTATTGAACATCATAATACCCTCTGCATCATTTTCAATTCTTACATTAGTACTACCCATAACTGGATTAGCAATAGTAAATAATGTTGGCAAATAATAGCGATCTGGTTCACCACCAGGGTTTCCATAATAGACAGTAAGCTGTCCTTTTAATTTATCAGTCCAACATACATTACCATTAAGAAATAGCATATTATTTAAAAATGTTTCATCTACAGTTTCTGGTAGATTATTCCATTTAAAAATTTGATTAAGTTTATTTAATAACCATTTAAAGTAAAACTGATATTCTCTATCTACATCACAAATACCAGCTTTTATTCTTGTTTTGAATTTATCCATATTATCAACCACCTTTCGCTGAGAAGGTCTGTAAGATAAAGTTTCTAATAATCTCGCCTACACTATTACTACTGTAAAATATTTGATTAGTACTCATTAGCCATTGAATTGTCCTACAAGTTTCTTGTAAGTTCTTAGTATAACTAGGTATATACTGAAATGCATGTAACCAAGTAGCATTGGTAGTAGGATGATTTGTATATACAAGATCAGTATCTTTAATCTTATAATTACTTCCACCATATGGATGAAAGAATATAAATAAATTAGTACCATCTTGATGTATTTCTCCTACAACAATATTTCTTTCAAAATGTACGAAGAATTTAAATATCATTGTTGTTTCATCAACACTGAAGTTTTCTAGATGAGGATATTTATCTTCTTCCCATTCACCTGTTTTTATCATATCTAAGCTTGGATTATCAAATGCATAATAATATTCAACTTTAGCTCTACTAGTTGCATGTAAGCAATATTCTAAAGCAAGAGTTAATTTCTTATTATTGTATTCATAAAAATATATTTGTCCTTGCTTAATCTTTTCAATATTGTAGATGCCAAACTCTTCCCAGTATATACTATAAGTATTTACTGTATTGGCAATGAGATAAGTTATTACACCTTCTCTTGATCTTACAAAGCTACTATGACAGTTAGCAAATTTATTAAATTCATTCTGTAAATATCTTGTTCTGGTAAGAAATTCATCAAATATAAAATAATTAATTTCACCTCTATCTTGACCTTTTTGCTTCTCCCATGTACTTAAAGCAGCTGTATATAGTAATGGTTCTTTTGATCTTAATAATATTTTACCATCATCATCTTTGTAGGTTAACCAGAAAGCACCTGTTCTAAAATCAGTACTATTATACTTTCCAGAACTTAAACGTTCTATTAATTCATTATGAGGATTTATCAACATTTGCATATTTGATGGTGCTAATTCTTCTTTGAAACGTCTGACATATGCACTAGGTTTACCATTCTTGAAATATGCTTTAATTACTTTCTCAATACATGCATATGTCTTACCATTACTACGTTCGCCAATTATTAAGCGATATACTGCTTTGGTCTTATCTATTTCACTAATATCATAGTACTTTTCTTTCTTTGTCTTAGTATGAAATAGTTTCATTATATCACTTTCTTTCAAAATATTTTTCCATCATAGCCTTGAGTGCTTCCAAAGCTCTTGTGTTGTTATCAATGCTGTCCTTAAATGATGTTATTGTATTCTGGTATAGCTTGAATAGTACAACACAAGCAATGATTGGAAAGCCTACACTACTAATTAGATTTATTATCTCCGTCATCTGCAATAACAACACCTTCTTCACTATTATTAGTATAATTAAGTGTTGTTTCGTTTTCGGTTTCTAAAGGTAACGTTTCGTTACCTTTTAAAGCTTCATTATCTTCTACGGTAAATGTTAGACAATTACCTTTTAATACTGTAGTTTGATGTGTATCAATATCCCAACTATCCCAATAATTATTAATAGTAATTTTACTTCCTTCTGGAAAACTATTAATTTGGTCTTTATATTTTGTAAAGCTAAGAGGGGTTACATCATAACCTCTTTCATCTATTAAATGTCCACCTGTTTTTGTTACTTGCATAACTATCATCCTTTCATTCAATATCTTCAAAACCATCAGTTGTACTTCCATCTACTAAACTATCTGGTCGTAATGGTTTATCTCCAATATGAAGTTTAACCATTCTATATACATCATCACTTAATGTTAATTGGAATGTTGTTGGTTCGATAAGTATATAATTACTATAGGTATCACCATCTTCATTTGTAGATATTGGTCTTTCAATATATTTATGAGTCTTCTTTTTTGCATATTCTACTGGAACTGTAAGGTTATTATTGAATAATCGTAGAGCACCAATATAACTTGTATTCTTTAATCTTAAGAAATTACTTAAAGCTCCTTTACTAATTCCAGCTACTGTAGTATGAATAATTGGTCCAACATTATTATCTTTATATTTTACAATATATTCTTCGTCACCTTGTTCATATTTATTGTATTCTTTTTCAGTAATATAAGCATAACGTTTTGCACCTAATGTCTTGAAACATTTATATCTTTCATCAATATCAAATACTCCGATATATTGAATCTTACTTGGATCACCAATTTCATCTACACCACACCATTGAGTCATATCAATATTATTTTCTTTAGCACAAATTTTTACTTCTTCAACAATCTTGGCATTTGTCTTTTCAAATCCTTTAAGGATAATATCCTTGTTCTCATCTGTAAGTAAAATTTTGATACTATCTGTATCACTATATACAGCACTTTTATAATTGATATTTTTAATTGCATCAAATATAGTACACCTAACCATCATAGTAATCTGACTACCATAGCTGAAATTCATTGGTGTAAGTTGTTCACGTTCTTCTCTTGCAAACTTCTCTGTCATTTTATCGACAAATTCTTCATAAGTTAAATTATCATTTGTACCATTTATTCTATTTTCTTCAGCTTCATATTCTTTGTACCATGCGTATTCTTCTTCTCCAGCTTCTATATATTTACTATAATCAGTAGCCATACAGCCATAGATACTATTTAACTGTTGTTTTGCAAAATTATATTCAAACTCTAATTCATTATATCGCTCTGCTTCTGTCACTTTATCAACCTTTTTCATGATACTCTTAATTTGACATTTCTTTGTATAGTAATAACTGGTAGTTCTCATAATCGTTTGTGGTAGCCACTCTGGTGTTCCTGCATAAACATTATTGAATTCAACTTTATCCCACTTGTAGAAATCTACATATCTATTGTATTCATCACTATAGAGTGTTAAAGTAATTTCTTTTGCTTTTAATACTCTACCATTATCTAATACTAATCCACTCGTATTATAAGTCTTAGAACCATCTGCACTAACTTTGAGTGCTTTACTTGAACTAAATAAACTAAAACCTTGTAGACTTTCAATATTATAAAAAGTGCATTCAAATAAATATCTATTACTACTTTCAATATATCCTTTATTATTAATACGTCTTTCTAATGCATATTTACTGAAATTATGCCAGTCACTGACGAATTTTTTACTTAAACACATTGCAGGATATGCACTTGTTAAGTCATAGCTAATTAAGTTCCATAATAAGCAACCTAAATAAATCCTGTTAGCATGAGTATATCCACCAGCAAATACATTCTTTAATTCTTGATAAAAATTTTTGTATCCTGATTCTTCTATTTCATATTTATGATATCTATTTATTTTACTATCATGTTCCCATGCTGTTTCAACTCTCCAACCATTCTTATTATTGTAGAAATATCGCTTATTATTGTAAAAATAATAAGGTTTTAATTTACTTGGTTTAGGTCTATTAGTTGGTTCTTTTGTATAGATAATTACATTATTCTTTTTATTTTCTTTAAATAATTCAATTTCCTCATCAGTATAGATAGCTGGTTCTTTTCCAAAAGTATTCTTTAAGCTATATCTAACTTCACCAGTCTTTGTATCAGGTACATTTGCAATTGTACCATACTGTTCACTTTTCTTTAATAATGCTTCATAAAGACCATATACATCAATAGAAGCATATGCAATTTCTAATTTGGTTAATGGTGTTTTAGTTGTTCGAATTTTTTTATAATCCCAGTCCTCAGTTTTCTGATAGGTACATTTGTAATCCTTACATACCTTTTCTAATTTTCTATCAAATAATTTGAGTGAACATTGGAATCTAATGCAATCAAAAACATCAACTCTAATTGGATTAAGATTATCACCAAGCATTTCTCCAATATTATCATTACCAATAAATGGTTTAGTAAAGTAATAATCATATCCTAAGTTGTGTGCATACATTCTTACTCTTGGATAGCTTTGTTTGCATCTACCCATTTTGAATCCTTTATTCTTAATAATCTCATCAATCTTTTTGAATACTGAAATTAATTCATATACTGTTCTACCTAAGATGATTGTACCATCTATGCACATTGTCCATGCAATAATACAGCCATAATCCTTATCCTTATTAACACAGGTTTCAGTATCCCATGTAATTACATTTTCTAAGATAGTCATCTTTCTTCCACGTTTTGGAATAAAAATAGTCTCGATATCATTAATATCAATTCTAGTTGTAGTAGTTTTATTTAATTCTTCTATTTTTCCTAAGTTAATTTTTCTCAACATAATACATATCTCCTTACTAATTTAATTTAATTTATTTATAATATCATCTGCTGATTCATTTGAATATTTACTAGTATCAATCTTATCAGCTTCATTTTTAAGTATTTCATACCATTCATCTACAGTACGTTCATGTTCTTCTTCATAATCAAGTGCTTCACCTACTGTTTCATGATAGTTACCACTTTCTGTCCAATTACCTTTTCGTACTCTATCCATTCTTAATTTATTGTATCTCTCAGTATCTTCTGTTCTAAGCTTATTAAATGCTTTAGCAAAATTACTTTTATCTTTTGACATTTGTCTGGCTTCTTGTTTAGCTGTTGGAGTAACTGCTAAGATATCAGCAAGTTGTCCAACATAAGTTCTAACTTGTTCTAATGTCATTTCTTTTTCTTTACCACCTTTTGGATTCTTAAGATGTCTTCCTCTTGTAAGAGTACCATTTGATGTTTGTAATCTTTTATGAGTCTTTAAGAATCTTTGTGCATTTAACCAGAACTGACTTGTTTCATATCCAACTGTCTTTGGACTTGCTTTTACTCTTGCATTAAATGTAGCAGCCATATTGTAATATATGTCAAATAATTCTTCCTTAGTTAAACTCCAAGGGTCTATATTCATATAATCAATTTTATTGTAAGAACGTGCCATACTTATCTATCCTTTCTAAAATTAATTTTGCTAGTAAACAAAACTTGTTTACTAGCAATAAGTCTTTAAGAATTAAAAGGTGACGTTTTGTCACCTTTAAAATGGTAATGAACCATCATCAAATAAAGCATCAAAATCATTATCATCAATATCTTTATATGTGTAATATTTTTGAGAACTCTTCTTGCTAATCTTTGTAATAACTTTAACGATTAATGGGTCTTCATTTAATGTTTCATTAAATTCTTCACCGAATAATTTAATCATATCTTCATATAAATATTCCCAATTTGTGAAACATTTTCTTCCATCTGTTAAAGTAATAAGATTCTTTGTACCATACTTAGTATTTACTTTCTTCATTTCTTTAATTTTAATAATAGTATTTTCTAATTCAGAAATATTTACAATTTCATCTTCAAATAATTTGTTCCATTTCCAATAATTATTTCCATTCTTACTTTTAGCTTTAGTAATTTTACCTGTTATTGGATATTCTTCTTTTGTAATTCTTTCTAAGCTATCAGTAAGATAGAACCATTTACCATTATCGAGTTCTGCAAAATTTTTTAATCCGAATTTTGTTGTCATTGAACCAATACCAGTGATAGTAATTTCTTTATCAAGGATATCTTCCACTGTTACTCTCTGATCAAAATCCATTTCTTTGTAAGTGTTCTGTAATCTCATAATCATACCTCAGTTTAAAGTCTTTGGACTATAATATATTTATCTGGCTATATCCTCTGATATATTTAATTCATATGTCCACCCATGACACCAGACTATGGAGCTTAGTACTTGAGTTGCACAAGTATTATACTGTTCTAAGCATAGGAGACCCTTCATTAACCGAGAAGGGTAGCGGTGTATACGAAAAAATTAGGAAAAGTAAAAGGACCACATTTTCGTCTCATGCAACTAAATGTGGTTATATAGAGAGTAACTATTGCTACTCTCATTATGTTAAATGGCTAAAAGGAAGAAAGGTAGACCTTTGACTTAGCTCAAATGAGTACCATATAAATATTTTTATGTTTATTTATTTTCATCAGAATTTATTTTTAAAGAAGTAAATGTATATCCACCAAAAGTGTGAAGTGAACCTTTCATATGTTTGTCGAACATATAACGACAATAACCTTCACTAACATTATTATGTAAGAAAATAATTAATTCATTTACATTATTAAATACTTCTCCTGTTTCATTACATCTTACTGGATAGTATTTATTAATTGTCTGTCTTTGATTATATACAGTATTTGGGTTTTTCATGTTCTCTGTATGAGTAACCCATCTAAGATTATCAGCATTATTGTTCTCTGTATTAGTATCAATATGATCTACTTCTGGCTTATTCTCAGGGTTATCAATAAATGCTTTAGCAACTTCTCTAGCAATACTTGTTGCTTTCTTATTCAGATTTACTATCATATCATAATATTTGTATTTCGTATGTTTTCGTTTAATTGGCTTTAATATACGATTAGTTTTCTTATTACGTACTAATCCAGTATTACTTACTTCATACTTCTCACAAGTACTATCTTTCCAATAGCAGTCATTTTCTACATCATAATAAGCGTTATTTATATTCATGTTAATCACCTTTCCTTAGTAAATATAATATTAAAGTTAATTGTTGTCCCAAATTATAGCCTAATAAGAAAAATACAATGTAATCCATCATATTTGTCACCTCTATACTATAAGATAATTTAATGTTAGTTCACATGCATGTGATACAATTGCCTAATAAGTCTTTAGGCTCTCTGAGATATGCGCACTTTCTCAAAGAGCCTTTAATTATTTAGTCATTTATTCTTTCTTGAGCTTACTCTTTAATTTTTCAATAAACGTTAATGTTTTTTCACAGATGTCATGAATTTCATAGTCTTCTTCATCAAGTAGTATTACTCCGTCCTCGGTAATAAACTTTTTAGATAGCCTCAAAGGATGATACTCCTCTTCCCAATACCCTACTACATTATTTGATTCGTCCAAAATTTCGTGGTAAAGTTTCCAATTCCAGAAATAAGCATTCCTAGATTTTCTGAAGTCACTCAGACATTTAGGATTAGTCGGATCAAATTTTTCCTCATCAAACTCAAAATCTGATTCAGTGAACCCCAAATCTTCAAGATTAATCTCCATGTTTAAATCTAGTTCATCATTTGGAACGTTAGATTCAAAACTTTCGTACTCGTCTTCCTCGATTACCTCGTCTGGATAGACTTCCTCAAAAGTTTCCTCTAACTCTAGAAGAGCTTCTCTCAACTCTCTAATCGTTTCCTTAAACATTCTACCTTCAGTCATAGTCTTTCTCATTACTATCAAACCTTTCTTTAAATAATTTTGTGACACAAAAATGTTCCACAATTATATGTTATAAAAATTTTTGTGTATTTAAAAAAAAATTTGTGAGCAAAATAGAGCAAAACTATGTTTTGTGAGCAACATGGACAAAAACTAAATCATAAAGAACTCTTCAAGAAGTGCAGTTGTCATAGGTTAGTCAGCTGGCTTACCTCAGACATGGAAGACTTGTTTACGTAGTGGGCTATTATTGAAAATTGTG
>Ga0310697_10004211_pt1 | contig 14267 bp, 13 predicted proteins | sample 172DNAGHGlowgp2_FD_203883 | JGI IMG/M metagenome (GOLD analysis project Ga0310697, IMG submission 203883) | Sheep rumen microbial communities from Palmerston North, Manawatu-Wanganui, New Zealand - 1728 DNA GHGlow gp2 (v2) (version 2) | ecosystem: Host-associated > Mammals > Digestive system >...
ACGCCGACGGCACCGTCAAGTCGAGCGTCGATAAATTCTACACGCCCGAGCAGCTGAAGGCCGTCGCCGAGGCCTGCGCGGCGCAGCCCGGCGACCTGGTGCTGCTCCTCTGCGGTCCCAAGCGCAAGACGCAGACCCAGCTGGGCGTGCTCCGCATCGAGATGGGCGGCCGCCTGGGCCTGCGCGACCCGAAGGTCTTCGCCCCGCTGTGGATCGTCGATTTCCCGCTCCTGGAGTGGAGCGAGGAGGACGGCCGCTTCTACGCCATGCACCATCCCTTCACGGCTCCGAAGCCGGAGCATGAGAAGTGGTTCTATTCCGACAGGAAGGAGGACCTGGAGCGCGTCTGCGCCAATGCCTACGATTTCGTGCTCAACGGCACGGAGCTCGGCGGCGGTTCCATCCGTATCCATGAGGCCGCCATGCAGGAACGCATGTTCGAGGTGCTCGGCATCAGCAAGGAGGACGCCGAATACAAGTTCGGCTTCATCATCAACGCCTTCAAGTTCGGCGCCCCGCCCCACGGCGGCCTGGCGTTCGGCTTCGACCGCGTCTGCGCCCTCTTCGGCGGGCAGGAGACGATCCGCGACTACATCGCGTTCCCGAAGAACAACCAGGGCCGCGACGTGATGATCGACTCCCCGTCCCGGATCGACGACGCGCAGATGGAAGAGCTCTTCCTGGCTTCCACCTACGCAGAGCCGCAGCCGTGAGGATCCAACTGAACTACGACCTGTCCGCGCAGAATACCTTCCGCATGAAGGTGTCCTGCGCGTGCTATGTCGAGTACGAGAATGTCAAGGAGCTCGAGGGGCTCAACTTCGACCGTCTCCCCAAGCCCCTGCTGCACATCGGGGAGGGGAGCAACCTCCTGTTCACAAAGGATTTCCCGGGCACGGTCCTGCATTCCAACATCGAGTACATCAAGTACGTGGACGTGGGGCTGGACGAAGTGCCGGTGATGGTCGGCGCGGGCGTGGTCTGGGACCATTTCGTGGCGGAGACCTGCCGCCACGGCCTCTGGGGCGCCGAGAACCTCTCGCTCATCCCGGGCGAGGTCGGCGCCGCGGCCGTGCAGAACATCGGCGCCTACGGCGTGGAGGTGGGGGACCTCATCTCCGGCGTCGTGGCCTTCGACCTGCAGGAGCGCCGCAAGGTCAAGTTCACCCGGGAGGAGTGCCGCTACGGCTACCGCGACTCCCTCTTCAAGCAGCCGGAGAACAAGGGCCGCTACGTGGTCACGAGCGTGCTCCTGCGCCTGAGCCGCAAGCCCAATCCCCGCGTGGAATACAAGGGCATCCGGGAGGCGCTGGGCGGCCGGGACCCGCAGACGCCCCAGGAGGTGCGCGAAGCCGTGGTCCATATCCGGCGGCAGAAGCTGCCCGACCCCGAGGAGATCGGCAGCGCCGGCAGTTTCTTCAAGAATCCGGTCGTGAGCCGCGCGGAGTTCGAGCGGATCTCCCCGGACGGCAGCGCCCCGCACTACGACCTGCCCGACGGCACGGTCAAGGTCCCGGCGGCCTGGCTGATCGACCAGTGCGGATTCAAGGGCGCGACGGAGGGCGGCGCCGCCGTCTGGGAGCGCCAGCCGCTCGTGCTCGTCAACGCCACCGGCGAGGCCACGCCGCAGGACGTCCTCGCCCTCGAACAACGTATCACCAACGGGGTGCAGGAGCGCTTCGGCGTCACGTTGCACCCGGAAGTAGACCATATATGAGCAGTTTTGTCATCGAAGGCGGCCACCGCCTCAGCGGCGAAATCAAGCCCCAGGGCGCCAAGAACGAAGCCCTTGAGGTGATCAGCGCCGTCCTCCTCACCGCAGAGCCGGTCACGATCACCAACGTCCCGGAGATCCTGGACGTGCAGAACCTCATTGAGCTGCTGCGCGGCATGGGCGTCAGCGTGGAGCGCCGCGCCAAGGGCGAATACACCTTCACCGCCAACCATGTCAACGAGTTCTACATCCGCAGCGCCGACTTTGTGGCCCGCTGCGCGCGGCTCCGCGGCTCGGTGATGGTCGTGGGCCCGCTGCTGACCCGTTTCGGCAGCGCCTTCTTCCCCAAGCCGGGCGGCGACAAGATCGGCCGCCGGCGCGTGGACACCCACATCGAGGGCTTTATGCGCCTGGGCGCGAAATGCGCCTACGACACCGCCAAGCGGGCCTACAACCTCTCATCGGGCCGCTCCATGAAGGGCTGCTACATGCTGCTGGACGAGGCCTCCGTCACGGGCACGGCCAACATCATCATGGCCGCGACCCTCGCCGAAGGCACCACCACCATCTACAACGCCGCCTGCGAGCCCTATATCCAGCAGCTCTGCAAGCTGCTCAAGGCCATGGGCGCGCAGATCGAGGGGGTCGGCTCCAACCTGCTCACCATCCACGGCGTGAAGGAACTCCACGGCGCGGAGCACCGGATCCTGCCCGACATGATCGAGGTCGGCTCCTTCATCGGCATGGCCGCGATCACGCAGAGCGAACTCACCATCAAGGACGTGTGCTGGGAGCAGCTGGGCATCATCCCCGAGTGCTTCCGCCGCCTGGGCGTCAAGCTCGAGCAGCGCGGCGACGACATCTACATCCCCGCCCAGGCGAGCTACGAGATCGAGTCCTTCATCGACGGCTCCATCATGACCCTCGCCGACGCTCCCTGGCCGGGCCTGACCCCGGACCTGCTCAGCGTGCTGCTCGTCGTGGCCACGCAGTGCAAGGGCAGCGTGCTGATCCACCAGAAGATGTTCGAGAGCCGCCTGTTCTTCGTGGACAAGCTGATCGACATGGGCGCGCAGATCATCCTCTGCGACCCGCACCGCGCCGTGGTGATCGGTCACGACCACAAGATCAGCCTCAAGGCGAACCGGATGACCTCGCCGGACATCCGCGCCGGCATCGCGATGCTCCTCGCGGCGATGTCCGCCAAGGGCACCTCCACCATCGACAACATCGAGCAGATCGACCGCGGCTACGAAGACATCGAGAGCCGCCTGACCGCGCTCGGAGCCCATATCGAAAGAATCTAGAAGCCCATGCAGGTACTCAAGTTCGGAGGCAGTTCGGTGGCCGATGCCACCCGGATGTCGGGCGTGCTCGACATCGTGCTCGCCGCGGCGGCGAAGGACCGGGTCATCCTGGTCAGCTCCGCCATCAGCGGTTGTACGGATGCGCTGATCGCCATCGGCGCCGAGACCGACCCCGAGCGCAAGGCGCAGCAGGTCGAGGCGCTGCGCCGGCGCCACCACGCCATCGCGCAGCGGCTCTTCACCGGCGCCGAGCGCGCGGACATGCTCGCGGAGCTCGACGCGCTCTTCGCGGAACTCGCCGCGGCGGAGCCGGACGCCTGCGTGACCTTCGGCGAGCTCTTCTCCACCCGGATCCTGGCGCGCAAGGCCGCCTGCGAGGGCGTCGCCACGCAGTGGCTCGACTCGCGGGAGCTGGTGCGCACCCTCGGCGGGATCGTCGCCGAAGGATTGACCTACGCCAACATCCGCGCCGCGGTGCAGGCCGCGCCTGACGTGCGGCTGTTCGTGGCGCCGGGCTTCATCGCCTCCGACGGCGAGGGCCGCGCCACCACGCTCGGCCGCGGCGGCTCCGACTACAGCGCCGCGCTCTATGCGGCGGGCGCCGGCGCCGGATCGCTCGAGATCTGGACCGACGTGCCCGGCATGATGACGGCCAACCCCAAGGTCGTGCCTGCGGCCGTCACGATCCCCGACATCTCCTACAAGGCGGCGCTGGCCCTGGCCGAGAACGGCGCCAAGGTCCTCTACGCCCCGACGGTCAAGCCGGCCATGGAGGCCGGCATCGCCTTCTCCATCCGCAACACCTTCGACCCCCGGCATCCCGGGACGCTCGTAGGACCACCCCAAAAATCGGCGATTTTCGGGGGCCCCGGTTTCCCCGGCCGCCCGGCCGTCAAGGCGGGCGACTGGATGGGCGTGACGAGCCGGACCCTGCCCGAACGGGGCGAGTCCGTGGTGTGCCTCGTCGGCGAGGCCGTCCCGTCGCGCGCCGGTGCGGCGAGCCGCATCCGCGCGGCCCTGTCCGAGGCCGGCATCCAGCCGTTGGGCGAGGTCACGGGCGAGGGCGACTGCTTCTTCATCCGGGTCCGCCCGACCGTGGAGCAGGCCGCCGTCGGCGCCATCCACCACGAGTTCTTCGAGCACCGGGCCGTGACCGTGATTCCCGTCTTCATCGCCGGCTACGGCGCCGTGGGCCACGAGCTCGTGCGCCTCATTGGGCTGAGCGCCGACCGCATCGCCCGCCGGCGCGGCCGCAGCATCCGGATCGTCGGCTTGTCCGACAGCCGGCGGTTCGTCGTGGACCTGCGCGGCATCCGGCCGGAAGAGGCCGGGGAGCGCCTTTCGGGCGGCGAGAGCGCCGCGGACGGCGCCTTCATCGACGCCGTCCTCGCGACGGCCCCGCGCGGCGCCGTGTTCGTGGACTGCACCAACGACCATCACCTGCACGGCCGGTACACGGACCTGTTCCGGGGCGGACTCAGCATCGTCACCTCCAACCGCCGCTCGATCGCCCTGCCTTACGTGCAGTATGCCGCCCTCAAGGCCGAGGCCCGGCAGAACGGCGCGTTCTTCCGCTACGACACCACGGTGGGCAACGCCCTCCCGATCCTCGAATCCATCGCCAGCGACGCCAACTGCTCCGACGGGATCGAATCCATCGAGGCCGTGGTCTCCTGCACCCTCAACTACATCATCACCGGCTACGACGGCGCCCTGCGCGACTCGCTCGCGACGCTCCTGCGCCGCGCCCAGGACGAGGGCCTGACCGAGTCCGACCCGCGTACGGACCTGGGCGGCAAGGACGTGCTGCGCAAGCTGCTCATCCTGGCGCGCGAGGCCGGCGTGCCCCTGGAAGCAGACGATGTGGAGATCACGCCGATGCTCGGCCCCGAGTTCTTCGACTGCCCGCTGGACGAGTTCTACCGGCTCCTGGCCGGCTACGAGCCGCAGTTCGTGGCCCGCGAGGCGGAGCTGGACGCGGCCGGGCAGCGCCAGCGCTTCGTGGCGTCGCTGCGCCGTGACCCGGCGGCGCGCCACGGCTACCGCGCCGAGATCAAGATGCAGCGCGTGGGGCCCGAGAGCCCCTTCTTCTGGATCAGCGGCACGGAGAACGTGACCGTGGTCCGCAGCGAATACTCCGCCCCGCTCGTGATCAAGGGCGCAGGCGAAGGCGTGCGCCTGGCCGCGACCGGCATCATCAAAGACATCCTCATGTAGCATGGAACTGTTCCGGGATATCCTTTCTTTCGACTCCACCTCCGGCCGCGAGCGGCCGCTGGGGGAGTGGCTCGCCGCGCACCTGGAGGCTCCGTCCGTGGAGACCTTCGAGGTCGGCGACGGCACGCTCGACGTCCTGCTCAGGTGGGGCGATGAGCCCCGCGTGGTGTTCTGCTCGCACATGGACACCGTCCCGCCCTACATCCCCCCGACCTTCCTCGAAGACCGGGTGACTGGGCGCGGGACGTGCGATGCCAAGGGGCAGTTCTACGCCATGTACCGCGCCTGCCAGCGACTGGCCGCCGCGGGCCGTACGGGATTCGCGCTGCTCATCGTGAGCGGCGAGGAGACGGGCTCCTGGGGCGCCAAGGCCTTCGCGAAACTGCCTTTCCGCGCGCCGCTGCTGGTCGTGGGCGAGCCCACGGACAACTGCATGGTGAGCGCCTCCAAAGGCACCAAACGGTTCGACCTGACCTTCACCGGCCGGTCCTTCCACTCCGGCTACCCGGAGCACGGGCTGAGCGCCGTGGAACTGTTCGTCGACTTCATGGAGCGCCTGCGCGCCGCCGGTTTCCCGGACGACCCGGACCTGGGCCCCACGACCTGGAACGTCGGGCAGTTGCGCAGCGACAACCCCCAGAACATCCTCAGCCCGGAGCTGACCTGCCGCCTCTACTTCCGCACCACCTTCGCCTCCGACGCGGCGGTGGTGGACTGGATGCGCGCGCAGGCCGGCGCCACCCTGTCCGTCCGCGAATTCGGCGGCGACGCCCCGGCGCGCTACCACACCCTGCCGGGATTCCCGGCGAAGCCGGTCTCCTTCGGCAGCGACGCCCCGCACCTGACGAACTTCGGGCAGAAGGTCATCTGCGGCCCGGGTTCCATCACGGTCGCCCACCGCGACGACGAGTTCCTCGCGTACGCCGACCTCGAACAAGCCATTACCAATTACGTTAGTATTTTTGAGCATATTGCCTTATGAAAGTGATTATCAGCGGTTACGGCAAGATGGGCCACATGATCGAAGGGGTCCTGCAGCGCCGTGGCATCGAACTCGTCTGCGCCTCCGAGGACATCTGCGCCATCCCGCGCGAGATCGCGAAGGAGTGCGTCTGCATTGACTTCACGACCCCGGAAGCCTTCCGGGCCAACTACAAGACCCTGGCCGCCAACTTCAAGGCGGTGGTGGTGGGCACCACCGGCTGGTATGACATCAAGGAGGAGGTCTTCGCCGCATTCGAGGCGGCCGGCACCCCGATGATCTGGGGTTCCAACTTCTCCGTGGGCGTCATCGCCCTCTTTGCCGGCGTGGCGCGCACCTGCCAGGTCCTCAAGGGCCATGGTTACACCCCGCACGTGGAGGAGATCCACCACATCCACAAGTTGGATGCCCCCAGCGGCACAGCCAAGAGCATCGGCGGCCTGATCGAGGAGTTCCTCGGACAGAAGCCGGAGATCGGCTCCCAGCGCATCGGGGAGGTCCCCGGGACGCACATCGCCGAGTTCAAGTCCGAGGTGGACAAACTCACCTTCACCCACGAAGCCTTCTCCCGCCAGGGCTTCGCCGAGGGCGCCGTCGACGCCGCCCTGATGACGGAGACCCTCACGGGCGTCCACGAGTTCAAGGACTTGATTCTCTAAAAAAGATTCGTATCTTTATCCGCTGTTAGTTAAAAGAGTTGTGTTATGGAATCTCTTGTTTTGCGCGGATGCGGTACGGCGCTGGTGACGCCGTTCCTGCCCGACGGATCCGTTGATTATGAAGCCTACGCCTCCCTGGTGGACCGGCAGGTCGCCGCGGGCGTGCATTTCCTCGTGCCGCTCGGCACGACGGGGGAGACCCCGACCCTCTCCGACGGAGAGAAGACCGCCGTCTTCCAGCTGGTCAAGGAGCACGCCAAAGGCCTGCCCCTGATGCCCGGCGTGGGGACCAACAGCCTGTCCGGGACGCTTGCGAACATCCGCCTGATGGAGCCGCTCGGCCCCGCCGCGCTGCTGGTGGTGGTGCCTTATTACAACAAGCCCACCCAGCAGGGATTGTACGAATACTACAAGGCCGTGGCTTCGGAGACGGACCTGCCGGTGATCATCTATAACGTGCCCGGCCGGACCGGCGCCAACATCCTGCCGGATACGGTCCTGCGCCTGGCGGCCGACGTCCCCAACATCCGGGGCATCAAGGAGGCCTCCGGCAATTTCTCGCAGGTCAGCGACCTGGTGCGGCGCATTCCGGAGGGCTTCGCCGTGCTGGGCGGCGACGACGACATGACGCTCGCGTACATGGCGGCCGGCGCCCACGGCGTGATCTCCGTGGCGTCCAACGTGGCCCCGGCCGAAGTGACGCAGATGGTCGAAGCGCTGCAGCGCGACGACCTCGCGGCGGCCCGCCGGCTGCACCAGCGGCTGTTCCCGCTGTTCAAGGCCTGCTTCGCCGAGTCCAACCCGGGCCCGGCCAAGGCTGCGCTCGCGCAGCTGGGCCTGTGCGGCAACGTCCTGCGCCTGCCGCTCGTGCCGGTGACGGAGTCCACGGAAGCATTGATGCAGAAAGTTTTAAGCGAATTATGGAAGTAACGATAGAGAAATTCAACGAAGTGATGGCGGCCCTGGAGGCTGGCACCCTGCGCGTCGCCGAGAAGGTGGACGGCGTGTGGCAGGTCAACAAATGGGTCAAGGAAGTGATCCTCGCGGGCTTCAAGCTCGGCGCGGTCACGGACATGTCCCAGGGGCAGTTCTCCTTCTTCGACAAGGCCACGTTCCCCGTGCGGAAGTTCTCCGCCGAGGACGGCGTGCGCATCGTGCCGGGCGGGTCGAGCATCCGCCGCGGCGCCTATGTCGCGCCCGGCGCCATCGTGATGCCGCCCGCTTATATCAACGTCGGCGCCTACGTGGGCGAGGGCACGATGGTGGACAGCCACGTGACCATCGGCTCCTGCGCACAGGTGGGCCGGCACATCCACATCTCCGCATCGACCCAGATCGGCGGCGTACTGGAGCCTGCGGGCGCCCTGCCGACCATCATCGAGGACGGCGCCTTCGTGGGCGGCAACTGCGGCATCTACGAAGGGACCATCGTGCAGGAGGGCGCCGTGATCGCCTCCGGCGTGGTCATCACCTCGTCCACGGCCCTGTTCGACGCCACGACGGGCGAGTTCCTGCCGCGCAACGAGGCCCGCCGCGTGGTCGTGCCGAAGGGCGCCGTGGTCGTGAGCGGCAGCAAGCCGCTGCGGCGCGGCCCTGCCGCCGGCAGCGGCGTCGCGCTCTACTGCCCGGTCATCGTCAAGTACCGCGACGAGAAGACGGCCGGGTCCGTGACCCTCGAAGACCTGCTGCGCTGATGCCGAAGCTCTATAAATATTCCGGCGCCGGCAACGATTTCGTGGTCCTGGACGGGCGTACGGAGGACGTCTCCGCTTTCCGCTCCCCGGAGCGGATCGCTGCGCTTTGCGACCGCCGTTCCGGCTTCGTCGCCGGAGACTGCCAGGAGCGAAACGAAGTCAGCATCAGCGGACCGGCCGGCCCCGGGACTTTGGCTCCCTTGAGAAGAGGTGCCGACGGCCTGATGATCCTGACGGACGACCCGGAGTACGATTTCCGGATGGAATACTACAATTCCGACGGCTCCGGCGGGATGATGTGCGGCAACGGCGGACGCTGCATCACGGCGTTTGCGGACGCCCTGGGGATCACCCCGGCGGACGGCCGCGTGTTCCGCTTCACGGCTGCCGACGGCGTCCACACCGGCGAGATCCTCGCGCGGGCGGACGGCGTCAAGACGGTGCGCCTGCGGATGATCGACGTGCACGAATTCCACCCGGCCATGGACGGCTGGTTCGTGGACACGGGCACGCGCCACTTCGTGCGTTTCGTGCCTGACGCGGAGGCCGTCGACGTGGATGGAGAGGGCCGTCGGGCCCGCTGGGACCCGGCCTTCGCGCCTGTCGGCGCCAACGCCAACTTCGTGTCGGTCGACCCTGACGGGACGCTCCGCGTGCGTACCTTCGAGAAGGGCGTCGAGGCGGAGACCCTGGCCTGCGGCACGGGGATTACCGCGAGTGCGATTGCTGCGTATCTGGCCGGTATCGTTCCGGCCGAAACGACCCAGCCGGGTTCAGGCCTCCGTTATACGATTCAGGCGCGGATCGCACGGCTGTCGGTGGAGTTCCGGGCTGGGGATCATTGTTTTACGGATGTGTACCTAACCGGTCCGGCCGATGAAATACGATAAATTCTTTTCGGAGGACGTCGGGTCGTTCATGCGCTCGCCGGTGCGCGAGATCTTCAAGAAGGTGGACCTCGCGTCCATCTATTCCTTCGCCGGCGGCTACCCCGACGCGGCGACCTTCCCGCTGGACGACATCCGTCGCATCAGCGCGCAGGTGCTTGACCGCTACGGGGCCAAGGCGCTCCAGTACGGCGCCACGCAGGGCGTGCCGGAGCTGCGGGAGGTGATCGCCCGGCGCTACGGCGTGGCGGTGGAGAACGTCCAGGTCACGACCTCCTCGCAGCAGGGGATCGACGTCTGCACGCGCGTGTTCGCCGATCCCGGTGACGTGATCCTCACCACGAGCCCGACCTACCTCGGCGCCCTGCAGTCCTTCAAGTCCTATCGCGCCGATGTCCGGACGCTGGAAGATTTCGGCTTTTCCCTCGGCAGCCGGAGCCGCTTGCCCCGGGACAACTTCGCGCTTCGCGCTCATCCCTCCCAAGCTGACGCTTGGGCCCCTCCCGTTTACGAGGCCACGGGTGGCCACGGTTGCCCGGAGCAAGCGGCTCCGGCTGCCGACATCCCGGTGAAATTCTGCTACGTGATTCCGGATTTCCAGAATCCGAGCGGGGAGACGATGACGCTTCCGGAGCGGGAGGCGCTGGTCGCGCTGGCGCGCGAACGCGACTTCCTCATCGTCGAGGACAGCCCGTACCGCGAGCTGCGCTACAGCGGCGAGCCGGTGCCGACGATTTACTCGCTGGCGCCGGAGCGGACCCTGCACCTGGGGAGCTTTTCCAAGATCTTCGCCCCGGGATTCCGGCTGGGCTGGATCCTCGGCCCGACCGAACTGCTGGACCAGATCTACGTCTGCAAGCAGTCGCTCGACCTCTGCCCGCCCATCTTCGACCAGTACATCGCTGCGGAGTTCATGGGAAGCGGCGCGCTCGACGCCAACCTGGCGAAGAGCATCGCCCTGTACCGCGCCAAGCGGGACAAGATGCTCTCCCTGCTGGAGAAATACATGCCCGCGGGCGTGACCTGGACGCACCCGGAGGGAGGGCTGTTCCTCTTCCTGACCCTGCCGGAAGGCTTCGACACCGTGGCCCTCTACGACCGGGCGCTCAGCGCCGGGGTCGCCTATGTGGCGGGTTCCTTCTTCTACGTGGACGGCAGCCACCGCAACACCATGCGGCTCAACTTCTCCTTCCTGGACGCCTCCCGGATGGAGGCCGGGATCCGGCTGCTCGCGGAGGTGATCCGCGAGGCAGCGAAGTAGTGTGGCGGCCGATGGCGGAGGAGATCCGCCGGACCGCGTCACAGCAAAGCGGAGGGTGTTTTTCTTAAACGGCTGATATAAAATACTTTACACAAACATACCGGCTCGATTTGGAACCGGTGTGTTTGTGTAAAATGCTGATTTATAGCTAATTGCTAAAAACAGGACACCTTATTCAGCACCGTGCTGATGACCTTCACCGTGCTCGTGGTCGTTGACGCCCTCGATCTCACGGTAGCGGCAGCAGGCCTCGAGGCGGTCGTAGGCCTCCTGCGGGGCGGTGAACTTGCCGGCGTCGTAGCCGATGGCGGCGATGGCCTTCAGGACCTTGTTCGGCTTGACCTGCCTGGTCTCGTAGGTGAGCTTGAGGCTCTGGGCCTTGAGGTCGTAGGCGGCTGCCTGCACGCCTTCGAAACCCTTGGCGACGGTCTCGATGCGGTTCTTGCACATGCCGCAGTGTCCGCGGACGGTGTAGGTCTTCTCAACGACCTTGGCGTTCGCCATGCCGGCGATGAGCAGCGTAGCTGCGATGAGGAGGAATTTCTTCATATCCGTAGCGTTTTTGTGAATAATCAAACCGTGCAAAGATAGGGATTTTGCGCAAAAGACGAAATCCCAACATATGGGGATGCCTCCGGCCGGTCGCTGCCCGGTCTGCAAGCCCATAAGCGCCCGATATTATTACCTAAGCTTCTTTTTGGAGGTCCAGGACCTGCTCGATGGAAAGCCCCGAGTACCTGACTATCGTTTCGATAGGAAGATGGTCTTCCAGCATCCGCCGGGCACTCTCGATACCGTTCTCCATGCGACCTTCTGCCTTCCCGGTCTGCTCCGCAAAGGCAAGTTGATTCGCGTAGTCCCACTTCTGCTTCATGGACATCGCATACTGGTAGCGTTGCTCCATGGTCATCTTGGCGTATTCGGCTTCTTCCATCATCTCATTGAAATAAGGATCGTCCCACAACTCGGGCTCTTCTGCGAATGTAGGCAAATTCTTCATCAAATACAAGAACCTCTCCTCGAAGGTGTTGCAGGCCTCCTTCGGCTTGTCGAAGCGGCTGACCTCCAGGAAAGCATACCTCAGGCGCTCGGACATCAGCTCCGAGGTCTGCCCCTCCCGGAGCATGAACTTGTGGATGAACTGCCGGGGATCGGCACGCTCGGGCTCGAGGTGGCGGATGTCGAAATTGAGCAGCCCCAGGAAGAAGACCGGGTCGATGGCGTAATTCCACTTCCCGCGCTCTGCATCCTTGGCGATGCTTAGCGATGTGTAGTAGATTGCCCGCTCCATGAAGAAAGGCTGGTCGGCAAGCTGGACCTCGATGATGAATTTCTTGTCGTCCCCGGTGGTGCAGTGCATGTCGAAGGTAGCTTTGCGTTCCCGGTCGGTGAGGCCAAGCTGCTCGCTGTCGCGGATCTCGATGTCGGTGATTTCCAGCCCGAAGATCGCGTTGAGCGGTCGGATGATGAGTTGTTTCTTGCCGGATTCCTTGAAGATCTTCTTGAATCCGTAGTCGACCATCGGGTCGATGTACTTGTTGATGACAGGCTTGTTTTCCATAATGCTTGAGTTTTGGTGGCGAAGATGGCGAAAAGATCGATGCGAGGCATTAAGAATCGTATAATTCTGTAGCGCGAAATCGCAAAAATACGATTCTATCGACTGATTCCTTTTGTCTGGGAGATTCGCCGGTCAAGCCGGCGAATGACGGGTAGGAGGCAGGGCTGGCGAATGACGGGGGGCGGCGGCGTCCGACGAGCACTTAGCGGCACGAAAAGGCCCCTTCCCGTGCCCGGATCCCGTTTTTCCGAGATCGCGGCAGGAAAGGGGCCTTCTGCGTGCCTGATATTATTACCTAAGCTTCATCTTGTAATGCCCAGGCCTGCTCGATGGAAAGTTCTGTATGCGTTGCGATGGATTCGATAGGGACCTTGTCTTCCAGCATATGACGCGCCATCCTTTTAGCCTTCTCTTTCTCCGCGAATGGAGGCAATTTATTTATCAGGTACAAAAAGCGGTCTTCGGAGGAGGAGCAGCGAGCTGGATCCCGATGATGAACCGCTTGCCGTCGAGTTATCCGTCACCCTCTTTATGAGGACATTCTGCAGACGGGCGTGGCAATATAAAAGTAAGCATCCGACCACCTCCTACACGTGGGTGGTCGGATGCTTACATCTTTTTGCAAAGGTAGCCAGGATCTGGCCTGGCAACAAGACGTGGTTCGACGGATGCTTACGGTTCGTCGGATGCTTACACGCTGTCAATCAGTATGTTACAAAACAACCTTCGGAAGATTTTCCGAAGGTTGTTTTGCAAGTAATTGATAACCAGCGTTCACGAAGGCGCGAGGAACAACCGGAAACCGTCCTGCCAGGGCTATCATCCGCGGCAGCAGGGGTGCCAAGATTTGCAGGTCGACCTACAGGTTCGAGAAACTGATCTTGTAGATAATGGCTGTCGTGTCGTCACTCACCCAGATGCACTGGCGCTCACGATCCACAAACAAGCCTTCGCCGTTGTCGATGAACGACATGGAATAGCTTTTCTGAACATTGCCGTTCAAATCGCAGAGGTTGATGGTCTTGGCCTCGCTGTCGGCAATCCAGAGCGCGTTCCGCTCGGAATCGTAGCACAGGTCGGAAATGTCCGTGATGCCCGACGTGATCTCCCTTCGGCTCAGGGTTGATCCGTCAGTCGCGGAGATGCGGAGGAGCAAGCAGGGATTGGCCTGGTTGCCAACCATCAGCGTGCCGTCGCCCATCCAGGTGATGGCCTCCAACCCGCTGTTAAAGGTCCCCTCGTTAATGGTCGCGAGCACTTCCGATTCGCTGTAGTCCGGGGCTTTCACCCGGCGGACCTCCTGTTTCTCACGTTCGAGAACGAAGTAGACATCGCCGGTCGCAGGATCCACGGTGACACCCTCGCAGTCCAATCCAAAGCCAGCTGTCTCCACATAGAGAGTTGTGGCCTCCCCGGAGAAACTGACCTTGTAGACCCCCCCCTCTATCGGAAGCGGCTATGAAGCCGCTTCCGTCGGGGGCGAGGCAAATCCCGGAGAATCCCTGGATGCCGGTGGTGGAGATGGTGGAGTATCTGCCCATCACAGGCAGGTCGTCCGGTTCAGTTTCCCCTCAGGGGTTCTCCAGCTTGTAGAGAGCGACGTTTGCTGAGCTTGAAGAAGCCTGGAAGTAACTACTCGAAGATGAATAACGGAGGTTATACGTAGTACTATTACTTGTACGGGTGATTGTCGCCGTACCGTTGCTGATGCTAATATTAAAACTATGCGAAGAACTCTTGGTTTCCTCTGCTCCCATGTTATTATAAGTAGGATATAAATACCTGGAGACAGATGCGACATAGAAATAATACCCATCTTCCAGTGTCATCTGGCAATCCTCATATTCATCCGACACAATTGTCTCATCCGTGATGGACACATCAAGCGCATTCCCCGTGGTTGCGAAGTTGGATCCATTAAGCGTCGGTTTGAATACCTTGGATCCGCTTTCGTACACAAGCAGATACTTTCCTCCAACCACAAG
>Ga0310697_10004212_pt1 | contig 14264 bp, 10 predicted proteins | sample 172DNAGHGlowgp2_FD_203883 | JGI IMG/M metagenome (GOLD analysis project Ga0310697, IMG submission 203883) | Sheep rumen microbial communities from Palmerston North, Manawatu-Wanganui, New Zealand - 1728 DNA GHGlow gp2 (v2) (version 2) | ecosystem: Host-associated > Mammals > Digestive system >...
AAGCTGCAGGCGGCGCCCAGGTAGTAGCTGCCTTATTGATATTAAAACCGCTCACGGTAATATAGTTGACGAAATTCTTATCCGGCATGAAGCAGTTACGGCGTACCGTTATCTCCACATTTTCCTTATTGGGATCTGCACCGCGGAAATTTGCGTACAGCACGGTCTTGTTTCCGTCCTGCTCTACAAAGAATTTATATTTTGAAGCCTCCTGATCCCAGGAATAGGGATCCGCAGCCGCTTTAAGGCATTCATCCAGACTGTCAGCCTCATACATCATTGCGTCGTTAAGAAATACGGCGCCGGTGTGACGTATCTTATCGGAGAAATACCAGTCCCCTTCCACCTTTTCTATATATGGATTATATGCGCCGAATATGCTGTTATCGATGCTGACGGTCCAGGTATTGCCCTTATACTTTTTCCAGTTCTTTACCGATTCCGCACCGGTGATGACCGCTCCCAGCGGTTCCTTCGAACGGTAGGTGATCCTGGCATCCTTGCTTCCTGCATTCACAGGGCATACCCATTCCCTGTAGATACCGGGAAGCACCAGCACTTCATCCCCCGCAACTGCGATCTTTGCAGCATCATTAATGCGCTTAAAGGGCCTGTCCTTGCTGCCGTCTCCCTGGAAATGGGCGGACGCATCAACATAGTAGATTCTGTTCTTTGACATGATTTTCCTCCTCTTTAAGTTCCTGATCGGATCCGTCAGGATAACATCGGGTTTGGTAACTGCTTATATGATATGGATTTACAGTCACAACGTCAAACAGTTTTCAGGGAAAAAACATATCATTTTTTGTCATGGTTTTTATACACGGTACTGTCCGGGTGACACTCCGAAAGCAGCCCTGAAATTCCTGAGGAAAACCGAGTAATCACCAAATCCCGTCTTCTGCCAGACGTTTGATATGGTTTCACCACGTGATAACAATTCGCAGGCGCGGATCAGTTTTTTATTCATCACAAACGAATGCGGGGTCACGCCGGTAAGCAGCTTGAACTTCCGTAAGAAGTGATACTTGCTCATGTGCACCTCACTGGAAAGCTGGTCGGCGCTAACCTGTTCTTCCATATGTTCCTCAACGTATGCCACGACCTGTTTTACCAGCGGGTGTTCCTCAACATATTCTCCCAGCAGCTGCGATTCCTTTCTCCCGCATAATATGTTCAGATACGCAAAGAATAACGTAAGATATCCCCGGTCCATGGTACGGCGCAGACCTTCGGGTGCCCCGCTCATAGCCAGCTTTAGCAGATATCCCCTCAGCATTTCTTCATAATATACCGGGAAATGCCATGCCCTGGAATCCTTCATACAAAAGCACTCCGAAAGATCCTGTCCCGGTCCTGCCAGTTCCTGAAGGAAAGCACGTGTAACCCACAGAATGATGCGCTTCGAATCCGTACCGCTTAAGGTAGGCTGGTACTTATGCATTACATTCTGCTCTATCAGCAGGAAATCCCCTTTGTGCAGCTGATAGCTCTGATTCTCTATCATCGAGGAGTATTCACCTTCCAGAACATAAAGGATCTCATAGTAATTATGATAATGAAAGGCCATGGCTCCGGTGGGTATGCCTTCTTTCTCATACACCTCGTAGTCACGGTCTATCATATACTGCCGTTCCTCACTGGCAGGAAGTCTCCTTATCTTTCCGCCCCCGGTTGTCCGGTGATCGTCATCCGTTTTTACTTTGTTCATCTGATCCGCCTCTTTTTCGGGATGTATAGCAATATTTGCATGTTTTGGAGCAATACTTGTCCTTTTCAAGCATTTATTATAGGTAGTATACTAGTATTACAGATAAGAATCAATAATTTTTAAATATATAACGTTTCAATCAACAAACAGGAGGAAAGTAAAAATGCAGATGACTCTTCGCTGGTATGGCAGCAAGTACGACACCGTCACACTTAAGCAGATACGCCAGATCCCCGGTGTTACCGGTGTGATCTCCACACTCTACGGCACCGCTCCCGGAGAAGTATGGGAGATGGATGACATCCTTGCCCTTAAAAAAGAGATCGAGGATGCAGGTCTTGAGCTTACCGGTATCGAGAGCGTTAACGTTCACGATGCTATCAAGGTAGGTACTCCCGACCGCGACAAATATATCGATAACTATATCACCACACTGGAGCGCCTGGGTCAGGCCGGCATACACATGGTATGCTATAATTTCATGCCTGTATTTGACTGGACCAGGACCGAGCTTGCAAGAGTACGTCCCGACGGTTCCACGGTACTCGCCTACACCCAGGAAGCAGTTGATGCTTTAAAGCCTGAGGAGATGTTCGCATCCATCAGCTCCGATGCAAACGGCGCCATTCTTCCCGGCTGGGAACCCGAGCGCATGGAGCACATAAAGGAACTGTTCGAAATGTATAAGGATGTTGATGACGAAAAATTATTTGCAAACTTAAAATATTTCCTCGAGCGCATCATGCCCGTGTGCGACAAGTACGATATCAACATGGCTATACATCCCGATGATCCCGCATGGAGCGTTTTCGGTCTGCCCCGTATCATCATCAATAAGGGAAACATCCTTCGCATGATGAAGATGGTTGATAACCCGCACAACGGCGTGACCTTCTGCTCCGGATCCTACGGTACCAATTTAGAGAACGATCTGCCCGATATGATCCGTTCTTTAAAGGGACGTATACACTTTGCGCATGTGCGTAACTTAAAGTTCAACTCTCCAACCGATTTTGAAGAGTCCGCCCATCTTTCGAGCGACGGTACCTTCGATATGTACGAGATAATGCTGGCTCTCTATGACATCGGTTTTGACGGTCCCATCCGTCCCGACCACGGACGTATGATCTGGGACGAAGTTGCTATGCCCGGCTACGGCTTATATGACAGAGCACTGGGTGCTACCTATCTTAACGGTCTCTGGGAAGCTATATGCAAATCCCACGGACATAAGCAGGCGCTGTAAGATACATCATTTTTACAAAATATCCCCGCCATAAAAAGGCAGAAAGGTCAGATATGAAATTAACATTGCAAGGTATAAAAGAAGCACGCGCCGAATATGAAAGCAAAGGCTATCAGCTTCCTTCCTTTGACTACGAAAGCGTTAAAAAGAACACTTATGAAAGACCGGTATGGATACATTTCGGTGCCGGAAACATCTTCCGTGCTTTCCAGGCTAACGTTATGCAGAACCTGTTAAACGCAGGTGTTATGGATACAGGCCTTATCGCAGCCGAAGGATACGATTATGAGATAATAGAAAAGAGCTACCGCCCTCATGACAGCTTAAGCCTGCTGGCCACCTTAAAGGCTTCGGGTAATGTTGAAAAGACTGTTGTAGGCTCTATCATGGAGTCCCTTATACTGGACTCTGAAAATGAGGCTGAATATACCCGCCTTAAAGAGATCTTCCGTAACCCTTCATTACAGATGGCCAGCTTTACCATCACGGAAAAGGGCTACAGCCTGGTAAACGGAGCCGGTGAACTGCTCCCTTCCGTTGCTGCCGATCTTGAAAAAGGTCCGGAAAAACCTGCAAGTTATCTTGGTAAAGTAGTATCCCTGCTTTATACCAGATTTAAGGAAAACAAGCTTCCCATCGCTATGGTAAGCATGGATAACTGCTCCCACAACGGAGACAAGCTTTATGCTGCAGTAAATGCCTTTGCAGAAAAATGGTGCAATGCCGGTCTTGCAGATAAAGATTTCCTTGCTTACGTAAATGACAAGTCTAAGGTTTCTTTCCCCTGGAGCATGATCGACAAGATCACCCCCAGGCCGGATGCAAAAGTCGAAAAGATGCTCCTTGACGACGGCATGGAGAATCTCGAGCCCGTTATCACTTCAAAAAATACTTATATCGCACCTTTTGTAAATGCCGAAGAATGCGAATATCTTGTTATAGAAGATGCTTTTCCGGGCGGCAGGCCTCCCCTGGATAAAGGCGGTATCATCTTTACCGACCGCGAGACTGTTGACAAGGTTGAAAAGATGAAGGTCTGCACCTGTTTAAATCCCCTGCATACCACACTGGCTGTTTACGGCTGTCTGCTGGGCTACACTCTCATCGCCGATGAGATGAAGAATCCCCTGCTCAAGAAATTCATTGAAAATGTGGGTTATGTTGAAGGCCTTCCCGTAGTTGTGGATCCCGGCATCATAGTTCCCAGAGAATTCATTGATACCGTTGTAAATGTGCGCATCCCCAATCCTTTCATGCCGGATACCCCTCAGAGGATCGCATGCGACACCTCGCAGAAACTGCCTATACGCTTCGGCGAGACCATCAAGGCTTACGAAAAGAGCAACACTCTGGATGTTAAGTCACTTAAGTTCATCCCGCTTGTATATGCAGGCTGGCTGCGTTATCTGATGGCTTTGGATGATAAGGGAAATGCATTCGATTTAAGTCCCGATCCGCTGTTAGATACAGTAACGCCTTTCGTGAAAGATTACGAGCTAAGCGCGACTCCCAAGGATCTGTCAAAGCTTGATGAGCTGCTTAAAAACGACAAGATCTTCGGCGTAGACCTGTGCGCCATCGGCATGGCCGACAAGGTAAAGGGCTACTTCGCAGAGCTCTCCGCCGGAACAGGCTGTGTTGAAGCAACTTTAAAGAAATATCTGGGATGATCATCCGGTAATAGAGTCCGGCATGAATGCCCCGCATGATCTCAGCCGGATGGCACTGCTAATGAACGGAGCGGCCGCGTAAAGCGCGCCACTCTTTTCTATTATGATCTATGTGCCCGCATCCACCTATGCTTTTCGGAACAGGCGCCGGCTGTGCACCATTAACGGCCATCGACCATACAGATCAGTATCGTCCGGACGATCAAAGGCAGCAATATCGCTGCGACCGTTATACATCGCGAAACGGCACCATCTCATAAAAGACAGTCCGCTAAGAATATCCGCAATTATCGCCTCTGATTTCGAACGGACTTTTTCACCTTTTTTCGTTTCGTATATCTTAGCTTCCGGCGCAAAAGTATTGGTTTTAAACAACTGTTCCTCCCAGCGTTTGGCATACAGTTCATCAGTCAGAATATACGGTTCCACCCATTGTTTTCTGGTTTCCGGAAGCATCTGATAAGACAGGTCCGCATCGCTTTCCTCCAACATCCGTATGCACTGTTTTAGACAATTTATTGATTCGTCGTATGATAGGGTACTATAAAAAATCCCCCGGGTTAAATTTCTTTCCTGTTCGGTCTTCGTATATCTCAAAAAAACTCTTGCCTACATCGTAGGGGTCCAGATCCACATCTTTTGCGTGGGATAACCATTCGCTGCCATCAGGCAGTAACGCATAGGCCATGTTATGCTCGGTCCATTCAAGAGCCATGTCAGCAGGTGTTCTCATCTCTTCGCTGTCGCCGATATAGACCGGATGCTCTTTAAGAAGAGCCTCGCATATGATCATCATATCATCGGAATTGATGATCCTGTACGAATCGACGATCTTCCACGTATCTTTGTTAAACTCGGCCTTGAATCCTTCATCACCGTATACAAAGCGATAGTTCCTGCCCCTGCCGTCAGTGTCGGTAAGTGCAATATCTTCTGCGGTTTTCAGGATACCGACATTTTCCCCGTCTCCGTCTGCGCCACCTGCACCATTGCCATTACCCGCGCCACCGGCACCATAGCCATTACCCGCGCCGTCGGCACCAGCGCCATTACCCGCGTCACCGGCAGTGCCATACGCATCCGAGCCGTATGCGCCATTCCTGCCTGCGGCGTCCGTGCTGCGTTCTTTCACCTTGTAATGGATCCAGGTATTGCTGCGGACACTTTCACGGCTTGCTTCCTCAAGAACCGTGTCTGCCGGTGTAAGGGCCGCAGCAATAGCAGCTACATTATCTCCTGCTTCCACTCCCCTGTGCACTACCATCAGAAGATCCGATCCCACAGCCGCGTCATAAGTCCCCGCAAGTACATCCGCACTTCCTTCAAAAACCACTGCGGTATCCCTGCATTTGGATAAAAGCAGGGTATCCTCTGCGCTCTCGTTCCACCACCCGTCGGGAAGGATATATACGCAATCCGTCCCCTCAGCTATGCTGTCGCACTCCTGCCTGCCGGCGTACACTTCGCAGTTTCCTACGATCAGGCTGTTTGAGCACAACAGCAAAGGCAGATAACATACAGCGCTCAGTATCCACTGTGCTTTCTCTTTATCGGTAAGCCTCCTGATACAGAAGCGCACTCCGCATACCATGAGCATTCCGCACCAGGGCATAATGCACATGATATAGCGGTCTACCAGATACGGGATCATCTTGGATACCGCTACGAAATACACAGCAAAAGGCACGGCTACCATCATTGTTTTCTCGATCCGGTAGCGGTCCCCATATCGCTTGCGAAAGACCAGCAGGATAAGGCCTGTGGCTGTCAAAAAGACAGCGATCCCCAAGAAAAGCCATTCAGGTATACCCAGTGTATTATGCACCAGAACGTAGAGCATGGCTTTTAATCTGTCCAAAGTACCTTCAAGTGAAAAGAACCCGCCTATCGATTCCGCTCCGCGGCTTCCCTTAAACACTGCTTTAAGCGAGAACGGCCACAGCGCTATCCCCGCCGCGCCGGTAATACACATCGTAAGGATATAACGGAATAAGGCTCTGAACTTTTTCCTAAAAAGCATCACAAACACGGATACCATGGCTATCGCAAAAGCGTAGATCACAAAATAGTACTGCGACAGATACCCGCCCAGAGTAAAGAATACCAAAAGCCTCTTGTCCTTCTTATCCCACTCCCAGCCCTTTGACGCAAGATTGAGATGCGCGTACGCCATTCCTATCACCATAAGCGTGACCAGAGAATACATCCTGATATAAGATGCCGTGATCGCAGCAGCTGCGCTAAGCCCATACAAAGCTGCAGCCATCAGCGCCGTATCCTTGCCGCCGAAAAAGCGTTCTACCGTACGGTATAACAAAGCTATCGCCAGGAGCCCTATCACCATGTTCAGTCCAAGCCCGAACCACTTGGAATAGACTCCGGGAAACAAGGAGCATATCGTATGCAAAAGCAGCGCGTAAAGAGGCGGATGATTATCCCCTCTGAAATTATACAAAACAGAGATATAATTAAACCTGTTGTCAGGCGATACTGCTATATAGTCCCTGTATGCCTGTCCGCTCATCCACGTGGTCGTATAGATATCATTACTGCACTCCCGCGCACGCGAATAAGCACTGTAGATCTCACTGCCTTTTATATCCCAGCCGTTTGCTTTTAGTATCGAAATATCTTTTGAAAGATTGCGGAACAGGTCTACCGGATTTTCACCTGCGCCATACTCCTTCATCCAGTCTTTAACGGAGTACTCCTGCACGCCCATATGCATGAAAGGCAGATACTCGCTGTTGGCAGTGCCATACATATACATCTCATCAACATGATAGCCTTCCTTCCTAAATCCCCAGTACAGGAATAAAGCAAAGCAGGCTACCATGATGATGACAAATATTATTTTATAACGAAACTCTTTTTTCAAAACTCCTTATCATTCCTCAAAAGGGAGCTCATCATGTTCAGACTTGCGGTCTCTTGTCATAAGCTCCTTAACTGCATCCTTTACGGCCTTACCGTCAAAGAGTATATGATTCACCTGCTCAACGATAGGCATCTCAATGCCGTATTTCTCCGCGAGCGCTTTTCCGGCTTTTGCCGAATACACACCCTCTACTATCATCTTTACTTCATCCATTGCTTCCTGTGCGGTCTTGCCCTGACCCATGAGGAATCCTGCCTTGCGGTTTCTCGAATGAACGGATGCACAGGTCACGATAAGATCGCCCATTCCTGTAAGTCCGGCAAAAGTCTCTGCCTTACCTCCCATAGCTATTCCCAGGCGGCTTATCTCCGCCAGTCCTCTGGTGATCAGCGCTGCCTTGGTATTATCTCCGTAGCCAAGACCGTCTGCCATACCTGCTGCCAGAGCCACCACGTTCTTAAGCGCTGCTCCCAGCTCCACGCCCAGTACATCGGGCGATGTATAGACACGGAATACTTCCGACGAGAATATCTCCTGAACATATTCGGCTGTAGCTTTCTTCTTAGCCGCAGCCACGATGGTGGTGGGCATGCCGCGTCCCACTTCCTCCGCATGGGTAGGCCCGGATAATACAGCCACCTCAGCCTGGGGTATCTCTTCCTTTATCTGTTTATCCAGAGTCAGCAGTGTGCTTTCCTCTATACCTTTGGCAACATTGACCACTAGGCGACCTTCGGGAATGAAAGGCTTCATCTGCGCCGCTGTCTTTCTGGTGAAGATCGAGGGCACAGCCATTACTATCAGGTCCTTATCCATACATGCATCTTCCAGCACAGTGGTAAAGCTTATCGCATCGCCGAGTTTAACCCCCGGCAGTTTATCCTTATGTTCACGCTCATTTTTGAGCATCGTGATCTCATCTTCCAATACCGACCATACACAGACATCGTGCCCGTTATTGGCCAGCAGCCATGACAAAGCTATACCCCAGCTGCCTGCACCTATCATTCCTATCTTTGCCATTTTCATTTCCCCCTTATTATGCTTGATAAAGATCCCCAAGTAGGAAAGTTCGGCTTCGGAAATCATAGATTTCCTGCCTCACTTTTTCGCTTCGCTCAGGATGACACGGGTGTTGCCTTCACTCCGTTTTATTCTTTTTAAAGAGATAGGTCTTGCGTTCCTCTCCCCTGATGAGCTTTTTAATATTCTCATGATGGCGGATGAAAGCCATCAATGTTATAACAAATGCAACCGCATACATCTCATAACGGACCGCGTGCGGTATAAAAGGATTCTGAACGAAATCCATCCATGGTATGATCACAGGCTTGAATATCCCCAGCTCACCCATAATGACCGTCTGGATAAAAAAGCCGGCAGTAAGTATCAGCGAGCCCAGTGACACATAATGTGTGATCGCAAAGGTTCCAAAAAAGAGCAAAAGGTCTATAGGCACATACATCCAATGAAATGCAAGTATCATACCGCTCATGGCTGCGATACCCTTGCCCCCTTTAAATCCCAGATAAAAAGGAAAATTATGCCCCAGAATGGATCCGAGTCCCGCATAAAGCTTTAAGAGATAAATATATTCCGGGTAACGGTATCTGAATAGAAAATAAACCAGTACCACGGCACCTATGCTCTTTGCCAGGTCGCCGACGAATACCAGAAGGCCGGCCTTCTTGCCCAGAACACGCAGGGTATTGGTGGTCCCTGCATTTCCGCTGCCCTTTTCACGGATATCTATGCCGTTTAATCTTCCTATTATGTATGCTGTCTGAAAATTACCGAAGAGGTAACCTATAACAAGACAAATGATACGTATTCCTATGATCTCCATTTTCCCTTTCTCTCCCGCGCCGGTGAGCCGCATCTGCGGCAGCTCATCCTGTCAGTCTTTCTCTTTTCTTTCCCTTATTATGAAGCGCAGTGGCGTTCCGCTGAAGCCAAAGGCTTCGCGTATCTTGTTTTCAAGGTAACGCACATAAGAAAAATGCATAAGCTCCTTATCGTTAACAAATATAACAAAAGTAGGGGGCTTGACCGACGCCTGCGTAGTGTAATAGATCTTAAGGCGCTTGCCCTTATCCGAAGGGGGCTGCTGCAAAGCGGCTGCCTCACTGACTATCTCGTTTAGCACACCGGTCTGTATGCGCATAGCGTGATTCTCTGTCACCGCATCTATCATATCATAAAGCTTAGGCAGACGCTGACCGCTCTTTGCAGATATGAATATAAGCTCCGCATAAGGCATGAATGCCAGGGTATCACGTATATCCTTGGTAAAGTCGTTTACCGTCTTATTATCCTTCTCGAGCAGGTCCCATTTGTTTACGGCGATTATCATTCCCTTGCCCCGTTCATGGGCAATACCCGCGATCTTGGCATCCTGCTCCGTAATCCCTTCGGAAGCATCTATAACAAGTACCGCCACATCCGCACGCTCCACGGCGCTAACGGTACGTACTATCATATATTTTTCCAGTTCTTCCTTTATCTTATTCTTGCGCCTGAGGCCTGCGGTATCGATAAAGATATACTCTTTACCGTTGCGCTTAAGTACCGTATCCACCGCATCCCTTGTCGTACCGGCTATATCCGATACTATAAGCCTGTTCTCTCCCAGGAGCCTGTTTATAATAGAGGATTTGCCTACATTGGGCTTACCGATCACAGCTATCTTAGGCCGCTCGTCTTCCTCCTCATCCGCGCTGCTTTCCGGGAAATAGCTTATCACTTTATCAAGCAGATCGCCCAGTCCCTGTTTTTCTGCAGCGGACACAGGGAAGGGATCATCCAGTCCCAGATTATAGAATTCATACACATCGGCCTGCTGTTTTGCAAAGCTGTCCACTTTATTGACAACCAGCACAACCGGCTTCTGTGACCGGCGGAGCATATCCGCCACTTTTGAATCCGCATCCACCAGTCCCTGACGTACATCGGTCATGAACATGATAACATCCGCAGTATCTATGGCTATCTGCGCCTGCTCCCTCATCTGTGAGAGTATCACATCGCTGCTGTCGGGTTCTATACCACCGGTATCGATCAGGGTAAAGCTCCTATCCAGCCATTCCACATCGGTATAAAGCCTGTCCCTGGTGACACCGGGCGTATCCTTTACTATGGAAAGCCTCTCACCGGCCAGCGCATTAAATAAAGTTGATTTTCCTACATTAGGGCGGCCCACTATCGCCACCACGGGCTTACGTTTCATCATATACCTCATCGGAGAGCTCGTAAGGATTTACATCATCCACGTCTTCTCCGCTCTGTTCCTGTCCCAATATCGCTCTTATCAGATCCATACCGTTCGATTTTACAATAGTAACCTTAGTTTGTAAAGCTGTCTCAACTTCACTGCGTGTCATATCATCAAGGAATATCTCTGTCCCCGAACGGAACATCGCGGAAGGCAGCAGGAGTTCCTCTCCCTTCTCCCGCTCCTTAAGCTGCGCCGCCAGATCCTGCCCGGTAATAAGCCCGGATACGGTGATCCTCTCCCCGAAGAAATCGTTCCTGATCCAGTACAGATGGACCGTTACATCCGGAAATGTCTTTTCGACTTCCTTCATAAGCCGCTGCATCGTAGGATAGGCGCTCTTTCCGCAGGCTATGGATACGCTCCGCCTGATATCTTTTCCGTAGATCATTGCCGCCTGCGGCAGGAATGAGCTTATTTCTTCTATCAGAAGCCTTATCATCCCCACGCCGTTCTCAAGCTGCAGATAGCCGTCGTAGCGCTCCTCCTCGGGCACCTCCCGGCCTGCCGTGATATACCATTCATCCGAAGCATGTATAAAATGGATACCCGTCTGCTCAAAGGCCTTTTTCTGGAAGGCTTCTATCTGGTCGATGACTTTCTCCGAATCCTCTTTATCGAAGGGCTCCAGAGGATATAGCTTGTCCCGGTACTTCGTCAGCCCCGTAGGTACCACCGATACGCTCTGCATCACCGGTGCAAATTTGAGCAGTTCATTCATCGTAAAATCCAGATGTTCCCCATCATTTACATTTTTGCACAGCACTATCTGGCCGTTCATGGTTATCCCGGCCTCATAAAAATCATTAAGGTATTTAAGTACCCTGCCGGAATTGGGATTCTTGAGCATGAATACGCGAAGCTCCGGATCCATGGTATGAACGGAGATATTTATCGGCTCCATATGATAACGTATAAGGCGTTCCACATCTGCATCCTTTAAATTGGTCAGAGTCACATAGTTGCCCTGCAGGAAAGAAAGCCTGGTATCATCATCCTTAAAATATATGGTGGGACGCATGCACGGCGGATTCTGATCTATAAAACAGAAGATACACTTGTTCTTGCAGGAATGAGCCTGATCCATTAATCCTTCATCAAAGATAAGCCCCAGTTCTTCATCGGGCTCCTTGTCGACCTCCAACAGCCACTCCTCACCGTCTGCCTTACGGATAAGGACCTCTATGTATTCCTCCATACAAAGAAAATCGAAGTCAAATACATCTTCGATCTCCTTATCATTAATTGAGAGGAGTACATCGCCGGGCTCTATACCAAGCTCCTCGGCAATACTCCCCTCCTTGATTTTTATGATCACATGTTCTTTCATAAAAGATTCCCCGAGTAGGAAAGTTCGGCTGCGGAAATCACAGATTTCCTGCCTCACTTTTTCGCTGCGCTCAGGATGACAAAGTTACCAGAAGGGGCCCGCTTCATCCCCTGCCTGCATGTCGCACGGGCCGGCCCCTGTATTATACCGTGTACTTCATAAAACTCTTCTTGCCCTTCTTGAGGACGAAATCGCCATCAAAATCACTCTTGCTAAATGCCTGCTTGATATCGGTGATCTTCTCCCCGTTAACGGTCACGCCACCCTGCTCAATGTTACGTCTTGCATCGCCGCGTGAGCCTGCCAGGGAAGCCTTAACAAGAAGGGTGATGATATCGACCGCGCCATCAGTAAAGTCCTCATCATTTAAGTGAGTGGTAGGCATATTTTCGGAGTTTCCGCCGCCTGCAAACAATGCCAGACTGGCTTCCTTAGCCTTATCAGCCTCTTCCTTGCCGTGTACCAGACCGGTAAGCTCCCAGGCCAGTATAGCCTTAGCCTCGTTGAGCTGTGCTCCTTCCCACTTATCCATATCCCTTATCTGCTCCATGGGCAGGAAGGTCAGCATGCGGATGCACTTAAGAACGTCTGCATCCGGTATATTTCTCCAGTACTGGAAGAATTCAAAAGGTGTGGTCTTATTTGCATCCAGCCACACGGCGCCCTTTTCGGTCTTGCCCATCTTCTTGCCCTCGGAATTGAGCAGAAGGGTCTGGGTCATGGCATATGCATCCTTGCCCAGCTTACGGCGGATAAGCTCTGTGCCCGCCAGCATATTTGACCACTGGTCGTCACCGCCGAACTCCATGTTACAGCCGTACTTCTGGAACAGGGTGTAGAAATCGTATGCCTGCATTATCATGTAATTGAACTCAAAGAAGGTAAGTCCCTTCTCCATACGCTGCTTGTAGCATTCTGCACGCAGCATGTTATTTACCGAAAAGTGAGGTCCGACTTCACGGAGCAGTTCAATGTAGTTAAGGTCTAAAAGCCAGTCTGCGTTATTTACCAGTCTTGCCTTGCCTTCTCCAAACTCGATGAAACGGCTCATCTGTACCTTAAAGCATTCGATATTATGATCTATCAGTTCGGGCGTGAGCATCTTTCTCATATCAGTCTTTCCTGAAGGATCGCCGATCATACCGGTTCCGCCGCCTAAAAGTGCAATGGGCTTATTTCCTGCCATCTGCATACGCTTCATAAGGCAGAGGGCCATAAAGTGACCTACATGCAGCGAATCTGCGGTGGGATCAAAGCCGATATAGAATGTGGCCTTGCCATCGTTTATAAGCTCTCTTATCTCTTTTTCATCAGTGACCTGTGCTATCAGGCCACGCTCCTGCAATTCTTCGAATATCTCCATTTTTTCATCCTCCTGAACTATTCATATACATACGGATCTATTATCTCTTTCCAGCGCTTATAAGCTGCTGCATTTACATGTACTCCGTCATAATAATACTCATCCTTAAGTGCCCAGTCATCACCGGCAAACTCGCTCCACAGATCGATGAAGGTATAACCTCTGCCCTCACATATGCTGCGCAGCCTTTCGTTTATCTCGTTCACATCCAGGCATATACGTTCCGCATCACTCTGGGACGAAGCTACCGGCAGGATAGCCTGCACATAATATTTGCAGTCATAATGGCTCAGCTCATCAAAAAGCTCGTTATATCTGCCTATGATATTCTCAACTTCGCGCCCTTGGAGTATATCATTGATGCCTATATAAATAAACATTTTCTTCGGCTTTGTCTGCATTATGGTCTCGATCCTCACACGCAGACCGTTTATGGAATCACCGCCTATACCGCGGTTCTTGACCTCCAGGTCCGGATACATCTCATCCCAGCTGCAGCGCTCTATCAGTGAATCCCCCGCAAATACCACATCGGTCGGATAATTATAGATCATGCTGAATTTATACTGCCAGGTATCATAGGTATCATTGGGCGCGCAGAACTCCTGATACTGTCCCTGCTGGTATACCCTTGGCGTACCTTCATTGATGACCACATTACCTGTTTCGGGAATATGTGCGGCCTGTTCCTCAAGCTGCGCTTTGGTCTCCTCCAGCTCCTCTTCCACGCTCTTCTTTTCTTTTTTCAGGCTTTCATTACTGTCCGAAAGCTCCTGTTTCTCTTTCTCAAAAGCA
>Ga0310697_10004214_pt1 | contig 14264 bp, 8 predicted proteins | sample 172DNAGHGlowgp2_FD_203883 | JGI IMG/M metagenome (GOLD analysis project Ga0310697, IMG submission 203883) | Sheep rumen microbial communities from Palmerston North, Manawatu-Wanganui, New Zealand - 1728 DNA GHGlow gp2 (v2) (version 2) | ecosystem: Host-associated > Mammals > Digestive system >...
ATCGATAAAGGCATGCCGCAGCGCTGGCATACATACGGGGATACACTGAATAAATCATCAGGTGTAGGCATAACCATAACCAATCCCGATGTCAGGAAGACCTTTGCTTTCCTGGATGCGTGTCTCAGCCAGGAGATCCATGACCTGCGGTTCTGGGGGATAAAGAATGTTGATTATAAGGTCGACCAGAAGGGGCGGTTCTTCAGGACCGAAGCGATGAGAGTAAGGTGGTCGGATCCTTCCTACAGGTCGTCCCACATCTGCACATATAAATATTTGCCGCAGTACGGAGGGACATCTGATGACGGTATTAATGCTAATATGCCCGAAGAACAGCTCTCGGAATTCCAGGCCGGACTGGCAGATCCGCTTAAGCGCTGTTTTGAAGCATATGGCGTGGATTCTTATCCGGGCATGATAGGTTCTGTAGTCGAAGAGAATGCGATATGGTTTCCGATGTATTCCTACTCAAACAATATGACCGGCGCAACTGAGGGCGGAACGGCCTGGATCAGGATGGGACAGGTAAAGCATGAATGGCTGCCGCGTCTGGTGATGAGTACTGATTTTGACGAAGAGTGGGAGCAGTACATGAGAGACTACAATGAGTGCGATCCGCAGGCTTTTCTGGATGAGATGCAGGAAGAACTTGACAGGAGAGTCGGCAGCGGAAAATAGCAAAAAATGAACTATAAAGGACAAAAAAAGCCTGTTTACAATCAGGCGGCTTTGTCATAAAATATAGTTATTCTTGATCACATTTTATGAAAGGAAGGTATTTTCAATGGAAAACATCCCTAAGGTAAAACTTGGTATCGTGGCGGTAAGCCGCGACTGCTTCCCTGAGAGCCTCTCAGTGAACCGCAGAAAGGCACTTGTTGCCGCTTATCAGAAGAAGTTCGATGCAGCCGACATTTATGAGTGCCCCATCTGTATCGTTGAGAGCGAGATCCACATGGTTCAGGCTCTTGAGGATATCAAGAAGGCAGGCTGTAATGCACTTTGCGTATATCTTGGAAACTTCGGCCCCGAGATAAGTGAGACCCTGCTGGCTAAGCACTTCGACGGACCCAAGATGTTCGTTGCAGCAGCAGAAGAGACCCAGGATTCACTGCTTGACGACCGTGGCGATGCATATTGCGGTCTGCTCAATGCAAGCTACAACCTGCGTCTGCGCAATGTAAAGGCTTATATCCCCGAGAATCCCGTAGGTGATGCAGAGGATCTGGCTGATGAGCTTAACGCTTTCCTGCCTATCGCACGCACACTTATCGCTCTTGCGGATCTTAAGATAATAGGCTTCGGTCCCAGACCTATGAACTTCCTTGCATGCAACGCACCCATCAAGCAGCTTTACAACCTGGGCGTTGAGATCGAGGAGAATTCAGAGCTGGATCTGTTCGAAGCATTCAAGAAGCATGAAGGCGATCCACGTATCCCCGAAGTTGTTGCAGATATGGAGAAAGAGCTGGGCGCAGGCAATAAGAAGAGCGAAGTTCTTCCCAAGCTGGCTCAGTACGAGCTTACCCTGCTCGACTGGATCGAGGCTCACAAGGGCTATCGTAAATATGTATGTATCGCAGGCAAGTGCTGGCCCGCATTCCAGACACAGTTCGGCTTTGTGCCCTGCTATGTTAACAGCCGTCTGACCGGCCGCGGTATCCCCGTAAGCTGCGAAGTTGATATCTACGGCGCACTTTCCGAGTTCATCGGTACCTGCGTATCCGACGATATCGTTACCCTGCTTGATATCAACAACTCTGTTCCCAAGGATATGTATGCAGAGAGCATCAAGGGCAAGTTCGATTACAAGCACAGCGATACCTTCATGGGCTTCCACTGCGGAAATACCTGCTCAAAGAAGATGTCTTCCTGCGAGATGCGCAACCAGAAGATCATGGCTCGTGCACTTCCCGTTGAGGTTACCAACGGAACCCTCGAGGGCGACATCGCACCCGGCGATATCACTTTCTTCCGTCTGCAGAGCACCTCTGACGGACTTCTGCGCGCTTATGTTGCAGAAGGCGAGATCCTTCCCGTTGCTACCCGTTCCTTCGGTGGCATCGCAGTATTCGCTATCAAGGAGATGGGCCGTTTCTATCGTCACGTACTGATCGAGAAGAACTATCCTCATCACGGTGCGGTAGCATTCGGACACTACGGAAAGGCTCTGTTCGACGTATTCAAGTACTTAGGCGTTCCTTACGAGGATATCAACTACAATCAGCCTGAGTGCCTGCCTTATCCTTCAGAGAACCCTTTTAAATAAGATTTTCTGAGGCTGAAAGCTGAAATGAGGCCCGCGCCGCGTGCGCGGGCTTTTTTTTATGCACAGGGTCGCCGAAAGGAAAACGTTGCCTGACGGCAACCGGCGACCCGCGCGCGAGCAGGGTGCGACTTCGTCTTCCCTACTCGATTGCATCAGTCTCATTTTTTGTTGAAAAAAGCCATGCTTTTATGTTAAAATGTTACACTAGGGGAGAGAGGGCATAGTACATATGACGAATAAGAAAAAAACATTGGCGTTATGTACATCCAGGATATTCGACATACAGAATCACGCCTTCATCAGAAAACTTAACGAAAGTCTTAAAGAGGACGGTATAAGACTTTTAGTCTACGCTATCAATTCCGATCTTTACTGGGAAGAAGATAACGATAATACCGAAGCCTTTGTATTCGAGCTGATACCCATGTGGAAGATCGATGCTCTGATCTATATGGATGAAAAGATCAAGAGCCATAAAGTGGCGCGGCATGTGATAGACCGGGCCAAGAGCTATAATATCCCGGTACTGGTGGTGGACGGCAGTTACGAAGGCTGTCCTTCGGTAAGCTTTGATTTCGAAAGCGGTTTTGAGAGCATTGTGCGTCATATCATAGAGGAGCATCATGTCAGAAGACCTCATTTCATGGCGGGGATCAGAAATAATCCCTTCTCAGATCAGAGAATAGAGATATTCAAAAAAGTACTGTCGGAAAACGGTATGGAATTTTCCAAAGATATGTTAAGCTACGGTGAATTCTGGGCCATCCCGGCCAGAAAGGCCATGACGGAAGTATTGGACAAAGGACTGCGTCCGGATGCAGTGATATGTGCCAATGACTATATGGCCATAAATGTGATAGAGGTACTTAAGGACAGAGGCTTTAAGGTACCGGAAGAAGTGATCGTATCCGGTTTTGACGGCGTGGCTGAGGCGTGGCTATGTGAGCCGACAGTCACTACAGGGGACTGTAATACAGTGGCTCTGGCAGCCGAAGTGGCAAGGACCGTCAAGCGCATGCTGGTATCGGATATTTCGGATTCGGCATACAAGGTTATGCCCAGGCTTCTTAAAGGAGAATCCTGCGGCTGTGCGGACTGTGCTTATACTGACATCAGTATACTTGATATGGTCAATGACAAGTCTTACCGTTATCAGGATGATATATCCCAGTTTTATGAGATGACCATGCGCATGCAGATGAGTACCACGCCCGATGAGATGGCATCCGGCATATACGGGGACAAGCTCAGCGAAATGTTCTGCGTGGTGAACAACCTGTGCTTTAAACGTGATGTGGATTATTTTAAACCGGGGCTTGACGTGTCATATCCTACAGGCATGAGTCTTTTGTATGAGACGGGGGCGGAGCACGGCATCAGGGAAGTGGAAGGCGAGCAGATGATAGAGCTGGCCGAGAGGAAGATGGATACGGGCTATCCGCTTATATTTAATGTGCTCCATTATATGAAAAAGCCGTTAGGCTATGTATGTTTTACTTTCTCCGGATATGATATTTCGGAATATGCAAAGACTTCGAGCATAAGTAATTATTTAAGCCTCGGACTGGGCGGTTTTATAAATATGCGTTACCAGCAGTATCTGTTTGAAAAGCTGGAGAATATGTATAAATACGATCATCTGACCGGGCTTTATAACCGTCAGGGATTTACCAATGCGCTGGCAAAGCTTAAAGAAGATCTTAAGGACGATAAAAAACCGCTTACGGTCATAATGGCGGATCTGGACGGGCTTAAATATATCAACGATACTTTCGGCCATTCGGCAGGAGATAATGCCATAGCGGTAACGGCGGCAGCGCTTAAAGAGGCGTGCCCGGAAGGGGCGTTGTGTCTTCGTTTCGGCGGTGATGAGATGCTGGCGTTCGTTGTGGGCGGCTGCAGGACCGATGGTATTTTGCAAAGTATAAAAAACAAACTGGATGAGTATAATGCATCATCCGGTCTCGAATATGAAGTTCACGCAAGCTGCGGTGAGTACCAGACCGTGCTTGACAAAAACAGCGATATGGAAGAACTGGTAAAAAAAGCAGATATGGCTATGTACGAAAACAAGAGGGTTTCGAAGAGGGAAAGTGAGGGTGTATGAAGCATATACTGATCATTGATGACGATAAGATAAATCTGGACTGTGCACGGATGAGCCTCAGCAAGCAGTATAAGCTGACAGCTTCGATATCGGGCAGACAGGCGCTCCAGTATCTTGATAATAATATACCGGATCTTATACTTCTGGATCTGAATATGCCTTTCATGGACGGATACGACGTGATGAAGAACATCAAGGCAGATCCCAGGATCGCGGATATACCGGTTGTTTTCTTAAGCGCGGAAAAGGATGCGGTGACGGAGAGCCGCTGTCTTGAACTGGGAGCTGTGGATTTTATACCCAAGCCTTTTGTTCCCAGTATCCTGTTGAGCCGCCTTGAAAAAATATTCCGTGGTCTTGACCAGAAGCAGGAGCTGAAGAAGGAGCTGGATCAGATCAAGGACAAATCCCAGAGGGATGCCCTTACCGGCCTCTTCAACAGGGCTTATGCGGCCAAGACTGTTGATGAACGCATAAGGAACGGAAAAACCGGCGCACTCTTCATGCTCGACATGGATAATTTCAAGGCCATAAATGATAATTACGGTCATGATGCAGGTGATAAGGTCTTAAAGATGTTTGCGGACACTTTAAGGACCTACAGTAAAGTGCAGGATATACCGGCCAGAGTGGGCGGAGATGAATTCGTAGCCTGGATAGAAGGATATGTGGATAAGGAGACTTTAAGCCGCAGGGCAGGCACCATCATCGCCGATCTTTGCAAGAAGCTTGAGGACTGCCGTTACGAGACCAACTCATCCGTATCATTGGGGATCGCCATACTGCCGGCAGACGGCGAAAACTTCACCGATCTGTATAATGCAGCGGATAAAGCGCTTTATTACGTAAAGCAGAACGGAAAGAATTCCTATCATTTCTACAGTGACGAGATGATAAAGAATGATGATAATTCTGCGAACGGCATAGATTATATCCATGAAGCCATGAGACGCGCGGACGGAAAGAAAGGCGCGTACATGCTGGATTATCACGGCTTTACGTATATCTATAATTTCCTAAGCCGCTTATCGGCCAGAAATGAATTCGTCTCCAGAATGCTGCTCATAACCCTGACACCCGAGGAAGGTTATACGCCCGGGGAAGCAGAGATGAGCAGGGTAGCCGAAATGATGGACCAGTCGCTTGTTTCAAGCCTCCGCCGCGGGGATGTGGCCGCCAATTATACCACCAGGCAGATACTGGTAATACTGCCGGGTACAGGTGAAGCGGAGACGATAATGATAGCAGAGCGTATCCGGCTTGAATACGAGAGCCGGCTTCCGGGATGCAAGATCAGACTGGATATAAGCCATAGAACGGTTATGGAATAAGAAAGGAGATGGCTGCTGACGTCTTTTGCCAGGGGGAGATATGGACATTAACAGCGTAGATTTTAAGAATAATGAAAAAAAGATGATCTTTCATCTTGTTATCATTATGGTTTATAGTTTTATGGCGCTGGTGCTCTGTGCGGAGACGGTGCTGATGGGATGGGAACTGTGGACGGTGCCCGCGCTTCTTTCTTCCGTGATAGCCGTATGGTGGATATATATCAAGCAGGCGCTGAATGGCAAAGCCAGGCTGTATATCTATCTTATCATGATGCTGATAGCACTCTTTTATTACGGCGTCCATGAAACTTCTTTATTCGATGTTCCGCTTATCCTCGTATTGGTAATGATGCTCTTTGTGCTGGTGGAAGAGAATTTCATCATCTATTTTTTCTATGTCGATTATATCCTGATAATATGCTGGCATGTACTGGTGACAAAAGCGATAAATCTTTCTTTTACCGCACTGGAATGGTCAAGGCTTTTGATGAACTTTGCGGTGATAATCATAGGCGGGCTGGTCTTCAGGTACACGATACACAGCAGGAGGCGTGACCGCCAGAACTATCTGGAAGTGATAGGGATCATGGAGGAGACCAATAAGCGCAGCGAGGATTTCCTTACCAATGTTTCCCATGAGCTGAGGACTCCCATAAATGCCGTTACCGGTATCACAGCGGTAATGCAGGAGGAAGAGGCCGACGAAAACAAGCGCAGGAATCTAAGCGCGGTCCAGCGTGCGGGACGCAGGCTTTCCGACCAGATAGGGGACATACTGGATTATACCGAGCTTGACACCGGAAGGCTTAAGGTAAGCAGATCGAATTATATGATAAGCTCGCTGATCTACGACCTGTCTGCGGAGCTTGGCTTTATGTGGCAGGACAGCGATAACGAGCTGGTAATAAATATCGATCCCAACCTGCCGGCCGGACTTATCGGTGATGCTGCCAAGATATCAAAGATCATCAGGCATCTTGCCGATAACGCCCTTAAATTCACAAAAGAAGGCGGCGTGTATGTAAAGATCTACGGGATGAAGAGGGAGTACGGTATCAACCTTTGCATTCAGGTCAAGGATACCGGAATAGGCATAAGCCGCGAGCAGCTGGAGAGGCTTACGGATCATTTCTATCAGGCCGATGCGGGCAGAGCAAGACGTGTGGGCGGTATAGGACTGGGCCTGGCTGTGGTACAGGGACTTGTGATGCGCATGGACGGCTTTATGCACATTGAGTCCGAAGAAGGCACAGGTACTACGGTACATGTGAGTATACCGCAGGGGATCAGCGATCCGGATCCCTGCATGAGTGTTGAGGATACGGATGAGATATGTGTCGGATGCTTCCTGTATCCCGACAGATACAGTGTGCCTACGGTAAGGGATTACTACAATGAGATGATAAGGCAGCTGGGAGACGGACTGGGCATCAGGGTACATTATTGTATCAGTCTTGAAGAACTTAAAAAGGTCATGAAAAGATACAGGTTCACACATCTTTTCCTGGGCAGGGGAGAATATGAGGAGTGCCGCGAATTCCTGGCTTCTTATGAATCGGCACTGCATGTGGCAGTGAGTGTGGGGCGTGATGATGAACCTGTTACCGATAAGAGCGTTAAGATACTGAAGAAACCGTTTACCGTATTTTCTATACTGCAGATACTCAATGAGAGGCAGGTGGCGAATCTCAAAGAAGAAGCCAAGCCTTATCTGCCGGGGGTACGCTCTCTGGTGGTGGATGATGACAGCATGAACCTCATCGTGGCCAGGGGCATACTGGGAATGTACGGTATGAAGGTGGATATAGCAGGCGGCGGCGCGGAAGCTATAGAGATGTGTTCCCAGAAGGATTACGATATCATCTTCATGGATCATATGATGCCTGAGATGGACGGTATCGAAGCTGCACACAGGATAAGGAATATCTTAAGATCGGAGTATCATACAAAGATAGTTGCGCTGACTGCCAATGCAGTGAGCGGTGCAAGGGAGATGTTTTTAAGTGAAGGTTTTGATGAGTTTTTAGCTAAACCGATCGAACCGCTGATACTGGAACGGGCTTTAAAAAGGCTGCTGCCGGCTGCGGCGTTTGTGCAGCATGAGACAACAGGGGAGGAAATAAAAGAAGCGGGGGATGAAAGCGTGAGCGATGTGTACGAGATAAAAGCGGATATGAACGCGATTGCTTCAAAACAGGAGAAGGCTGCCGGCAGATCGGCAACCGAAAAGCTTAATGAAGCCGGCTTTGATACGCAGCAGGCACTGGTTTACTGCGGTAATGATGAGGGCTTTTATGAAGAGATGCTAAGGACCTTCGTTTCGGAGGCTCCCGATAAAAAGGCCAGTCTGCAGAAGTTTTTTGATGAAGAGGATATCGATAATTACAGGATAGCCGTACATGCGTTAAAGAGCGGATCGAGGACCATAGGCGCTATGCAGCTTTCGGGACAGGCACTGGCTCTGGAAGACGCTGCAAAGAACAATGATATTGATTATATCAGGGCAAACCATGATCTGCTTAATGTGACCTTTGACGGTACCGTGGATATGATAGTGGCAGCTATGCCCGAAAAACAGGCTGAGGATAAGCCGGTAGCGGATGCGGCAGAGGGGGAATGGGAAAGTCTTTTGTCAGATTTAAGGGCAGCGATCGACGGCTTTGATTCGGATGCGGCAGCTGAGATCATGGAAAAGGCACAGACGCTTACACATGAATCTGTGCCCTGCACTGAGATCTTAAAGAACGTATTTGCGGCACTTCGCGATTATGATTTCATCGCAGCCGGTGAAGCGCTGGATGAGATCGGGGGAGAGTAAATGAATCCTTTTAAGAGGCTGATATCAAGAATAAATGATCCGGAAATACCTCTGCACGACCGTATGTTTTTGCTGGTAAGCATAATTACGACGATCGCCATATTTATCGTATTCCTGGGGGATGTGATAACCGGCGAAGATAAGAGGGAGATACTGATCCTAGGCGGGACATTGATAGTAGAGCCTCTTATAACGACTTTAGCGATACATTATAAACATATCAATGCCGGAGCACTGATCCAGGTTATATGTATAATCTTTATCATTATGCCCGCTACCTTCTTCTTTGGCGGAGGGATCTACGGCGGCTCCATCATATGGCTGTGTTTCTGCTATCTCTTTATAGGACTGGTACTCCAGGGGGCAGTGTGTCTGGTCATGATCCTGCTGATCACTGCAGTGGGCATCGCAGAATTTGCGCTGGGTTATTTTCATCCCGAGCTGGTAGTGGCTAAACACAGCGAGTGCATGTTCTTCTTAGATACCCTGATATCTTTCCTGGTAGTAGGTTTTATGACATATATCCTGGTCGCATTCCTGACAAAGCTCTATCTTGCGGAAAACAAAAGGGCAAAAGATGAGGCGGCAAAAGTTGAAGAGATGAACAAGGCGCAGAGCCGTTTCTTTTCAAACATGAGTCATGAGATACGTACACCCATCAACACGATAATAGGACTTGATGAGATGATCCTGAGGGAGGATATCCCGGATGAAGTGGTAGAAGATGCAAAGAATATCCAGTCGGCCGGCAGGATGCTTCTTACGCTCATCAATGATATCCTTGATATGTCAAAGATCGAATCAGGCAAGATGGAAGTGGTACCGGTGCCGTATGACCTGGGAAATATGCTTTCCGAGATCGTTAACATGATATGGTCACGCTCGCATGAGAAGGGACTGGAATTTCAGGTCGATGTCGATCCCGATACGCCGTCGGCGCTTTTTGGGGACGAGGTAAGGATCAAGCAGATACTGATCAATCTTTTAAATAATGCGGTCAAGTATACAAAAGAGGGCAGTGTGTCGCTGTCCATCACTTCGGCAAGACTGGAAAACAACAGGGTGGCAGTGACCTATACGGTTGAGGATACCGGAATAGGTATCAGAAAAGAGAGTATCCCGCATCTGTTCGAAGCATTTAAGAGAGTGGATGCGGAAAACAACCGCTATATCGAAGGGACGGGGCTTGGGCTTTCGATAGTCAAGCAGCTGGTGGACCTTATGGGAGGCGAGATCTCCGTAAACAGTATCTATACCAAGGGTTCGACCTTTATGGTAACGCTTGAGCAGGAGGTACTGGAGGATAAGGCGATAGGTCATTTAAATCCCGAGACCTGGCGGATATTAAGCGCACGGGAGCATTACCATCAGAGCTTTGAAGCACCGGGAGTAAAGGTGCTGGTAGTGGACGACAATACGGCCAACTTAATGGTATGCGAAAAACTCTTAAGGGCGACCAGGGTGCAGGTGGTCAAAGCCGGCAGCGGTGAAGAAGCCTTAAAGCAGACCCTCAAGGATCATTTCGATGTGATACTCATGGATCATCTCATGCCCGAGATGGACGGCATAGAGTGTATGCATGCCATAAGGGAGCAGACCGGCGGTCTGTGCCGCAATACCCCGATAGTTGTAGTTACGGCAAATGCCGGGAGCGAAAATCAGAAGATATACCAGAAAGAGGGCTTTGATGGTTATCTGGTAAAGCCTGTTACAGGTACGCTCATAGAGGCTGCACTGTTAAAGGTGCTGCCCAGGGATCAGGTGCATCTTAACAATATGACCGAAGAGGAGTTTGAGAAGAACACTGTACTGAGGGAGACCAGACATAAGATGCCGATAATGATCACCACGGACAGTGTTTCGGATCTGCCCGAAGAGCTGATAAAGCGTATGCATATCATGGTGTTGCCTTATCATGTGCATACCGCAAAGGGAAGTTTCTTAGACGGCATAGAGGCCGAATCGGATGCCGTGCTCAGCTATATGGCCAGTGAAGGCGCACAGGCAAGGAGCGAATGCCCTACGGTTTCGGAATATGAGAATTTCTTTGCTCAGTGTCTGTCGCGGGCGCAGAACATAGTGCATATAGCGATGGGGCGGAAGTCGTCGGAAGGATATCGTAATGCTGTCGAAGCGGCTGTGTCATTTTATAATGTGACGGTGGTTGATTCGGGACACCTTTCCAGCGGAATGGGGCTTATGGCCATGTATGCAAAAGAGGCAGCCGATAGTGTGCAGAGTGTGGATGATGAACTGATCGGCATGATAGAAAACAAGAAGCAGCAGATAGAGACCAGCTTTATCGTGGATACCACCGAGTATCTTAAGAGAGGCGGCAGGGTATCGGAGACGCTCAACAAATTCTGTACGGTATTTATGCTGCATCCTGTTTTTGTTATGAGAGACAGCCGCTTAAAGACCGGCAATATCTTCTTCGGGACCAGGGATGCGGTGCGCAGGGGCTATATACATTGGGCGCTGCGTCACGAGCTCGATATCGATGATTCCGTACTCTTTATCACCTATGTGGGTATGAAAGAAGGCGAACTCAAGCAGATAGAAGAAGAGGTAAACAGTCTGATCAGGTTTAAAAAGATCTGGTTTAAGAAAGCTTCTCCGGCTGTAGGTATCAACTGCGGCCCCGGAACATTCGGGCTGATATTTATGAGGAAATAGAGGACATTTTAATGAGTTACATTACAACCATAAGCGGGAAGCATTTTGATCCGATCGAGCCTGATAAAGAGCTGATAGATATAAATGATATAGCGCATTCGTTATCGCTTGTCTGCAGGGCAAACGGGCATATGAAGTTTTTTTATTCGGTGGCCCAGCATTCTATAGCCTGCGCTCTGGAAGCTAAGGAATGCGGATACGGAAGGGATGTAGTACTTGGCGCCCTTTTGCATGACGCAAGTGAGGCTTATATGTCGGATGTGATAAGACCGTTAAAGTCGCGGATGAGCTATTATCTGGAAGCGGAGAGCAGACTGCAGGATATGATATGGGGGAAGTTTATTGGACACATTCCCGATGAGGCTGCACAAAAGAAGATATTCGAGATAGATGATCAGATGCTGTCCATGGAATTTAAGCAGCTGATGGCGGAAGAGCTTAATGACGATTATAAGAGATTAAAGCGTGAGGTGATATGTGAATACAGGCCACAGGGAGATGTTCGCTTGGAGTTTACCGGACTCTTTAATGAGGTGATATGATATGCCGGATATACAGGAACTGGCAGTTTTCTGTCATAAGATGTATAATGCCCTTCATGCGGGCTTTGATGTGGAGCGAGCCTTCGTTGTGATGCAGGATGATCACAGCAGCTTAAATGAGGCTATAAAACGCACGCATAAAGGCATAGAAAAAGGCATCAGCCTAAGCGAAGCCATGCGTGCGGATCAGAAGACGTATACTACGGAGCTGGTCGATGCGGTGCTTGTATGTGAACAGACAGGGCATGTGGAATATGCATTTGACAGGATGGGCAAACGTTTTGACAGAAAGCTGGAAACATCCCGCAAGATAAAACGTGCCGTTACATATCCGCTGATAGTCGTGGTTGTATTTATCATAGCGCTTTTGGCGGTGGCGTCCGTATATAAATTCCTTCCGCTGGCCATATTGATAAGCTGTGCGATAGTCGGTTTCATCGCGGCACTCGGGATCACTCCCGGAATGGTTAAGAAGATGGGCAGTGCGAGCGATTTTGCAGGTAATCTGCTTTTAAAACTGCCGGTTAGCGGAAGCATGATGCTCAAATCCGAAATGGCGGACCTGGCTTCGAACATGGCGGTATTTTATTCCTGCGGAGCGGAAGTGGCGTCGGGCTTAAAATACAGCGCGGCATCGCTTCGAAACGAAGCACTGCGTAACAAGGTGCTCAATGCCGCAAAGATAGTTGAGCTTGGCAATCCTTTATCCGATGCGCTTGCTACACAGGCGATCTTTCCGCCGGATATGATAAATGCAATACGCAGCGGAGAAGCATCGGGTAATGTAGAGGGAATGCTCGATAAGATAGAACAGTATTACAGGGCGGAGGTATCCGGAAAGTCGGATATAATATTCGCCGCATTCAGGAGTTGAAAAGTATATGAAAGACAGAAAGATCTTAAAAAACAAATTTTATCTGTATCTGACGGAATTTTTTGCGGGTATGAGTGTGATGGCGGTGGAACTGGGGGCCAGTCGTCTGCTGGCTCCTTATTTTTCGTCATCACAGATAGTATGGACGATAATAATCGGTACCATAATGATAGCCATGGCGCTTGGAAATCTATACGGCGGCCGCAGTGCGGATAAAAACCCCGATCCGGATAAGCTCTACGGCAGGATCATCATAGCAGCGATATGGATAGCGGCAATACCGGTAGCGGGCAAGTATCTGATCACGGGGATAGCTGTGGCGCTGATCTTTTCGATCAACAGTAATTTTCTTATAATCGCTGCTTTTGCGGCATGTATGGTGGTCTTTGTATTCCCGCTGTTTTTGCTTGGGACGGTCACACCTTCGCTGGTCAAATATACAGTAAGCAGCATGGATGAGAGCGGTACGGTTGTGGGAAGGCTTAATGCCGCCAATACCATAGGTTCGATAATCGGAACTTTCGTGCCTACTTTTGTATCGATACCTGCAGTCGGTACGGCGATAACCTTTCTGATCTTTGCGGGTATACTCCTGGCACTGGCTTTTGTTTATTTTATCAGCGAGAAGATATTCGTAAAAAAGATGCCGGTATCTGCAGTGCTCTTTGTGATCTGCTGCATCTTCGGGCATAACGGGAGCTTTGCTTTCTGGCAGGATGACTTAAGCTATGAGGGAGAGTCCGTATATAATTATCTGCAGGTGTCTGAAAATGACAGACAGGTGATACTTTCGACCAATGTGCTCTTTGGCGTGCAGAGCGTATACCGTAAGGAAAAGGAACTGACGGGGATGTATTATGATTACGCCATGGCGGCGCCCTTTATGGCGGGGGTCAAGGAAAAGGATAAAATGGATACGCTTATCCTGGGGATGGGCACAGGGACCTTTGCCACGCAGTGCAGACGTTATTTTGACAATATGAACATCACCGGAGTGGAGATTGATGAGAGCATAACCGATCTGGCAAGGAAATACTTTGAGTTATCCGAAGAAGTGCCGGTGGTGACTTATGACGGACGTGCATATCTTAATGCCGATGATAAAAAATACGATCTGATCATGGTGGATGCGTACCAGGATATAACCATTCCTTTCCAGATGAGTTCTGTGGAATTCTTCAGCCTGGTTAAGCAGCACCTTAATGACGATGGCGTTATGGTGGTAAATATGAACATGCGAAGCGGAGAGGACGGAGATATTACCGCGTATCTTGCGGATACCATAGCCTCCGTTTTTGATAATGTCTACACCGTGGATGTATCCGGCAGCAGTAACCGTGAGCTTTATGCTTTTTCGGATGCCGCCTGTCTTGAGCGCTTTGAGAATGAAAGACAGAGCGAGGAGGCGTCAGACCTTTACCGGATGATGGGACACGTGTCCGATAATATCCTGAAGTACAACCCGGGGCAACTTATAATGACAGATGACAAGGCGCCGGTCGAACTGCTGGGTATGAAAGTGATCGATTCGCTGATAGGCGAAGAAGCATCCTTCTATAAGGATATCTATAAAGAACAGGGGCTGAAAGGCCTGCTGGAGTGGCTTTGAGATGGGTACAGGGGAGGTGGGTACAGGGGACGGTTCTC
>Ga0310697_10004215_pt1 | contig 14261 bp, 7 predicted proteins | sample 172DNAGHGlowgp2_FD_203883 | JGI IMG/M metagenome (GOLD analysis project Ga0310697, IMG submission 203883) | Sheep rumen microbial communities from Palmerston North, Manawatu-Wanganui, New Zealand - 1728 DNA GHGlow gp2 (v2) (version 2) | ecosystem: Host-associated > Mammals > Digestive system >...
CTCGCTTCTGGACTACCTTGCCGCCACGAGCGGGAAAAATCCATAAAAGACGCCATTTAACCAGGCACCGTTCCGTTTGGATATGGTATAATACGCCGCGTGGTCAAAAAAATCTGCGAAGAAGAGAAGAAAAGAGATGGGCGAGAAACTATTTGAAGTTGAAGATCTGCACGTCACGTACCGTAGGCCTGGAGAAAAGGCCGTAGAGGCGGTGCGCGGGGTGTCCTTTGATTTGCACGCCGGCGAGACGCTCGGCATCGTAGGCGAGTCCGGCAGCGGTAAGTCTACCATAGCCAAGACCCTCATGCTCCTCCAGCCTTCGTCTGGCGGCGTGGCGCGTTTTCGCGGGAAGGATATCGCGACTTTCACCTCCGACGAGCGCCGGCAGTACCGGCGCGACGTGCAGATGGTGTTCCAGGACGCGGTTGGTTCCCTCAACCCACGTATGACCATCCGTCAGGCGCTGAATGAGATTCTAGAAAAATCTCTGGGCGGGGCTCGGAGCGGGCAGAGCTCCCAGTCGGCGTCCCAAACTCCTGAATCTCTCCTCGACACTGTGGGCCTCTCCAAGGCCGTGCTGGACCAGTATCCGCGCGAGCTCTCCGGCGGACAGTGCCAGCGCGCGAGCTTTGCGCGAGCGCTCGCCGTGAACCCGAAGGTGCTTGTGGCGGACGAACCGGTGTCGGCACTTGATGTTTCCGTGCAGGCGCGCATCCTCAACCTCATGCGCGACCTGCGGCGCGAACTTGGGCTTGCAATCCTGCTCATCGCGCACGACCTTTCGGTGGTGCGTAACGTGTGCGACCGGGTGTGCGTGATGCACCTCGGTCTGTTCGAGGATACGGGACCGGCCGAGGAGGTGTTCGACCATCCGCAGTCGGACTATACGAAGAACCTTCTCGCGGCGGTGCCGGACGTGCAGCGTTCGCTTGCGGCTAGAGCGCAGCAGTGATGGCGGCGAGGAGGTCCGCGTAGGATTCGTACGCGGTCACGTCTGGATTCGCGGCCTTTATTGCGTCGGTGCTGCGGAACAGGAATCCGGCCTTGCTGGCGCGGATCATCGCGATGTCGTTGAAGCTGTCACCGCTCGCGATCGTATCGAATCCAATTGACTGCAGTGCGCGCACCGTGGCGAGCTTGCCATTCTGCACGCGCTGCTTGTATCCCGTTATCGAACCGTCAGGCGCCACTTCGAGCGTGTTGCAGAAGAGCGTGGGCCAGCCGAGTTTCTCCATGAGCGGCGTGGCAAACTGTTCGAACGTGTCGCTGATCAGGATCACCTGCGTGCGGGAACGGAGCGCGTCGAGGAACTCGCGCGCGCCGGGAAGCGGGTCGATCGTGGCGATGACCTTTTGGATTTCCCTGAGGCCGAGACCGTGCTCTTTCAGGATCTCGATGCGGCGAAGCATGAGCTTGTTGTAGTCGGGTTCGTCGCGCGTCGTGCGCCGCAGCTCCGGGATGCCGCTCGCGTCGGCGAAGGCAATCCAGATCTCCGGAAGGAGAACTCCCTCTACATCTAGGCAGACAATGTTCATTTTCCCTTTTCTCTTCAGTTTGTAGTTTTGTTCGGGGTTGGGGCGTGCGTGGCTCGCCGTTCAACTTCTGAGGCGATACCGTCGGCTACGTCCTGCGCCGTAAACGAGAATTCCTTTTCAAGTTCGGCGACGGTTCCGTGTCCCACAAAACCGTCAGGCCAGCCGAACCGCGCATCCGCGCCGATCGCCTCGCCGAACCCGCCGGCAACAGCGCCGTTTTCAAGCGAGGCCACGAACGCACCCGCAGCGCGCTGGCGCGCGAGCAGTTCCGCGTCGAAAGGCTTGACGAACCGTGCGTCCACCACTCCCGCTGCGACGCCTCTCGCGCCAAGAAGCTCCGCAGCCGCAAGTGCCTTTGGAACCTGGTCGCCTAGCGCCCACAACTGCACGTGCGCTTCCGGCGCGGAAATCTGATGCGCCTTGCCCCAGGCGATTGGACTCGGCGATGGCGGAACTTCCGTCGAAGCGCCGCGCGGCCATCGGATCGCGACAGGTCCGCCGTGTGCGAACGCCGCAGCGAGCATTTCGCCGAGCGAGGATGCGTCGCGTGGCTGAAGTACGGACATGTTCGGCAGGCACCGCAGCATGGGGATGTCGAACATCCCGTGGTGCGTGCGCCCGTCCGCGCCTACGCAGCCAGCCCGGTCTACGGCGAACACCACCGGCAGGTCCATGATGCACACGTCGTGCATGATCTGGTCGAATGCCCGCTGGAGGAAAGTTGAGTAGATGGCGACCACCGGCCTCTCCCCGGCCTTCGCGAGACCGGCCGCGAACGTGACGGCACACGACTCGCTGATGCCCACGTCGTAGAAGCGTGTGGGGAATTCGCGCGCGAAATTCACGAGTCCGGTGCCGTCCTTCATAGCTGCAACCACTGCGCACACGCGTTCGTCGCGCCGCGCTTCCTCGGTGAGTGCCGTGCTGAAGATCTCGCTCCATCCCGTCTTCTTCGGGGCGGACGGAGCCGCGTCGGGGTTCGCGATGTCGAACGGCCCCACCCCGTGCCAGCGCGACGGGTCGGACTCGGCGGGGGCGAAGCCCTTGCCTTTTTCCGTAATTACGTGTACGACCACGCCGCGTTTGTATTCCTTCGCCACGGTCAGGGCGTCCTTGAGAGCGTTTATGTCGTGTCCATCCACCGGCCCGACGTAGCGCAGGCCGAACTGCTCGAAGAACGTGTTGCCGAGCCAGATGGATTTTATCATCTGCTCGAGTCTGTGGTACGCTCCACGGAGGAAGGTTAGCTTAAGGCGGTGTCCCATCGCCTCCGCAGCGGCCTTCACGCGGTTGTAGCGCACGTTCGAGATGAGCCGGCCGAGGAATTTCGTCATCGCTCCGCGGCTGGGCGATATGGCCATCGCGTTGTCGTTCACTACGAGGATGAGCTTCTTCGTGACGGTTGCGCAGTTGTTCAGGGCCTCAAGCGTCTCGCCGTTTGCAAGCGAGGCGTCACCGACCACCGCGACGATGTGTTCGTCACTGTTTCTGGCGTCACGCGCCGCAGCCATGCCAAGCGCGGCCGCGAGCGCGTTGCCGGCGTGTCCCGCAACGAAGGCGTCCGCCGCGCTCTCGTCTGGATTCACGAAAGGCGATTCCCCGCCGAACTGACGCAGCGTGGAGAAGGGTCTGCGTCGTTTCGTGAGCAGTTTCCAGGCGTAGGACTGGTGTCCGACATCCCAGAGAATGCGGTCGCGCTCCAGGTCGAACACGTCTACGAGCGCACACGCGAGCTCCACGGCGCCGAGCGAGGACGCAAGGTGCCCGCCGTTCTTCGACACGACCTCGATGATCTCTTTGCGCAGGGCGTCAGGAGTGGGGCGCTCGCTCATGCGTGGCCTCCCTTGCGGCGGTCGCGCGCGGCGTATGCTGCGAGGGCCGCGTCGAAGTCCTCGCGCGAGATGTCGGGCCACAGCGTGTCCGTGAAATAGAACTCTGAATAGGCGCACTCCCAGAGGAGGAAGTTTGAGATCCGCTGTTCGCCGCTCGTGCGGATGATGAGGTCTGGGTCTGGCAGGTCCGGCGCGTAGAGCCTGTTGCCCACAAGCGCCTCGTCCACGTCTTCGGGGCGGATTTGCCCGGTGGCGGCTTCCGCCACCAGCTTGCGCGCCGCGTCCACGATCTCCGCGCGCCCGCCGTATGAGACGGCCAGCACGAGCTGCTGCTCGAAGGACGCGGTTTTCTCCTCAACACGCGCGATGCTTGCGGCGAGCGCCGGGGGAAGGTCGCTGCGGCGGCCGATCACGCGGAATCGCACGCCTTCGCGCATGAGCTTGCGCGTCTTCAGTCGGATGAAGGTGGAGAAAAGCTTCATGAGGCCGTTCACTTCCTCGGCCGGACGCCTCCAGTTCTCGGTGGAGAACGCATACACGGTAAGAATCTTCACGCCGGCGTCCTTGCACCAGCCGAGCATACGCTCAAGGGCGTCAACGCCGGCGCGGTGTCCGGCGAGGCGCTTCTTGCCGCGCGCGAGCGCCCAGCGTCCGTTACCGTCCATGATCACGGCCACGTGTTGTGGGATGTTTGCGGTCATCCAATGCCCCCTATTCGCGCTGGGGATACCATTTCCGCGCCTGCGGCAAACCGCCGCAGACGTCTGGCAACGCCAAATCTCTCGCCTAGTATCCGCATAAGTGCTTAATAGTTTACCATTTTTTTTCGCTGTCGGCAAAGTGCAGACCTAATGAGACGAGGGCATAAACAATTCTTCGTTTCTGGCTTTACGAAACGGAGTGGTTTTGTTAAACTGCCGAGCACGAAGATAAAACATTTCCTAATGTAGGAGAATTGAAATGAAGAAGATTAGTTTGGTTTTGGCGTGTGCGGCTGTGGCCGCTGCTGCGCATGGTGCGGAGTTTGCGCTCGGCGTGGGTGCTTATGAGGGTAGGGCCGCGTTCAAGGAATTGCGCATCGTCGATGCCGATGCGAAGGTCGTCTACTCGAACGACTTCGCGACGCCCGACGCCGTGAAGGGCTGGCTTCCCGCCGGACGCGGCGTGTGGAAGTGCGGCGGCGGCACGCTTGAGCAGACGTTCGGCGGACTCGGGCACGAGGCGGTGACGCTGTCGATTCCGCAGAAGTTCCGCAATGTCACCCTCACGGTGAAGGCGAAGAAGATCGACGGCAAGGAAGGCTTCATTGTCGCCACGGGCAAGAACCTGATTGTGGGCGGCGGCGAGTGGGTCATCTTCGGCGGATGGGTCAACACGCAGCACGGCATCGAACAGCCGCCGTTCGCGGTCAAGAGGGTGCCTGGCTCGATCAAGCAGGGGCGCTGGTACGATGTGAAGGTGGAATGCATGGACGACCGCATCCGCGCCTGGCTAGACGGCAGGCTTGTCCTGGAGTCGCGCGCGGCGGTGGATACGTCGGGGCGTCCCGCGTCCATTGCGCCGGTGAAGGGCGCCAAGGCGATCAAGTACAGCCCGATGATCTTCGGCCAGTTCATTGAGCACCACGACCGTCAGGTGTACGGCGGTCTCTTCTGGCCGGGGCATCCGCTCTCCGACGAGGATGGTTTCCGCAAGGACGTGATCGAGGCCCTGCGCGAGATCAAGGTTCCGATCGTGCGCTGGCCGGGCGGCTGTTTCGTCTCGGCTTACCACTGGAAGTACGGCATCGGGCCCAAGCGCCAGCCGATGTGGGACAAGGCGTGGGAGGTCGAGGACCCCAACACGTTCGGCACGGACGAATACGTGAAGTGGTGTCGCAAGGTCGGCTGCGAGCCGTACATCTGCACGAACGCGGGCTCCGGCAACGAGGAGGAGATGAGTGACTGGGTGGAGTACTGCAACCTCAACGTCGGCAAGTGGGGACGCCAGCGCATCGCAAACGGTTACCCGAAGCCGCACGATGTGATGTACTGGAGCGTCGGGAACGAGAACTGGGGCGGCTGGGAAATGGGCGCGAAGACTGTCGCGCAGTGGGGCCCGCTCGTGCGGGAGAGCGCGAAGATGATGCGCGGCACGGACCGCCGGATCTACCTCCTTGCGGCCGCGACGCCGAACGAGAGGTGGACGCTTCCGCTTCTCAAGGCGGCCGGCTACCTGCTCGACTACGTGAGCATCCACGACTACTACGGCGGCGGGCCGAACCAGCGTCCGTACCTCGAGTGGATGATGCAGACGAGCCGTCCAGAGGAGACCATCGTGCAGACCATCGGCATCCTCGAGAAGGCCGGGTTCGGCGGCGGAAAGATCGGCATCGCGTTCGACGAGTGGAACATGCGCGGCTGGTACCATCCGCGGGGCAAGAACGGTCGGATGGACCACGCGGCGCGTCGCAAGAACGACATCGCCTCGCTCTACAACATGTCCGACGCGGTCTTCACCGCCAACTTCCTCAACGCCTGCCTGCGGCACTGCGAAACGGTGAAGATGGCATGCTTCTCGCCGATTGTCAACACGCGCGGCGCGGTGTTCGTGCATGACAAGGGAATCGTCAAGCGCACGACCTACCACGTGTTCTGGATGTACGCGAACCTCCTGCAGCCGAACGTCGTCCCGGTGAGCGTCGATTGCGGCAACCTTTCCGACGGCTGGCGCGTCGTGCCCGCCGTTGACGCGATACTGACGGCCTCCGACGACGGCAAGCGCCGTGCCCTCGCGGTCGTCAACAAGTCGCCCGACAAGGCGGTGTCGTTTGATGTTTCGGCGCTTACGGCGCGCGCGGGGCGCGCGCCCTACCGGGCCACGGTCCTCTCCGGTGCCTCGACCGACGACTACAACGACATCGGCGCGGAGAACCGCGTCGTGCCGGTGAAGACGACGCTGGAAGTGAAGGACGGCAAGGTGTCCCTCCCGCCGCACTCCATCAGCATCATAGATCTCTCCACTGCGACGGGCGGTTGCGATGCGCTTAAGCCTGTCGCCATGCAGGACGTGAAGGTGGACGGCTTCTGGCGCAACCAGTACCGTCGCCTGATCTGCAAGTGGATTCCGCACTGCATCCGGCAGATGGAGGCCGGCGGAAAGGGGGAGGAACTCCTCAACCTGGTCGCTACCGGAGAAGTCCTCGCCGGCAAGACGCCTTCCGTGAAGTTCAAGGGGTGTCCGTGGAGCGACGCCTACGTCTACAACACTATGGAGGCGATCTCGCTTGCGCTTGAGATATCCCCCGGCGACGACTCGGTGATGGCGCAGGGACAGCGTCGGCTTCGTGAGAAGATGGAAGAGTGGATTCCGATTATCCTTGCCGCGCAGGAACCTTCCGGCTACATACACTCCTTCCACGACTTGCGCAAAAAGCCCCATTTCACGAAAGCGGGCGACCATGAGTTCTACGTGATGGGCTACTTCATCGAAATGGGCGTGGCGCATTGGAGGATGACGAAGGGGAAAGACCGCCGACTCTTCGACGCCGCTATCAAGTGCGCCAACCATCTTGACTCTGTATTCGGCCCAGCACCGAAGCGCACGTGGCTCAACGGACATGCCGGCCTCGAATATGCGCTCTGCCGTCTCGCAGACGCGGTTAATGCGTCCGAGGGCCTGGGGAGGGGCGACAAATATGTCCGTCTCGCGCAGCACTTCATCCGCAACCAGCATGTGGCCGCAGGGAAGAACTACGGTTGGCAATCTTTATACCACCAGGCGGAGCGTCCGGCAACGGAGATGAAGGACGCCACGGGACACGCCGTGCGGGCGACGTATTTCTACACCGCGATGTCCGCCCTCGCCTCGCGTCTGGGGGACAAGGAACTTGGCGTCGCCGCCGACCGCCTGTTCGACAGCGCGATCAACCGCAAGGAATACCTCACGGGCGGCGTTGGGGCGTCGTGGCGCGGGGAGGCGTTCGCCGGCGACTACGAACTCGCCAACAACGGCTACTGCGAGTCGTGCGCGTCATGCGGCATGAGCTTCTGGACGATTGAGCAGCACAAGCGCCACGGCGACTCGTGGCCGGTGGATGTCCAGGAGCGGCTGATGTACAACAACCTCCTGGGCTCAATCTCTGAGGACGGTTGCAACTTCTATTACCAGAACCCGCTTGACAGTTCCAAGGTGCGCTACCCATGGCATGGATGCCCCTGCTGCGTGGGCAACATTCCGCGCACGCTCCTTGCCCTGAAGGACCTTGCCTATTCGCTCGGTGCGGACGGAAGGACGCTCTACGCCGATCATTTTCTCTCGGCCGAGGGCAGCGTCGGCAACGTCGCCGGCACGCGCCTTTCGATCCGCCAGGTCACGGACTACCCGTGGTCGGGCAAAGTGAAGTTCACCCTTGCGCCGGAGAGGCCAGTTGCGTTCACGTTCGCGCTGCGCGTACCCGATAAGACCGACAGCGCGCTCTACACCGCAGTCCCCGACGTGGAAGGGCGCTTCACCGTCACTGTAAACGGGAAGAAGGCCGATGCCGAATTCAGCAGGGGCTATGCGCGCGTCGCGCGCACATGGAAGGCCGGCGATGTTGTGGAGCTTGAGTTCCCGATGCCGGTTCAGAGGATACAGTGCGACGAGCGCGTGCAGGCGAACAGGGGACGCGTCGCGTTCCAACGCGGCCCGATCGTGTACAGCTTCGAGCAGATCGACAACTCGCAGCCTCTTTCTAGGCTCGTCCTTGACCCAGGCGTTTCCTTCCAGCCGTTCTGGAAAGCCGACCTGTGTGACGGCGTATTCGCGATCAAAGGGAGCAACGGCGCGGTTGCGGTGCCGAACTTCGCGCGCCTCAACCGCGGCGCGGGGCGGGCAATGGTGTGGATGGTCGCAGACCCCGTGAAAGCGGGATTCCACAAAGGCGTGTTCGCGAAGGTGTCCGTCTCGTTCAGCCGTGGTGACATGACACCGAAGATTCCCATGTCCAACGACGCGGAGGTGAAGAACGGTAACTTCGACTTCTGGCCGCATCTTGCGACAAAGGAATGGATTAGGTACGACTTCGACTCGGAAACCGAGTTTTCAAAGAGCGCGGTCGTATGGTTCGACGACAAGGAGCAAAAAGGCAACTGCCGTTATCCTGCGTCATGGACGCTCAGCGCGCTGCAGGGCGACGGATCGTGGAAAAAGCTTGCAGAATCGCACACTCCCGTTAAGGACGGGTGGGATGAGGTGTCGTTCGCGCCGGTCAAGACACGTGCCCTGCGGCTTGACGTCCAGCTTCCGCCTGGCTTCTCCGCCGGCGTGAGGGAATGGAAGGTGGATTGACGGCCTGTCGTCTTTTACAAACCTAGTATTGTCGGCAGGGAAGGGAAACCAAAATGATTTATAGGACTCTTGTCGTTAGCGCAACGACTTTTGCTGCGGTGCTGTCCGCATGCGCGGACGGCGAACTTTCTAAATGGTTCACTGTTCTCCCAGCGGGGACTGACCCCGCGACGATCTCGCGGCGCGTGACGGACCAGTTCCTCACGACACGCCCCGAGAACTACAAGCCCGTCGGGTACTATGGCAACAAGGGCTACGGCTGGAACCGCATTGTGCAGTATTCCGTCGCGTCACTCTGGATGAACGCGATCGCGTGCGCGCGCCTGACGGACGACGAGTACCGCGTGAAGAGACTGGTGCGCCTGTTCGACGACTTCCTGCCGGGCGGCGCGAAGCACAAGGTGTGTTCGCGTCCGCGCCACGTCGACGACGCGATCTTCGGTTCGTTGCCGCTGGAGATCTACATCGCGGGGGGACAACAAGCGTACGACAACAAGGCGGGGGGACAACAAGCGTACAACAACAAGGGGAACAAGGCATGTCTTGAAATGGGGCTCATGTACGCGGACACGCAGTGGTGCGAACCGTGTGAGGCTAGTTTCAAGGAGCGCGAGAGCGCGCCGCCGGACGTCCAGCGCGAATACTACGCGAAGGGGCTTTCCGTGCAGACGCGTCTGTGGATTGACGACATGTACATGATCACGGCGCTCCAGAGCCAGGCATACCGCGCGACGGGTGACCGCAAGTACATCGAACGCGCAGCGGCGGAGATGATCTTCTACCTCGACAAGCTCCAGCTCAAGGACGGTCCCGCGAAGGGGCTCTTCTACCATGCGCCGGACGTACCGTTCGTATGGGGACGCGGCGACGGCTGGATGGCGGCGGGGATGGCGCTCCTACTCGACCAGCTTCCGGAAGATAGTCCGCACCGCGCGCGCATCATGGACGGCTACAAGCTGATGATGGAGACGCTCCTCAAGTTCCAGCGCAAGGACGGACTCTGGAGCCAGCTCATCGACAGGCCCGACGATTCGCGCAACTGGGGCGAGTCCTCCTGCACCGCGATGTTCACGTACGCGTACCTCGTGGGCATTCGGCGCGGCTGGCTTGACGGCGCGAAGTACGGTCCCGCAGCTCGGGACGCCTACGACGCGCTCTGTGCGCGCATGGACAAGTGGGGCAACGTGGCGGGTACGTGCGAGGGCACGGGCAAGCGCAACAACCTCGAATATTACTTCAAGAGGCACCAGGTGAACGGCGACCCCCATGCGCAGGCACCGATGCTCTGGATCGCCTCGACGCTCCTTGCGGACGGCGCGGGCGCGGTGAAGGGCGTCAAGACGCCGGCGACGTCCAAGCTCTTCGAGACACGCGTCGATCCCGAGAGCGGCGTCGTCTCGTTCGCGCTCGTCTACGGCGCGCCGGATGACAACCGCCAGTCGCTCTACTTCATCACGAAGTCGATGACCGACGACGGACGCTTCCTCCTCTTCAACTACACGGTCGGCAACGAGAAAAAGCCGAAGCGCAGTCCGAAGATACTCATGGTCGCCGACCTCCTCAACGACACGGTGAAGCCCGTCGCGCGTGCGGAGAAAATCAGCCGCGAGAACATCGAGAGCCGTACGCCGTTCGTGGGAGACCCCTTCATCGAGTGCAAGGAGAACTACATCGTGTTCGGGAGCCCGAAACTCGGTGGGTTCTTCCGCTGCGATCTTGCCGAACCGTCGAAGACCGTCAAGCTGTGCGGACGACCGAAGGGGCTTGACGACGACGAGTACAAGGCCGAGCGCTACTACACGCATCTCACGCTCACGAAGGACAGGAAGCGCGCGTTCCTCGATACGGCGCTCGTCAACGCCGAAGGGAAGCATCGCTGGGTGCAGGGGATGCTCGACCTCGCGACGGGAGATTTCGACAGGTGGGGTGAGACGCCGTTCTGCTGCAACCACGGGCAGGTCAACCCGGCGGACGACACGCTTGCGATGTGCGCCTGGGAGGCGTGCTGGGAGAAGGACGGACAGGAATACCGGAAGAAGACCGGCTGGTATCCGCGTATGTGGCTGATGAAAAAAGGCTGGCGCGAGATGATCCCCGCGAAGGACCGCAACTTCGCCTCGCACGAAATCTGGGATGACGATGGAAAGGGCTTCAGCTGGTGCGGGCGGCCCGGCGACTACGTCTACCACCACGACCTCGCGACGGGGAGGCAGGAGCGGTGGTGCGGCATCCGCGGCGCGCGGCACAACAACGTCTCGCCCGACAAGAAGTACGTCGTCTGCGACGACGCGCCGGAGACCTGGTGGCGCGGCTGCAAGTGGCGCGTTGGGTTCTGGAACCGCGAGACGGGCAAGCACGTGTGGCTCTACTCCACGCGTCCGCCGCTCATGCCGCAGGACAACCAAAGCAAGATGCATCCCGATCCGCACCCGCATTTCGTGATGCAGGGCCAGTATGTGGTCTGCACGGCGAACAACGCCGATGGCCACATGGATCTCTACGTCACCCCCGTTGCGCAGATGATAGAGATGACGAAATAGGCCCCCCGTCTCTCTTTTTCGGGTGTTGGCTTTGCGGGCAGGACGTAATTTTGGTACAATAACTGCCCATAGGAAAAAGAGAAGGATTTCTTAATGAGAAAAATAAACATATTAGCGGCCTGCATGACGTGCATGTGCTTTGTCTGGGCGCAGGACGTTGCATCGTTCCAGCGGGAGATCGCCGAAAAGGCGAAGGGGCTTGAAATCGTGGGTGGCGGCATACCAGGGACGATTCTCGTCGCGGGTCGGCCGGCGTTCCCGCTGGTCGCCGGTCGCGTGGGGAAGGCTTCCGTTCCCGTGGCGGCGGCGGCGACTTTCGAGAAGGGGAGGATCGTCGCCTTGTCGCACGAGGGGTTCATCTCGCACGACGGCCTCGCGAAGCCGTCTAACAGGGAGTTTCTGCTCGCGTCGCTGCGCTGGCTTTCCGGCGACGCGGCACCGAAGAGGATCTGCCTTCTCAAGCACTGCGGACGCAAGTTTGTCGACGCCGCGACAGCGGCGCAGTGCGCCGTCCAGGTGCTGGATCGCGTGGACGAGCTGGATGCGGTCGAACTGCCGGCCGTCCTCATTGTCAATCCGGAGTCGTACCCCCTGTCCAAGATGGCGAAGGTGCGGGAGTTCGTGAAACGCGGCGGCGGCGCGCTCTGCACCGTGGTCGGCTGGGGCTGGTTGCAGGTCTCGGGCAAGACATCCTTCCAGACGGAGAGCTCGTTCAACGCGCTCGCGGGGCCTGCCGGTCTATATACGAACGGGGACTCGGTCGATCCCGTCGAGGGGAAGCGTTTCGCCGCCGTCGGTTTCAATCCGCGCATCTGGAGCTGCGAGGCTGCGCTCGCCTTGCTGGACGGCAAGGCCGAGGCGAAGGAGGATGACGCCCGCCAGGCTTCCTACATGCTGACGGCGTTCGGTCCCGTCCTGCCGCCGGACGACAGGCAGTACCGTCCTGCGCTTGAGAAGATCGTCGAGGGTTCTCTGCATTCCATCGTTCCGTCGCCCCGGAATCCGCTGACCGTCAAGCAGACCGCCGACCGCCTGGCGTTGAGTCTGTTTCTGGAGAACTGGCAGAAGAACCCGGAGAAGGTCTATCCGGCCCATCCCGCCGCGCGCGTCTATCCGGGCGTTCCGGAGTCGAAGCAGCGTGAAACCCGGACAGTCACCGTCGACCTCTCGGTTCCGCGCTGGCACGGGACGGGGCTCTTCGCCGTCGCCGGAGAGCCCGTGACCGTCACGCTTGAGGACGGCGCGGAGCGCGAGGGCCTTCGCGTGCGGATTGGCACGACCGAGTGCCGGAACTTGACGCACGACAAGTGGATGCGCGCGCCGGTCGTGACCGTGGAGGTGCCGCTCCGCAAGGCCGTGACGACGTTCTCCTCTCCGTTCGGCGGCATGATCTACGTGGTGGTGCCGCACGGGAAGTCCGGGAAGGTCAACGTCAAGGTGGGCCCCGCCTGCCCCGCGCCGTGGTTCGTGCAGGGACGCGACACCGCAGATACGTGGAAAAAGTCGATTCGCAGTTTTCCCGCGCCGTTCGCGGAGATCGAGAGCGACCAGATCGTCTTCACCGTCCCGTCGTCGTGCATCCGCGAGCTGGACGACCCCCAGCCGCTGCTGGACCTCTGGAAGGAGGCCCTGGAAGTCGACGCGGAACTGACGGCGCTGCCCCTGCCGCGCCGGCATGCGGAGCGCATCTGCGCCGACGTCCAGCTCTGCATGGGCTACATGCATTCCGGCTACCCCATCATGATTCCGTGGCACAGCGCGAAGCACCTGGTGAACGTGCAGACGCTCAGGGCCGGCCGGGAGGACGACGTGTGGGGGTTCTTCCACGAGATGGGCCACAACCACCAGAACTACGACTGGACGTTCGACGGCACGACGGAGGTCACGGTCAACTTCTTCACCCTCGCCTGCATGGAGAGGATCTGCGGACGGAAGCCGCGCCAGACGAAGATGGGAAGCGCGGACGTCCAGCAGGCGTATGCGCGCTGGGAAAAGGCGGGCCATCCCTACGACATGTGGAAGGGCGATCCCTTCCTGGCACTGGAGTTCTTTGTGCGCCTTCGGGAACGGTACGGCTGGGAGCCGTTCAAGAAGATGTTCGCCGAATACAGGAAACTTCCGAAGGACGAGCGTCCGAAGAACGACTACGAGAAGCGCCTGCAGTGGGCGCGGCGCTTCTCGCGGATCGTGGGCGAAGACCTGTGTCCGCTGTTCAACCGCCTCCGCAATCCGGACGAACCCGCGTTCAAGCTGAAGTAGGCGCTAGAAAAACACGTATCCGCCGGTCCACGCGGGGACGGGCGGAAGCGTGACAAGCGCGTCGTTCCCGTCGCGCACGACGTCGAGCGCCACGTCGTCCGCGTCAAGCGCCGACCACGTGGCCTTCTTCGCGGCGACGCCGCGCAGGCGCAGGCGGATGGGCGGCGTGCGGCCGATCGAGGCGTTGACGAACACGACCGAGGCGAGCGTGCCGTCCGCGCGCATGCGCGGCTGCACGAAGGAACGCGTGGGTGTTTCGAGCAGGACCGGGGACTTCCCGTGCGACGCCCAGTCGCACAGCCGGTGCAGCTGCATCACGCGGTCTCCGGAGGCTTTCGAGAGCCCCGCCGTGAACGCATGGGTGCCGAACACCACGCGGCGCCGCCCGTCCTTCGTCTCGAACATCACTGCGGCGACCCCCGGCAGGTTCAGCGGCGCGTTGTTCGCGTCGCTGTAGTATTCGGAAAGGGCGACGGCCCCCGGCGTCGGTTTCAGGAAGAGCGTCTGGCCAGATACCGGCGTCTCGCGCGCCTTGAAGCCTTCGTTCACGGGTACGGACAGGAACCGTTCGCGCAGGTTCCCGTTGGCCGCGACGCAGCCCGCGAGCCCGATCGCCGCGCCGTAGCCGGCCTTGAAGAGGATGTCCGCCGCCGCACCGTCGATCAGCAGATCTTCGGCGAGAAGCCGCTCAACGGCTTCCCCGCCCGCATCGACGGCGTTCTGTGCGGCGGTCGTGGTGACGATGCGCGCGAGTGCCGAACGTGCGCCGGGGATGAGTGGCTTGA
>Ga0310697_10004218_pt1 | contig 14254 bp, 9 predicted proteins | sample 172DNAGHGlowgp2_FD_203883 | JGI IMG/M metagenome (GOLD analysis project Ga0310697, IMG submission 203883) | Sheep rumen microbial communities from Palmerston North, Manawatu-Wanganui, New Zealand - 1728 DNA GHGlow gp2 (v2) (version 2) | ecosystem: Host-associated > Mammals > Digestive system >...
TCCAAAACTGCACAAATTTACATAAATACATGCCGAAATACATATAAAATAAATAACATTTTTGATTGTTAACCTATTGTAAACAAGGTGACTAAGTTTAGAATTATGTAAAAATGTAAAAATAATCTCATCTAATATGTACACACAAACACGTCTATATGTTTATGCCAACACATCTATATGTTAACGCCAACACATCTATATGTTCAGCCCAAAACGTCTATATCTTCAGGCCAAAACGTCTATATGTTTCGGTTGTTCGGTCGCGACCGAACAACCACCCTTCCCAACCCTTCCAACCTTCTTCAAGTAATGGATTCGCCTAAACATCGCGATGTTCTAAAGGATTGTTTTGAATCTTCGAATATAATACTGTACATCCTTGACCGAGAAGCCTTTCTCGGGTCTCGCTGACTGGATGAATGAAACGGAAGGAGACCATGAGTCGCTATACTATTGCCGTGACGACGGTACGGTCACCGACGACCTGCACGGCCAGCGGACATACAGTTTCAAATTTGACAAAGACAGAATCAGGCCAGAGGACTCCGCAAATACACGGCAGATGACCGTCACGCCCGAGCGCCGCCAGAGCTGGTCGAGGCATACCGCAAATTCATGAAGAAAGCAAGGAAGAACAAGAAATGAACGGTGATGGCCGTTGAGCCGCAGTAATCAGCGTTGCGTTCCTTGTTAGCGGTCAGCATCATAGCCGTGGCCACCGTTACTTCGCCGGTCTGCTTGTCTTTCGTGTCCTTCACCGAAACTTGTGAATGAAAAAATCAGCTGTCCATACATCGGCTGTCCGATAAAATGCGAACCTTTGTTCATGTTATTGATGTTTTGTCGCAAAAACAAAGGTAACAAAAAAGGTCGGTATCCTAGCGAGAATACCGACCTTAATTTGTCTATGGATTATAAGTTTTAGCGGACACCTATAATAAACTTCAAGTGTACAACTTCGAAATAATATACCTATTCCCTGATAACTTCAAGTAGATGTTTCTGGGATGTAACAACCTTGCAAAATCTATGCATATACATTCCCGTGGGATGGAACGACATCCAACTGTTGGATGTAACAACCTTACAAAATCTATGCATATACATTCATGCTTGTTGAGCACCTTTACACACATCGGATGTAACAACCTTACAAAATCTATGCATATACATTTGGGCATCATCATTGATTGACTTGGTGGCGGATGTAACAACCTTACAAAATCTATGCATATACATTACTACCGTGCTGGAAGACCTCACGAAGTCGGATGTAACAACCTTACAAAATCTATGCATATACATTAGACTTACGTTGTTTTCCTGTTTCAACCTTGCTGGTTGCAATCCCATTCACAGAGAAACGGGAGAGCAGAGCCGTCAAGTCCGCAGGCGTAGATTCGGGATAATCCGTCCCTATTTTGTGATTTACTAATAGTCCCAGCAGATTCAGGCTGGCGTTCAGGTCGCGGTCGATGACTGCTCCGCAATGCGGGCAGCGGTAGGTGCGGTCGCTGAGAGTCAAATCTTCCTTCTTCTCTCCGCAAACCGAACACGTCTTGCTGCTTGCAAAGTAGCGGTCGGCTTTGGTGACTTTCACGCCGTTCGTTTCGGCTTTATACTCTATCTGCCTGCGTAGTTCACCAAACGAAACATCGTTGACGGCCTGAGCCAGTCGGTGGTTCTTGGTCATGCCCTTCACGTTTAGGTCTTCAATGGCAATCTCGCCATAGTGTGTGGTCAGAATCGTGGTGACCTTGTGCAAGAAGTCACGCCTGATGTTCGCAACGCGACCTTGCGCATGAGCCAGCCGCACAGACAGTTTCATATAATTGTTCGACTTCCTGACGCCCTTCAGCCGTTCCTCTTTGGTTTTCGGATGGAGCCGCTTGCTGAGCTGTCTGCTGAGTCTTGCTATTTTTCTCTGATTCTTCTTCAGTGGCTTGGGATTCTCGATGGCAATGCCGTCGGATAGTATCAGTGCCGACTTGATACCCATGTCAACGCCCACTTTCCTGTTGGCATCTACTGAGTCCACATTCGGATGCGTTCTTTTATATTCTTCTTCTGTAATCTCCAAACTGAACGCAGCATAGAACTTGCCGCCACTTTGGGAGATACATACATTATTTATTTTGGCATAGTTGAAACGGATATGCTCGGCCATCTTCACCCAGCCAAGTTTGGGGAAATGAAGATATTGATGCTTTCCACTTTCGTTGTGTGGTATCTTATCGAAAGCCTCTGAATTCTTATTTGTTTCTGACAGGTGTACTTCACTAGCTTGGAGGTAGAAACTTCCTTCGTTATCTCTTTTCTTCTTAAACTGCGGATATTTGCCAAGACCCTTGAAGAATCTTTTAAATGCCATATCAAGATTCATAAAAGGTTGGTCTGTAGCACACTTTGTAACCTCATATGTAAACGGAAACTGCTCCTTCTTGATAGCATTGAACCGCTTTCGGATTTCTCTGCCGTTCGGCTTCTCGCCATCCTCGTACATCCGTTTCCACTCGGCCAGCCCCCAATTGTAAGTCAATCGCGCACACCCGAAAGCCTTGCGGAAGTAGGTCTTCTGCTTGTTGTTTGGCTTCAGCTCTATTCTGTGCGCAATTGAAATCATACTGAGGTGTTTATTTTTGTCAAAAGTTTGTCGTTTGGCTCATTAGAACGATTAAACAATGCGAAATATGAACCAATATTATTTGGTTTGCAATATAGAAGAAGGGGCGATTCTGCATACTCAATACATATCATCACCATTTTTACCTGGTTTCCAAGGTTCATCAGTATCACTTTGCAATGATAAACCTTCAGTAACCTCCTCATCTGAGATCACCCACTTTTCAAGCAAGTAATTGATAACATTGGCATTACCTTTTGTTATATAATAAGTATTAATGCATTTCCAACCACGTTGGCCCATATAATTTAGAACGGCAACCATAGTATTAAACTTCATCTTTTTACCATTTTCATCGTATAGGGAATCAAATCCCTTACTATTTGTCTTCTGACCGAGGTCCAATTGCACTTTTACTTTACCTACACCCCAGGAGTTATACCCCATAACATTACAATACACAGGATATTTATCACCAGAATTAACAACAGTTTGTGCCTGAGCGCCTAGGCACATAAGACCCATAATAAAAATAATAAGTACCTTTTTCATAAGCCAAAACATTTATTAATACGCTAGCAAAGTTAAGCAATTATTCCGAACGCGTCAAACTTTTGTCGTGTATTTTTAGAAAGTAAAAGAAAAATCGGTATCTTTGCAAACTTCCTGGATAAGGAAAACGAATAAATTCTGGAATAGAATAGTTTGTTCATATGCTGCAAGGCGGTCAACTATGCTGCCACACCCATCTCGTAAAGATGTTCGGGGGCAATGTCCACGGTGCCATCGAGCCATGTAACCGTCCATCCATCGAGGGCGAAGCGGGCGAATACGTCCTTGTCGCGAAGCGGAGCGAAGAGCTTGTATTGATTGATGAGCGGCAGACAGTCGAAAATGACACGGCAGCCATCATTGAAGTCCAACTCAAGTAGATAGTCGCCCACGACGCGGGCGGCAGTGACCCATTTCAAAGTATTTGTCTGTTCCATATCTTCTCAATCAAGTGGGTTAATCTTAGCCAGCATCTCGCCGTTCTCCAAGCGCTTCGGTCGCTCGTCAGCGCACGATGACAGCGCGGAGGATAAACCAGCAGTGGGCTGCGATGGCGGCGGGCCAGCCGTAGTGGTGAGCCATCAGACGCAGACGCTCCACGAGGGAACGGCGATGGTTGCGCGTCGTCATGCCCTCAGCCAGATAGTCGGTCAGGATGAGATGCGTGTTGTGGCGGGCAAGCCCGCGTCGCTCAGCGCGTCTGAGCACACGGATGCACCAGTCGTAGTCGGCAGAAAAACGGAAGCGGAGGTCGTAAGCTTCTCGGCGGGCAATGTCGCTGCGGACATAAAAACTCTGGTGGCACACGAGCATTCCGCTGAGGAAACTGCGGGCAGAGAGGCGCTCGGGGGCCTTCAGGCGCCGGTGGCGCAGGAAACGTCCCTCGCCGTCAACAAGGTCTGTCTCGCCATAGACCACGGCAGGACGGCGGTTGGGATTGTAATGTGTTTCTATCTGCTGAGCCACCTGCTGCAGGACCTCGGGTCCGTGAAAGGTGTCGCCCGCATTGAGGAAAAGGATATAGTCGCCCTTGGCCTGCTGGATGGCTTTGTTCATGGCATCATAGAGCCCGTTGTCGGGTTCCCGCACCAGGACGATGGAATGCGGGTGGCGCACATCTGTGTTGTGCTCCACATAGCGGTGGATCTCAGCCATCGTGGTATCGCTGGAGCAGCCGTCAACAATGAGGTGTTCTACGGCTTCATGTGTTTGTTGTGCCACGCTCTGGAGCGTACGTCCTATGGTAGTACCGGCATTGTAGGTGACTGTGGCTATGGTGAAGCGAATCATGTTTATGAATGATGGATTAAGCTTTGGTAGAGGCTGATGTACTGGCGGGCGACAGTCTCTTCGTTCCAGGTGGCAACAGCTTTCCCTACGGCATTGCGGGAGAGCCGTTCGCGGTTTTCAAGCACATAGCGGATGCCCTGAGCAAGGTCGTCGATGTCGCGATAGCGGGCTACGTAGCCGTTGGCCAGATGGTCTATCATCTCGGGAATGCCGCCAATGCTGAAACCGACACAAGGGGTGCCCGAAGCCATCGCTTCCATGATGGTATTGGGCAGGTTTTCTTCCAGCGACGGGGTCACAAACACGCTGGCAGCCTGATAGAGCGCTGCCATGTCAGCCTCGGCAGACAGATAGCCAATGGCGTGAACCGGGAAAGGCAGCTGGCGCTGAAGACCCTCGGCCATCTCCCCTACAACCACAAGGTGGAGGTCTGCCGATGCCTGTGCCAGCAACGGCGACTGCAGGGCCTCGAAAAGGATGTCGAGTCCCTTGCGGCTGTTGGTCACCTTCTGACAGGCAAAGAGCAGGAGCGGCACTTGTGCGGGCAGCCCCAGACGGCGGCGTGCCTCGGCCTGCGATGCAGGGTGGAAGAGGGTGCTGTCGTAGGTGTTGGGAATAGAGCAGATGGCGTGCTGTTGCAGCAGCGCACTCTTGCGGGCTTCCCCGGCGAGCCACTGGCTGCACGCCACGAAGTTGATCTTAGCGCGGGCATAGGCACGTTCCTTGGCACTGAAGACCTGCCACGACAGGTCGTGAGCAGCAGGACGCAGCAGCTGCGGGCAGTCGTGGCAATGGGTGTGGAAGTGTCGGCAGTCACGGGCATGGTGACAGACAGCCGTGCAGGGCCACATGTCGTGCATCGTCCACACGACAGGTTTGCCGCTGGCGAGAATCTTTTCAATCTGTGCCAACGACAGCAGCCCCTGGTTCACCCAATGGAGATGGATGAGGTCTGCTTCGCGGAAGGCCGGGAGACTGGTGATGTCAACGCCGCAGCAGGCGCTGTCCACAGCCCATAAGCCCTCACGACGGAAACCGTTGACCATCCAGATGCGCAGACGCTCCCACAGGAACGCTGCCCGAAGGCGCAGGCGCTGAGGCAGCCGCACGGTGGTGGCACGGGAGGTCTGCCTGTCGCGAACGAGCAACTGTGCCTCCACGCCGTGGCGGTTGAGGACATCTGTCAGTCGGGAGGCAGCGATGGCAGCCCCCCCGATGAGCTCCGAGGTATTGACCAAAAGGACACGCATTGCGGGTGCAAAAGTATATAAAAAGTGCATAATGGAAGAGTGAAAAGCGAAAAATTAAAAGTCAAAACAAAAAAACTTGCCACTTTCAACTCTCAACTCTCAACTTTTTACTACCTTTGCGCCGCAATTCAGGCCCAGATGGTGGAATTGGTAGACACGAGGGACTTAAAATCCCTTGGCCAGTGATGGCCGTACGGGTTCGATTCCCGTTCCGGGCACGTGCAGAATGCAAAAAGTTCTTGTTTTTCTTGCATATATGCAAAAGAAGCTGTACTTTTGCAGCGCAAAAGAGATGAAGCGAGGAACCCGCAAGGTTCTTCGCTTCTCGCTTACAAGGAGATGACAGTTAGTTTTTCATTACTTTCTATTTAACAGCGTTAAAACGACAGTTATATGATTGAAAAAGCAAAAGTGCAAGCACTTGTTGAGCAATGGCTCGAAGGCAAAGAGTATTTCCTGACAGACCTGACAGTGACCCCGGATGACTGCATCACGGTGGAAATCGATCAAGCCGACGGTGTTTGGATTGAAGACTGTGTTCAACTCTCTCGCTTTATCGAAGAACACCTCTCGCGCGACGAGGAAGACTACGAGCTGGAGGTCGGCAGCGCAGGCCTGGGACAACCCTTCAAGGTGCTCCGACAATGGGAGAACCACGTAGGCAAGCAGGTGGAAATCGTCACGGCCGACAACCGCAAGCTCAAGGGAACGCTGCGCGAGGCCAATGCCGAGAACATCGTTCTGGCCACTCGTCAGAAGGTGCAGGTCGAGGGCAAGAAGCGCCCCGTCATGCAGGACGTGGACCTGAATCTGCCTATGTCTGAGGTCAGGAGCGGACGCTACCTGATTGACTTCAAATAGGTCGCACTGCCTGCGAGGACACACCTCATTCAATGTTAAACAATTAAACTAAACATAATAAATGGCAAAAAAACAAAACAATGATCTCATCGATTCCTTCGCTGAGTTCAAAGAAATGAAGAACATCGACCGCGCCACACTCGTGAGCGTGCTTGAGGAGAGTTTCCGTAATGTCATCGCCAAGATGAAGGGCACCGATGAGAACTACGACGTCATCGTGAACCCCGACAAAGGCGACTTCGAAATCTACCAGAACCGCACCGTGGTGCCCGATGGCGAAGTGACAGACCCCAATATGCAGATTGCCCTCTCCGAGGCTCAGAAGATTGCTGCCGACTACGAGGTCGGCGAGGATGTGTCCGAGCCTGTGGACTTCTCGAAGTTCGGTCGCCGTGCCATCCTGACCCTGCGTCAGACACTGGCCTCACGCATCCTCGAACTGGAGCACGATGCACTGTACAACAAGTACAAGGACATGGTCGGCGAAATCATCTCTGCCGAGGTCTATCAGGTGTGGCACAAAGAGGTGCTGCTGCTCGACGAGGAAGGCAACGAACTGCTGTTGCCCAAGAACGAGCAGATCCCCGGTGACTTCTTCCGCAAAGGCGAACCTGCCCGCGCCATCGTGGCTCGCGTAGATAACTCCACCGGCAACCCGAAGATCATCCTCTCCCGTACAAGCCCCGTATTCCTGCAGCGTCTGCTGGAAGCCGAGGTGCCCGAGATTGCTGAAGGCATTATCACCATCCGCAAGATAGCCCGTGTGCCGGGTGAACGCGCCAAGATTGCCGTTGAGAGCTTCGACGACCGTGTGGATCCCGTAGGCGCCTGCGTAGGTGTGCGCGGTAGCCGTGTTCATGGTATCGTGCGCGAGTTGAAAGGCGAGAACCTCGACGTCATCCAGTGGACATCGAACCCGCAGCTGCTCATCGCACGCGCACTCAGCCCCGCTGAAATCAACAGCATCCAGCTCGATCCCGAGAGCAAGCACTGCGAGGTATATCTCGATCCCGACCAGGTAAGCCTCGCCATCGGCAAGGGCGGCCTGAACATCCGACTGGCTTCCATGCTCACGGACACCGTCATCGATGTCTATCGCGAGGTGCAGGGCAACGAGGAAGAGGAACTCGAAGACGATATCTACCTCGACGATTTCAAGGACGAAATCGACGAGTGGGTCATCGAAGAGCTGAAGAAGAACGGCTGGAGCACCGCACGTTCCGTGCTTGAGGCACCGCGTGAGATGCTCATCAAGAATGCCGACCTCGAGGAAGAAACTGTTGACGAGGTGCTGCGCATCCTTCGCGCTGAGTTCCCCGAGGAGGAAGAGAACCAATCTCCAGCGGAGAGTTGATAATGTATAATGTATAATTGATAATGTATGATCGGCTGCGCGATGCGTCGTTTCACAGAGAAAGAACGATGAACACATTATACATTATTGGTTATACATCACCGAAGCTTCACCGCGCAGCCCCGACTATACATTATACATTGTCAATTATCAATTAAAAACGCTTATGCCAATACGAATAAATAAAGTCACAAAACAATTCAGCCTGGGTCTGCAGACTCTGGTGGATTTCCTGAACAAGAAAGGCTTCTCTGACGTTGAGGCCAACCCCAATGCCACCATCAGCGATGAGCAGTACGCCGTTGTGCAAGCTGAATTTGACAAGGAGAAAGGCAAAGGCCTGCGTCCACTGGTGCAGCCCGCGTCTGCCGTCCGCAAGCCCAAGGAAAAGAAAGAAACCATCGTCCTCACCGAGGATGGCGAGGCACTGCCGCTGACAGAGGTGAAGAAGCCCAAGCTCGTTGGACATATCAGTCTCGACAGCAAGGGAAATCCCGTCACCGAGCCGAAGGCAAAGCCAGCTGCCACCGAGGAACCGGCTCCTAAGGCAGAAGCTGCCCCCCAACCGGAGGTCACCACCACGCCGGCACCCGCCAAGGAGGAACAGCCTGTCCAGGAAACAGCTCCGGCTCCCGTGGAGGAGACACCGGCTCCTGCCGAGGAACCGCAAAGCGCTCCGAGTAAGCCCGCGACAAAGAAAAAGGGCGTAGAGTTGGAGGAAGTGGATGGCGTCTTCCGCGTGAAGGGTCCCCAAGAGCCCCCTCTCACCCTCAACATCAAGGGGCATATCGATCTCGATTCCCTGAATCAGAGCACACGTCCTCCCCGCTCCAAGAAGCGCAAGAAGGGCGGTGCTGCCGGAGGTTCTGGCGTGCAAGGCAAGAAGAAGGGCGAGCGCGTAGATATCAGCGCAGAGGCTGCCAAACAGCAGAATCAGCAGAGCAACCAGTCCAAAAAGAACAAAGGCGGCAACCAGCAGCCCCAGAACAACCAGCAGAACAAGGGCGAAGGCAAGGGCAAGAGGAAAAAGAATCAGCCCAAGCAGGAGCCGATTCTCGTTGAACAGAGCGAGGAGGAAGTGGCCAAGCAGGTACGCGAGACGCTGGCACGCCTGACAGCCGGTAAGAACGCATCTTTCGGCAAGGGCGCCAAGTACCGCCGCGAGAAGCGCGAGAACATACGCGCCGGCATGGAGCATGAGCTCGAAGAGCTGGAGAAGGAGTCAAAGATACTGAAGCTCACCGAGTTCGTCACCGCCAACGAGCTGGCATCGATGATGAACATTCCGGTGACACAGGTCATCGGCACTTGCATGAGCCTCGGCGTCATGGTCAGCATCAACCAGCGCATGGACAAGGAGACGATCGACCTCGTGGCCGACGAGTTCGGTTTCCAGACCGAATATGTCAGCGCCGACGTCAGCGAGGCCATCAACGAGGAGGCCGACGACGAGGCTGACCTCGTGCCGCGCGCACCGATCGTCACCGTCATGGGGCACGTTGACCACGGTAAGACATCGCTGCTCGACTATATCCGCAAGACCAACGTCATCGCAGGCGAGGCCGGCGGCATCACGCAGCACATCGGTGCCTACAACGTGAAGCTCGACGACGGCCGCCACATCACCTTCCTCGACACCCCCGGTCACGAGGCTTTCACCGCCATGCGTGCCCGTGGTGCTCAGGTGACGGACATCGCCATCATCATCATCGCTGCCGACGACGACATCATGCCGCAGACGAAGGAAGCCATCAACCACGCTGTGGCTGCTGGCGTACCCATCGTCTTCGCCATCAACAAGATAGACAAGCCTGCCGCCAACCCCGAGAAGATCAAGGAGCATCTGGCACAGATGAACTTCCTCGTCGAGGACTGGGGCGGCAAGTACCAGAGCCAGGACATCAGCGCCAAGAAGGGCATCGGCGTGCCCGAGCTGATGGAGAAGGTGCTCCTCGAAGCCGAGATGCTCGACCTCAAGGCCAACCCCAACCGCAAGGCCACGGGTTCCATCATCGAGTCATCGCTGGACAAGGGCCGCGGCTATGTCGCCACGCTCCTCTGCTCCAACGGTACGCTGAAGATGGGCGACATCCTGCTCGCTGGCACCAACTACGGCCGCATCAAGGCCATGTTCAACGAGCGCGGACAGCGCATCAAGGAAATCGGTCCGGCACAGGCCGCCACTGTCCTTGGCCTCAACGGTGCCCCGCAGGCCGGTGACACCTTCCACGTCATGGACAGCGACCAGGAAGCCCGCGAGATCGCCAGCAAGCGCGAGCAACTGCAGCGCGAGCAGGGCATCCGCACACAGCACCATCTGACACTCGACGAGATCGGTCGCCGCATCGAACAGGGCGGTTTCCAGGAGTTGAACGTCATCGTCAAGGGCGACGTGGACGGCTCCATCGAAGCCCTCAGCGACTCGCTCATCAAGCTCTCCACCGAGAAGATTGCCGTCAATGTCATCCACAAGGCCGTGGGTCAGATCAGCGAGAACGATGTCTCGCTGGCCGCCGCCTCCGATGCCATTATCGTGGCCTTCCAGGTTCGTCCCTCCGCACAGGCCCGCAAGGCTGCCGAGCAGCAGGGCGTGGAGATTCGCACCTACAGCATCATCTATGATGCCATCGAGGAGGTGAAGGAGGCGATGGAAGGCATGCTGGCACCCGAACTCAAAGAGGAGGTCACAGCGCAGCTCGAAGTGCGTCAGGTCTTCCACATCTCCAAGGTCGGCACCGTGGCCGGTGCCTACGTGGTGGATGGCAAGGTCAGCCGCACCAACAAAGCCCGCATCATTCGCGACGGTATCGTCATCCACACGGGTGCCATCGATGCCCTCAAGCGCTTCAAGGATGATGTCAAGGAGGTCAGCACCAACTTCGAATGTGGTATCTCGCTCGTCAACTACAGCGATATCCGCGAAGGCGACACCATCGAGACCTTCCAGGAGATTGAGGTCAAGGCGAAACTCTAAAGTTTAAGGTTTAAAGTTTAAAGTTTAGGGTTTAGGGCGTAGCGATGAACGGTTTTGACGTTGTCTTCCTGCTTGTGCTCCTCATGGGTGCTTGGAAAGGGTGGAGCAATGGACTGCTGAAGGAAGTGCTCGGCCTGGTAGGCATCTTCGTGGGACTCTATGTCGCTCGCCTGCTTTATGAGCAGGTGGGCGAACATTTAGCCCCCCATCTGGGCACCTCCCCCTCAGTGGCTAACATCATTGCGTTTGCGCTCTTATGGATGGGTGTTCCCATCCTGTTGAGCATCCTCGGCTCGCTGCTCACGAAGTTCTTGGAACTGGTGGGCCTCAATGGCATCAACCGTATCGGCGGCGCCGTTGTCAGCCTCGTGAAGTATGTCCTCCTCCTCGGTATCCTGTGCAATGTCCTTGCCATCACCCATCTCGTGAAGGATGAGATGCAGGAGACCTCCGTTCTCTTTAGCCCCCTCCAACAAACCACTTCCCTCGCCTTCGACCTGGCCAAGAGCCAATGGCAGGGAGCGAAACAAGAATAACACCCCATGAGTTCCAAGAGCTCCGATAAGCCTATCAATGCCACCCCGGGCACAGAGAACGAGGTGGTCAATGCCGTCATCTCCAAGACCTATGAATTCGGTTTCACGACGGATGTGGAGACGGAGGTCATCGACCGCGGTCTCACAGAGGATACCGTGCGCCTGATATCCGCGAAGAAGGGGGAACCGGAGTGGTTGCTGGAGTTTCGCCTGAAGGCGTTCCGCTATTGGCAGACGCAGCAGCAGCCCACATGGGGACACCTGCAGATGCCCGAAATCGATTATCAGGCCATCTCCTACTACGCAGACCCGACAGCAGCGAAGAAGAAAGAAGGGCCCAAAGGCCTCGATGAAATCGACCCTGAGCTGATGAAGACGTTCGACAAGCTGGGTATTCCATTGGAGGAGCGTCTGGCCTTGAGCGGTACAGCAGTGGATGCGGTCATGGACTCGGTGAGCGTGAAGACGACCTTCCGCGAGAAGCTGGCGGAGCAGGGTATCATCTTCTGTAGTATCAGCGAGGCGGTGCGCGAACACCCCGACCTCGTCCGCAAGTACCTGGGCTCTGTGGTTCCGTATCGTGATAATTTCTTTGCCGCGTTGAACAGCGCCGTCTTCTCCGACGGTTCCTTTGTGTATATCCCCAAGGGTGTACGTTGTCCGATGGAACTCAGCACCTATTTCCGTATCAATGCCCAGGGAACGGGACAGTTTGAGCGCACGCTCATCGTCTGCGACGAGGATGCCTATGTCAGCTATCTCGAAGGTTGCACGGCACCCATGCGCGATGAGAACCAGCTGCATGCCGCCATCGTGGAGATTGTGGTGGAGAACCGTGCCGAAGTGAAATACTCGACCGTGCAGAACTGGTACCCCGGCGATAAGGAGGGAAAGGGCGGCGTGCTGAACCTCGTGACGAAGCGCGGCTTGCTGCGTGGCGAACAATCCAAGCTGTCGTGGACACAGGTGGAAACGGGCTCGGCCATCACATGGAAGTACCCCTCATGTGTCCTGGCCGGCGAAGGCTCGCAGGCAGAGTTCTACAGCGTGGCGGTCACCAATAACTGCCAGCAGGCAGACACGGGCACCAAGATGATTCATCTGGCATCCAACACACGTTCCACAATTATCTCCAAGGGCATCAGCGCTGGACGCTCGCAGAACTCCTACCGAGGGCTGGTGCGTGTAGCGCCGAAGGCTGAAGGAGCCCGCAATTACTCCAGCTGTGACAGCCTCCTGCTGAGCAGCACCTGCGGGGCGCACACCTTCCCCTATATGGATATCCAGAACCCTTCGGCCATCGTAGAGCACGAAGCTACTACCTCCAAGATCTCCGAGGACCAGCTCTTCTACTGCCAGCAGCGTGGCATCCCGCAAGAGGATGCCGTGGGACTCATCGTCAACGGCTATGCCAAGGATGTGCTGAACAAGCTGCCCATGGAGTTTGCCGTGGAGGCGCAGAAGCTCCTCGCCGTGTCCTTGGAGAACACGGTCGGCTGACCCCGCATACATATCTCTATAACGTCATCGCCCCGACCTGCATTCAGGCCGGGGCGACGGTTATATGTCGGGAACGTTGTCCTTATTGCTCAGGCTCCATGACCACGCGGCAGCGGTTGCCGTTCTTAAGGATGGTCTGGGCCATGGCCTTGATGTCGGCATTGGTGATGCCGCTGATGACGGCTTCGTAGTCCTTGCTGGAGTCGTAGTTGCGGCGCAGGATTTCGTTGATGCGCCCCATCCAATAGCCGTTCTCACGCTGGTTCTGGGCGAAGGTCTTGAGCATATACTCCTTGGCTTTGCTGATGCTCTCTTCGCTGGCTCCGTTGGCGGCGATGTCCTCCACGACATCCTGCACAATCTGCAGGCAGGTGTCGGTCATCTCAGGCTTCACGGGGAAACCGGCCTCTAAGACGTAGTAGGTCTTGTCATCGGCACCGCGTGTGATGTTGCCATTTGCACTGGTGCTGTAGGCGGCACCCAGCTCCTCACGAATCTTCTTGAGATAGACCTCTGCCACGCAAGTGCCGAGAATCTCCATGACAGCGTCGTTCTTCACCGTCAGCTCAATGGGGCCGGTCCAGGCACTGATGACGAAGCTCTGTGGGGTCTCCATCTTTTTGGTGTAACGGTTGAGGACATCACCTTTCACAAAGCGTACACCCGTATCTACGGCCTTGTCGTTGCGCTTGACGGAGGGCAGCGTGGCCAGGTACTTGGTGGCGAGGTCGCGAATCTGTGCCTCGTCGATATTACCGATGAAGAGGAAGGTGAAGTCACTGGCATCGGCGAAGCGGTCCTTCCACATCTCCATAATGCGGTCGTAGTTGATGAGATCGACCTCAGCCTCCGTCATCGGGGTGATACGGGGATGGTGGCCATAGAGTGTGGCCTGCACGCTGTCGCCCAAGCTGGCCATGGGGTTGAGGCTCTTGTTGCGGAGGCTCTCGCGGAGGCTGGAGAGGTAGGAGGCTACGGCATCCTGGTCCTTCTCACGCGGCTGGAAGGTCATATAGATGAGCTCAAAGAGCGTCTGTATGTCTTTCTTGGAGGAGAAACCGGAGAAGCCCTCTTCGCGACCACTCACGTAGGCGGAGCTCCTGACGTTCTTGCCGGCGAGCGCCTTCTGCAATTCGGTCATGGTGAAGCCGCCCATCTTGGAGTGGCCCATGACATCGTCGAAGGCGTCGAGGTTGATGCGTTCGCTGTCGGGGTAACGACCCATGCCGCCCTCGCTCCATGCGAGCATGCGGATCTCATCGTCCTTGAAGTCGGTGCTCTTCATCACCACTTTCACGCCATTGCTGAGGG
>Ga0310697_10004220_pt1 | contig 14250 bp, 10 predicted proteins | sample 172DNAGHGlowgp2_FD_203883 | JGI IMG/M metagenome (GOLD analysis project Ga0310697, IMG submission 203883) | Sheep rumen microbial communities from Palmerston North, Manawatu-Wanganui, New Zealand - 1728 DNA GHGlow gp2 (v2) (version 2) | ecosystem: Host-associated > Mammals > Digestive system >...
GACCCTTCAGGAGGAAGATGGACAGTCTTGTTCATGGCCATCCTTTCTTGAAAGGTAACCATCCTCCCCCTTGAGGGGGAGCGGAGAGGGGGTCTTCAACTTTTCAACATTATATGACACGCGAACAACTTTTCGACAACATCTGTCGCAAGCAGAGCTTCCTCTGCGTAGGACTCGACACGGATCTGAAGAAGGTGCCTCAGCACCTCATTGAGCGGGCGGCCCAAGATAAGGACTTCGACCCTATCTTCGAGTTCAATAGCGCCATCATCGACGCCACGGCACCCTACTGCATCGCCTACAAGCCCAACCTCGCCTTCTACGAGGCACACGGCGTCAAGGGCTGGATCGCCTTCGAGCGCACGGTGGAGTACATCCGCAGCCACTACCCCGACCAGTTCATCATCGCCGATGCCAAGCGCGGCGACATCGGCAACACGTCTAAGCTCTACGCGCGTACCTTTTTTGAAGAGATGGATGTCGACGCCGTCACCGTGGCACCTTATATGGGCGAGGACTCGGTGACGCCCTTCCTCGGCTATGAAGGCAAGTGGGTGATCCTGTTGGCATTGACCAGCAATAAGGGAAGTCAGGACTTCCAGAAGACCACCATACAGCCCCAGACCCCCTCCCCGCTCCCCCCCAAGGGGGAGAGTGGTCACCAACCAGAAACAGGTAAGCCAACGCAGCTCTATGAAAGAGTGATTCTTCGCAGCCAGGAATGGGTTAAAAACCTCCTGGCGTCTCAGGATAAGGGAACACCCACTCAAATACAAACCACTCTCCCCCTTGAGGGGGAGCGGGGAGGGGGTCCGAGCAAGGACTGCCTGATGTACGTCGTCGGCGCCACCCAAGGCTCAGCCTTCGCTGACATCCGTCGCCTCGCCCCCAACCACTTCCTCCTTGTTCCTGGAATCGGCGCCCAGGGCGGTTCGTTGGAAGACGTCTGCAAGTACGGTTGGAACGACCACTGCGGCCTCATCGTCAACAGCAGCCGCGCCATCATCTACGCCGACGCCACCGAGCGCTTTGCCGAAGTAGCAGGCGAGAAGGCTCGCGAGGTGCAGCAGCAGATGGCTGCCATCCTACGCCAGCACACGTAAACGCTAGCGAGAGGTAATCTCGCCAAATGACTTATAAACAGAGATGTTCCCACGCCCCCGCCTCCGCGGGAGTGTGGGAACATTTCTTTAAGAACGTCTTATCCTACAGGAACACTTTCAGATAGCGGCATCCGTGTGCGGGGATTGTGCAGACGAGTTCGCTGGCTGTGAGGTCTTGCTGGCGCCAGAGGTCGCGGACGGTCTTGGTCGTCTCGGCCGGGATGAACGACTTCATATCTACCTGCTGCTCCTTGTCGCCTACGTTGAAGATGCCTACGGCGATGGCTCCGTCTGCGAGCGGACGGCTCCATACTTCGATGTCACCTTCCTTAGAGACACGGTCGGCCTGCTTGCCGAGCACATCTTGATTAACGGCGTTCACCTCGTTGTTGCAGAGCAGGTTGAGAGTAAACTCATCCATCTGCGCGATATCGCAACCGATGAGCATATTGGAAGCCAGAAGGGTCCACAGCGTGATGTGAGTGTACTGCTCGTCGGGCGTCAGACGCGTCTCGCGCAAGCTGCTGCCCCACCCGACCTTGCCGACAACCAGCATATCAGGGTCGTTCCAGTGACCGACGGAGGAATATTGGGCCTTGCCCGCCTGCTGGCGGAATCCGACATCGAGGATAGAGGCCCAAGTGTCGTTGATGTCTTGTGCGGTGCGCCAGCTGTTGCCGTCGCAGTAGAGTCCCCACAGATACACCTGCGTGCCGCCCAACGGACCGAGGCTGTAGAAGATGTCGCGCGGCTGCTCGCGCACGAACTTCTGCATAAGCAGATAAGGACGCATACAGCTGGCAAAGCCCCAGTCGTTATCCTGCTCACGAACGCGCTCATAGCTGCACCAGTCATATTTCAGATAATCCACGCCCCATTTGTTCCACACCTCAGCATCCTGTTTCTCGTGGCCGAGACTTCCCAGATAGCCGCCGCAGGTGGTCTCGCCGGGCGAACTGTAGATACCGAACTTCAGACCGCGCTCGTGCAACCAGTCGATCATTCCTTTCATCGAGGGGAACTTCGCGTTGGCTTCGATAGTGCCGTCGAGGTTGCGTTCTTCGGCCTCCCAACCGTCGTCGATGTTGATGTAGCCATAGCCATAGTCGGCCAGGCCCTTGTCGATAAGCGCCTGCGTAGAGGACATCACCTTCTCCTGCGAGATGCTCAGCCCCCAACAGTTCCACGAATTCCATCCCATGGGCGGCGTGAGACCTATCATGTGCTCGCCCACCTTCAGCGTGAACTCCTGCGAGGCCTTGCCGCGTGCATTCTCGGCCGTAACGGTGAAGGTCAGTTCGCACGGCTTGTCGATGCGTCCGCTCAGCGCACCGTCGCTCTCCGAGAGTTGGAGGCCTTCGGGCAGATTGTCTGAGGTGAACTTCATAGGTTTCTCACCCGAGACAGGAAAACGGTAGATGACAGGGGAACCCGGACGCACGCCATACACAGGAGCATTGTTGAAGCGTGGCGTGACAGGAGCCGCAGGCGTCAGGATGTATTTCAGTTGTTTGCTTTCGCTCAAGATCTTTCCCGTCTTTGTGTCGGTATAGGTTACCGTCAGCAAACACATCCGACGCTTATCATAAGGTACGGACACGCGCGTCGGCCTGCCTCGCTTGATGGAAAGCTTTTTGGACAGCGTACTAATTACGGCGCCCGTCTGGCGGTCTGTCAGCGTGGCAACGAATGTACCGCCTGCGGCCGAAGCGTAAGCGCTGCTTATTTCTACATCGCAGTGAGAACGCCCATTGTTCTCCTCAGTAAGGCTCATGGATAGTCCGTCGGCAGCCATGGGACAGCTTATCGTCAAGGGGCGCGAGAACAAACCTCCCGAACCGCCTCGATTATAGACGCGTACAGCAATCACGTTCTCGGCATCCCAGAGAATACCCCCTTTCTTTACATCTACAGGATAGTCGCGAACGATGTCTACGCCGCAGAAATAGCCTGCCGGATCTGTCGGCATACGACCCGTAGCGCCTATCAGTTTGCCGTTCAGGTAGCACTCGTCGACATCATCAGCCTTAGGCAGCTGGAAAAGGACTACATTCTGCTGGTCTGCACCGCCGAGCAGACTCTTAGGGATATTCACGTGAATGCGATACCAGCCGTATGCATGGTTGTTTCTTGGGAAACCTTGTTTGTCCCACTGCCTCGTAATGTCTATCTCGCTCCATGAGGCATCGTCCACGTCGGGCTTCGCCCAATTCATATCGTCGCCATGACGGAAAAGCGCCTTGCTGACACTAACTGTCTGTGCTTTAGCTTGCAACCCCACCAGGGCCAACAGAGCCACAAAAAAAAGATTTTTCATAGTTTATCAGTGTTTTTAAAGGATAAATCATACGTTTTTACGCTACAAATATAGCGTTTATATTTCTAAGAAGACAATTTTTTTGAGAAAATTTCTGTAAACGCACGAAAATATAGCTGAAAACATAGTTCATAATCCCGAAGGAGTGAAGCCCAATCATCAAATAATCGTTCGCTCTATGATGTACGTCGTCGGCGCCACCCAAGGTTCAGCCTTCGCTGACATCCGTCGCCTCGCCCCCGAACATTTCCTCCTTGTTCCCGGCATCGGTGCCCAGGGCGGTTCTTTGGAAGAAGTGTGCAAGTACGGCTGGAACGACCACTGCGGCCTCATCGTCAACTCCTCCCGTGCCATTATCTACGCCGACTCGACTGAGCACTTCGCCGAAGTAGCGGCAGAGAAGGCTCACGAGGTGCAGCAGCAGATGGCTGCACAGCTGGCATTGCACGGCTGCTAAGCGTATCGCACCATACCAATATTCTCCGGCTCGCTGTCTTCAAAGCACTATACTTCCCTCTCTCAAGTGAGAAGGAACGGCAGTAACACAGGCGTCATAATCGTTTAACAGACTGCCACTTGAAAGTCTTAAGGGTTTTGCGGAAAACCCTTAAGGCTTTTTTCATATACCTATAAAACTTCCGTCCCACTCCCTTAGAACCCTATTTCATCGCAAAGGATGAATGACCGACGGCAGACGAACGAACGACAGTTGGAGTCAGAACGGCTTACCGTCATCGGCAGAGCGTCTTTTCGTTAGCGGCAGGACGGACAGTCGCCACGGCTGAAGGCCTAATTCCTTAGGTGCTTAACGAACATTCGTTAAGCCATTAAGGAACATTCGTTAGACGCATAAGGACTGTTCGTTACGCCACATATATACGGATGAATTATAAAATAAGAGTAATAAGATTAGAAATAACATCTATTCATCTACCAAAACTTGTTAATTTATTATATAATAGAGTATTAAATTGGTAGAGCTTTATTATAGAATATGGAATATTAGTAGATGTATTTTCATTGAATTGCAGAAAATTTATAGAAATATCGAAAATAATTCGCAAAATATTTGCACGGTTCAGAAAAATTGTCTACCTTTGCAGCGTCAAACAAAGAAAATAAGGAATAAAGACTATCCGCAACGGATCATTTCGCAAAGAATGAGCACCGTTGATGAGAAAGTTGATAATAAGAAGCTATGCAATGCACCATATACACACAGACGATAAGGAGTAAGAAAATTAGGACCAGCATCTTGGATTTTAGCGAGCTGATAGCTCGCATCAGTACAGATGAAAAAAGGAGGTGCACGGTGGAAGCTTTCAGGCAAGAGCTGAAAGATCTTCCACCGTTGTTGCGTCCACGCACCATGGAACGCTTGCCGCGCATCTGTCCGGGCAAGGTGATACGCCGCCGTCGCGACGGTTCACAACAGACAGCCTACACAGGGATCGTACTACTCGAGCTGGACAACCTGGCACGCCCGGAGGAAAAGAGGCAGATGAAAGACCGGGCGATGTCATGGCCCACCACCTTTGCTGTCGTGGAGGGCGCCAACGGAAACAGCATAGACATCTTAGTACGAGGCACTTTCGAGGACGGCACGCTGCCGTCGGGGGATAGTGAACAAAGCGAGCGCTTCCACCAGGAACTGTACAAACGGTGTGCAACGGTCTATGCCAGTGTTCTCGGGCGTTCTCCCAAAGCCAAAGAGGCGCACTTCGACGACACCTTCATCTGGACCTACGACCCATCACCCTACTTCGACAGCGGCGCGGCAGCGGTGAAAGTGAGCCGAAGCCTCATCAATACCGGTCTGGACGCCCGACAAGAGGACGCGCAGGAATACGGTCCGGAGAGCAGCCGTCCATCGGTGGACAACAACAACCTGTGGCGACGGCGCTTTGCGCTGGCCGTGAGTGCAGCAAAGGAAAAAAGTCTGGGCGAAGAGAAATCAGAACCCGAGCTGGAGGCCGTGGCATTAGAGGCGCTGCGTTTGGACATCCCCCAGGAAGATACCGTCAAGCAGGCATCGTGGAGCGTCAGGTGGCGCGACATCGACCGAGAGAAGCAGCGGGCCATCATCGAGAGCGTGTACCTCGAGCACAGCGAACAGCAAGGGCGCAACCGCAGCCACTCAATGCAAGAGGTGACATACCGACTACATACATTCATGCAGAGCCGCTACGACTTGAGATTCAACGTGTTGACAAATGGCGTAGAGTGGCGCAGGAACGATGCCGCATCGTTTGTGTTCCAACCTCTGGACAGCCGTGTGATGAACACGATGATCCAGGAGTGCCACGAGAGCGGTCTCGATGTCTTCGACCGCGACATGAAACGATATCTCGGCTCCACCCGCATCCGCGACTACAACGTTGCGCACGCCTACCTCAACGAACTCGACATGACGTGGGATGGCACGACAGACTATATCGGTGCCTTGGCCGACCGTGTGCCGTGCCGCAATCCACATTGGCGCGAGTGGTTCCACACGTGGTTCTTAGGAATGGTAGCACAATGGAGCGGCGACAGCATGACCCACGGCAATTCTGTCGTGCCCCTGCTCATCGGGCAGCAAGGCTGTGGCAAGAGCACCTTCGGACAATTGCTATTACCCCCGGAGCTGCGCGAGGCCGGCTACCGCGAGCTGGTGGACTTCACGAGCAAGCAGGATGCCGAAAGAATGTTGACGACATCGCTGCTCATCAACCTCGACGAGTTCAATCAGATCAGCGAAAAGATTCAACAGGGATTCCTTAAGAACCTGATTCAAAAGAGCAACGTGAAAGGACGGCGTCCCTTCAGCAGCGTGATGCAGAATATGCCCCGTTATGCCTCGTTCATCGCCACGACGAACATGTCCGATGTGTTGAGCGACCCCTCCGGCTCACGACGTTTCATCGTGGCTGACATTCGCGACGGCGCCGACATTGACAACAAGCCGCCTTTCAACTACCAACGCCTCTATGCCCAGGCGTTAGCCGAATTGAAACAGGGCCGCCGTCATTACTTCACCCCAGCAGAAGTGCAACAGATAGAGACCTACAACGCCACTTACGGTAATATGCGACCCGAGGTCAGCCGATTCCTGGACGTGTTCGAGCCTTTAGCACACGCGGAAGACGGCGGCAAGAAGATGAAACTTTCAGACATCACGAAGGCCATAAAACTACAGACCGGCTACGAATACAGCGACAAAGGATTTAACTATCTTGGGCGCTGGCTGACCAACGAAGCACGTAGCGGACGCCTGCGACGCACGATCTCCAACGGCTGTCCGCACTACCTCCTACACCACCTTTAAAAAAACACAAAATTCTTTGCTTCTTGTTCAAAAACGCATGATTATTTGTAAAAAAGGTAAATAGTTGCCCAAAAAAGGTTTCAAAAATAGGAAATCTGACAGAATTGCGGTACCTTTGCAGCCAAGTTATGATATAACCGACATTACGAATGGAATTTACAGCCCAACAAATAGCGCAATATATCGGTGGCACGATAGAAGGTCATCCTGAAGCACGCGTCCACACTTTTGCCAAGATTGAGGAAGGCGTTGAAGGTGCGTTGTCATTCTTCTACGACCCCAAATTCGAGCCCTACGTGTACCAGACGCAGTCGTCTGTCATCCTTGTGCCCAAGACGTTTCAACTGGCGCAACCCGTTAAGGCAACGTTGGTTCGCGTGGACGACCCTCGCCTGGCTATCGGTAAATTGCTGTCGCTCTACGAGAGCATGAAGCCCAAGCGCACAGGCATCGATCCGCTGGCCTACGTCGCTCCCACCGCAAAGATAGGCAAGGACGTCTATCTGGCTCCTTTTGCTGCCGTGGGCGACAATGCCGAGATAGGCGACGGAACGGAGCTGCACCCCCATGCTACCGTGGGCGCCGGAGCCAAGGTTGGTAAGGATTGCATCCTATATGCCAACTGCACCGTTTACCACGACTGCCGCGTAGGCGACCGCTGCATTCTCCATGCCGGCTCGGTCGTTGGCGCCGACGGCTTTGGCTTTGCGCCCACTGCCGACGGCTACGAAAAGATACCGCAGATAGGCATCGCCGTGCTCGAGGACGACGTGGAGCTGGGCGCCAACGCCTGCGTGGACCGCGCCACGATGGGTGCCACCGTGATACGCCGCGGTGTGAAGATTGACAATCTTGTGCAAGTGGGACACAACGTCGAGGTGAAGAGCAACACCGTGCTCTGCGCACAGGTGGGCATCGCAGGCTCCACCACTGTAGGTGAATGGTGCACGTTCACCGGTCAGGTGGGCGTAGCAGGACATATCACCGTGGCCGACCGCACCACTTTGGGCGCACAGACAGGCCTGCCCGGCAGTGTGCGTAAGCCCGGTCAGACATTGATGGGCTACCCTGCCATGGATCCTAAAGTGTTTGCCCGTTCATCCGCCGTATTCAAGACCCTGCCCGAAATGGCGGCACAATTGCGAGAGCTCCAAAAGGAAGTTGAAGAGCTGCGTGCCAAGTTAAAAGAGAAATAAGGATTAACACATAATTATACCGTTTTGAAACAAAATACATTAGGAGGTAGCTTCACTCTCCAGGGCAAAGGCCTCCATACCGGTTTGAATCTTACCGTCACATTCAATCCCGCCCCCGTGAACCATGGATATAAGATTCAGCGCATAGATCTTCCCGATGCGCCCATCATCGAGGCCGTCGCTGAGAACGTCGTCGAGACGACACGTGGCACCGTACTCGCCCAAGGCAATGCCCGTTGCAGCACCGTGGAGCACGCCCTGGCAGCCCTCTATGCCCTTGGAATAGACAACTGCCTCATGCAGGTTGATGGTCCCGAGGTGCCTATCCTTGACGGATCGGCAGAACTCTATGTGGAGAACATCCAACGTGTGGGACGTGTGGAACAGGATGCCGACCGCATATATTTCGAAGTGACTAAAGAGATAGAAGTCCGCGACGAGAAAAGCGGTTCGAGCCTATCCATCGCCCCTGCCGACCACTTAGGCATCACCACGACCATCGCCTTTCCCGGCAAGGTGCTCAGCAACCAGACAGCCGAGCTCACTGACATAAGCCTCTTCCCCCAGGAGATTGCCGCCGCCCGCACTTTCTGCTTCGTACGCGAAGTAGAGATGATGCTGGCTGCCAACCTCATCAAAGGCGGTGACCTCGACAACGCCATCGTCATCTACGAAATGGAAAAGACGCAGGAAGAACTCGACCTGCTGGCCGACCGCATCGGAGCGCCACACCGCAAAGCATCGGAATTAGGTTACATCCAGACGAAGCCCTTGATGTGGGACAATGAACCCGCAAGGCATAAGCTCCTCGACATCATCGGCGATATGGCTCTCGTAGGCCGCCGCATCCACGGGCACATCTCTGCCATACGTCCGGGACATACCATCAACAACCGCTTTGCACGACTGCTACGGCAGGAGTTGAATAGCTAATTATTCATAAATCATCAATCATAAATCATCAATCATAAATAGTAATGATCAGTCCTTTAGCATACATCCATCCCGAAGCCAAGATTGGCGAGAATTGTGAAATAGGTCCCTTCTGTTACATCGACCGTGGCGTAGAGATCGGGGACAACAACACGCTGATGAACAGCGTCACTGTCTTATATGGCGCCCGCATCGGTTCAGGCAACATTTTCTTCCCCGGAGCTGTCATCGGTGCCATCCCTCAGGACCTGAAGTTCCGTGGCGAGGACACGTTGGCCATCATTGGCGACAACAACAAGATCCGCGAAAACGTCACCATCAACCGTGGCACCGCCTCCAAAGGACAAACCGTTGTCGGCTCTGGCAACCTCTTGATGGAAGGCTGCCACATCGCCCACGATGACATTATCGGCAACGATATCATCATCGGCAACTGCACGAAGCTGGCCGGAGAAGTCACCGTTGACGACCATGCCATCCTCTCGGCTTGCGTGCTCGTACACCAGTTCTGCCGCATCGGAGGCTACACGATGGTTGGCGGTGGCACACGCTCTCCACAGAGCATCATGCCCTATACGATCTGTGCGCGTGAACCGGCCACATATTGCGGCCTGAACATTGTAGGCCTGCGCCGTCGCGGCTTTGAGCGCGAGGTGATCAACACGATCCACGAAGCCTACCGCATCATCTTCCAAGGCGGACTCTCGCTGGCCGACGCCATCGCAACGATACAGCGTGAACTGCCGCAAACCGATGAGATCAAATACATCCTCGACTTCATCGAAGACACCAAACAACGCGGTTTCATTCATTAACAACAGCCGTTCAGCTATGCTATACACCATCACTGCCGTCAGCCCGGAACAGGAAGACTTTGCCATAGAACTCCAGATAGAGTCTGATGCGACCTTTGCCACCTTGCACGACCTCATTCGTCGCTCCTGTGGATGGGGACCCTATAAGCCCTCTGTGTTTTATGTCTGTGACGATCGTTGGCGCCGCGAGCGTGCCATCCCTGAAGAAGGCTATGAGGACGACACCATGGACGAAGTCGAACTCGGCGACCTCCTTGAGGACGAAGGGCAACGACTACAATACCTTTTCGACCCGGAAGAAGGAAGAGGGCTGCTGCTCGAAGTGACACACATCAGCTACGGCAAGCACATCGAAGAGCCCCAGTGCCGTCGCAGCCATGGCACGGCACCAAGCCTGGAGAGAGAAGAGACCGTTATCCCCCGAAAGCCCAAAAGTGCTAAAGAACTGTTGGCCGAGCTCAATGCGGCTGCCTTAGCCGACGACGACGAGGACATGGAACCCACCGACGATGAGCTCTTCGACATCGAAGAGATAGACCTTGAAGGATTTGACTTCACGGAAGAATGAAAACCCTCATTGTTCTACTTGGACCCACTGCAGTTGGTAAGACTGAACTTGCCTTGCGTCTGGCGGAACATATCGACAGCCCCATCATCAATGCCGACAGCCGCCAGCTCTACGCCGACCTGCGTATAGGCACGGCAGCCCCCACAGAGGAACAACTGGCACGTGTGCACCATTATTTCGTGGGCACACTTGCCATTCAGGATTACTACAGCGCCGCACGCTTCGAAAACGAAGTACTCGGCCTGACCGGACAGCTCTTTCAATCCCACGACCGCCTGCTCCTCAGCGGCGGTTCGATGCTTTATATTGATGCCGTGTGCAAAGGCATCGATGACATCCCTACCGTGGACGAGGAAACACGTCTCATGCTGCGAGAGCGTCTTGAACACGAAGGGCTGGAGAAGCTGACACGCGAGTTAAAGCTGCTCGACCCGGAATACTATGCACAAGTAGATCTGAAAAATACCAAGCGCATCGTACATGCCCTCGAGATCTGCTACCAGACGGGACGGACCTTCACCAGTTTCCGCACATCAACGCAGAAGCAAAGACCCTTCAACATCCTAAAGATAGGCTTGCGACGCGAACGCGAGGAGCTCTTCAATCGCATCAATGAACGCGTGGACCAGATGATTTCCAACGGGTTGCTCGACGAAGCTCGGGCACTCCTACCCTACCGCGACGAGAACGCGCTCAACACCGTGGGTTACAAAGAGATGTTCCAAGTGTTGGACGGTAAATGGGACTTGCAATTTGCCACGGAAAGAATGAAGAAGAACACGCGCGTGTACGCCAAGAAGCAAATGACATGGTTTGCACACGACAAAGACATCCATTGGTTTCACCCCGACGAGATCGATGCCATCACAGCTCTCGTTGACAGGTTGACGCCATAAGCTATCGACGCATTATGAAACTGAAGCCACTTATCAAACAAATCTACTCCGGCCCTTGGTACAAACGTACCATCGTCTGGTTCTGCACCATCGTCCTGTCTGTGGTGTTGCTTTTAGGTGCCGTTGATATCAACTTCTTGTGGCTCTTCGGCCGTTCTCCTGGCTTCGACCAGATCAAGGACCCCGTTACCCAGGAAGCCAGCGAGATCTTTACGTGCGACAGCGTGCTCATGGGCCGATTCTTCAATGAGAACCGCACACCGGTCACCTACGACGAACTCAGCCCGATTCTCATACGAACCCTCATCGCTACGGAGGACGAGCGTTTCTACCATCACCATGGCGTGGACTTCCCTGGACTCTTCGCGGCGATCAAAGATATGTTCCAAGGTCATGCCCGCGGCGCCAGCACCATCACCCAGCAACTCGCCAAGAACCTGTTTCGCGTACGTACGCAATACAGCACAGGGCTCCTCGGCAAGATACCCGGCGTGAAAATCCTTATCGTAAAAGCCAAGGAATGGATTGTCGCCACGAAACTGGAAATGATCTTCACGAAGGAGGAGATCCTGACCATGTATTTCAACACCGTGGACTTCGGCTCTAACAGCTACGGCATCAAGACGGCAGCGCGCACCTATTTCGGCACGACACCTCACGACCTCTCCTACGAGCAGGCCGCAACGCTCGTCGGTTTGCTGAAAGCCACCAGTTCCTACAACCCGCGCACCAACCCCGAGAACGCGACGGAGCGCCGTAATGTCGTGCTACAGAATCTCTTCGACCAACGGGGTATTGTCATCGCCGGAGAATATGCCACCGAGGAGCAGCTCGACAGCCTGAAAGCCATACCCATACGTTGTGTCAACGGCAATGACGACGGCTACTACGACGGACTTGCACCGTACATTCGCCAGGAACTCCAAGAACACCTGAATCAGCTCTGCGACGAAGGACTTGTGGCAGGTTATCAGAATGAAAGACTTGACCTCTACACCGACGGGCTGAAAGTGTTCACCACCATCGACTCCCGGATGCAACGTTATGCCGAGAATGCCGCCATGCAACAGATGAGAACCCTGCAACGGCGGTTCAACGAACACTGGCATGGACAGAATCCATGGCGCGATGAGCATTATAAAGAGATCCCCAACTTCATCGAGAATATCGCCAAGAAGAGCACCTATTACAAACAGCTCACGAAACGCTTCCCCGAACAGCCCGACAGCGTGACCTTCTACATGAACAAGCCTCATGCCGTCAAGCTGTTCACCTACGACGGTCCTATCTACCGCAACATCTCAACGATGGACTCCATCCGCTATATGGTCAGTTTCCTCCACTGCGGTTTCGTCGCCATCGAGCCAGACACTCGCCGGGTCAAGGCATGGGTCGGCGACATCAGTTTCGACTTCTGGGAATATGACAAGGTGACCGCCCTCAGGCAACCCGGTTCTACCTTTAAGCTCTTTGTATATACCGAAGCCATGAAGAAAGGGCTGCGCCCCTGCGACCGCAGGATTGACTCCTATGCTTCTTATGGCGACAGCACCGGCCACAACAAGAAATACGTTTGGACGCCACATAATGCCAATGGCCGCTTCTCGGGGGCCAACATGAGCCTCAAGTTGGCTTTCGCACAGAGCGTCAACAGCATCGCTGTGAAACTAGGCTATGAAGTTGGCATACATGATATCGCTGAGACGGCACATGCCATGGGCATACACTCGGATTTGGAAGAAGTGCCGGCATTGAGTCTCGGAGCAAGCGATGTCACCTTGTACGACCTGGTCAACGCCTACTGCACAGTGGTCAACGACGGATGCTACAGTCGGCCTTTGTTGGTGGAGAGAATCGTGGATCGGTACGGCCGTATCATCTATTCGGCACAAGCCCAACACCAACAAGCCATTTCCTACCGTGCGGCATTCCTCATGCAACAAATGTTGCGAGGAGGAATGACAGAACCAGGAGGCACGTCGCAGGCACTCTGGCAATATATCCGCCCAGTGCAGAAAAAGACGGAGTTCGGAGGAAAGACCGGCACATCAAACAACCACTCCGACGCTTGGTTTGTTGGCGTAACGCCTAAGCTCGTGGCCGGAGGATGGGTAGGAGGCGAATATCGCAGCATACACTTCCGAACAGGACAACTCGGACAGGGCAGCCGCACGGCATTACCCATTTTCGGTAATTTCATCGCCAAAGTCTTACAAGACGAACGGTTCAAGAAATACTGCGTTCCGTTCGCACCGCCAAAGCCATCCATCAATCCGGACGACTACAACTGCTCGAGCTATTATACGCAACCGGAGGAAAACAAGATAGACATCGAAGAACTTACTCCTATTGAAGGAGTGTCATTCAGTAACGAACCTATCGAGGTTGAAGCGCCGAAAATCGAAGTTCCCGCTCCCCTCGAAGAACCGGAGATTGAGCTATGACGACGGTTGACACCAGCACTCCTGAGTTTCAAGCGGCGCTCAACATGATCCGCTTCACTCACCACTCCGTGTTTCTCACAGGTAAGGCAGGTACGGGAAAGAGCACGTTCCTGCGTTATGTAAAGGAGAACACGAAGAAGAAGTGCGTCGTCCTGGCACCTACGGGCATCGCTGCCATCAATGTTGGCGGAGCCACTCTCCATAGCTTCTTCAAACTGCCCTTTCACCCTTTGGCACCCGACGACTCGCGATATGCCGGACGTCGTATCCGCGAGTTTTTGAAGTATGGCAAGGATCATATCAAACTCCTTCAAAGTTTGGAGCTGATTATCATCGATGAGATATCCATGGTGCGGGCTGACATCGTCGATTTTATCGACCGTATTCTCCGCACCTACACAGGCAATCATCGACAACCTTTTGGCGGCAAGCAAATGCTGCTCATCGGCGATGTTTTTCAACTTGAGCCTGTTGTGAAAGCTGACGAACGCGACATTCTCAGCCGCTTTTATCCCTCACCTTTCTTCTTTTCGGCCCACGTCTTCCGGCAGATGGAACTGGTCAGCATTGAACTGACCAAAGTCTATCGCCAGCACGATGCCACCTTCATCTCGCTCCTCGACCGCATCCGCACCAATTCCTTCTCCCCCCTCGACCTCTCCCGTCTCAAC
>Ga0310697_10004224_pt1 | contig 14247 bp, 15 predicted proteins | sample 172DNAGHGlowgp2_FD_203883 | JGI IMG/M metagenome (GOLD analysis project Ga0310697, IMG submission 203883) | Sheep rumen microbial communities from Palmerston North, Manawatu-Wanganui, New Zealand - 1728 DNA GHGlow gp2 (v2) (version 2) | ecosystem: Host-associated > Mammals > Digestive system >...
AAAAAGCAAAGAGCCGGCAACCTCGCGGCTCGCCGACTCTTAGACGTGTACTAAAACCTAAACCTACAACATAGATGCAGGAGGATTTAATAACGTTGCAAATAAATTCAAAAAAAATTACTTGGCTGCTTCCACGGAGACTTTGCGGAACTCCTTGAGGTCCTTCATAAGCTCGAGAGCGGCCTTGCGGGCGCGGGCACCGGCAGCTTTGTTTCCCTTAACGACCTGAGCCTCAGCGTTGAACTTGAAGAGATCCATGTTCTCCTCGATTTTCTTTACAAGATCTTTCATGGTGTTGTAGTATTTAATGTGTATAATGGATAACTACTTAATTTTCGGCAAGATAAAAAAGAAATGAATAAAAAGCAAAAAAAATTAGATTTTTTGCTTCGTATTGAGTTGGGTCATTGCTTTCTCAATGCCGACAAAACACCACGTACGCACGCCTCCAATGATCTTTTTTGCGATTTCAGGGATATCCGCCTGCTGCTCAGGCGAAAAACTCCCGAGCACGAAATCGACCTGCTGTCCCTGGGCAAAATCGTGGCCCACGCCGACGCGGAGGCGCGCCCACTCGCGGGTCTCGAGGAGCTCTTCGATATTGCCCAGTCCGTTGTGGCCGCCGTTGCTGCCGTTGCGGCGCAGGCGGATCGTACCGAACGGAAGGTTGATGTCGTCGCAGATCACGAGCAGGTGGTCCAGGGGGATCTCCAGTTTCTGAAGCCAGTAGCGGACGGCGTTGCCGCTGAGGTTCATGTAGGTCGAGGGCTTGAGGAGATGGAATTCCCGGCCCTTGTCATGGACGACGGCCTGGTCGCCATATCGTCCGGGTTCGAAAACGACATTGGATGCCTGGGCCCAGGCATCCAATATCATAAAGCCGATGTTGTGTCTCGTCGAAGCGTACTCGGCACCGATGTTGCCGAGCCCGACTACCAGATAACACTTGTCAGCCACGGCGGGGTCAGGTTTACTCCTCCGCAGCAGCCGCAGTAACATTGCGCGTGGTCTTGACGCCGCAGATGATCATGTCCTTGTCGGAGACGATGGCGACGTTGTCCAGCTGGATGTCGGAAGCCTTGATGCGCTTGTCGAGGCCAAGGTTGGTGATATCCACGGTCACATCGTCAGGAAGGTCCTTCATGAGCGCGCAGACACGGATGCTGCGGGCGTTCTGGTAGAACTTACCACCCTGCTGCACACCCTTGGCGTGGCCGCTGATCACGAGCGGAACGCTGATGGCGATGGGCTTCTGCTCGTTCACGGCGAGGAAATCGACGTGGAGGCAGGCGTCGGTGACAGGATGCCACTGGAGTTCGTGGAGAACGGCGGTCTGGGGCTTGCCACCATCCAGGACGATGTCCACGATGAAGGACTTCGGCGTGTCGGTGAGAGCCTTCAGCTCCTTGGCGTTGACGGTGAAGAGGATGTTGTCCATGCCGAGACCATAGAGGTTGCAGGGCACGAGGCCTTCGCGGCGGAAAGCTTTGAGGACCGCTTTGTTGCCGACCTTGCGGGTCTGGCCTTTCAGTTCAAAATGCTGCATTGCACGAATAATAAAAATGTGTTACTCATCCCGGATCAAGTCCGGTACCCATTGCACCAAAACCGTCGGACGGTTTTACAAAATGCGCGCAAAGATACGGATATTTTTCTTTTTGTCAAATTCTGCGTACCTTTATCTTTGTTATGCTTGTGTTGTCCCTGCTGCTGTCCGTCTTCCGGATGATCGTCCTGCCCGTAGAGTTCCAGGACCGGCCCTTCACGGCCTCGCGGACGGAGCTGGAAGCTTCGGTGCGGCAGGCCGAGCAGTATTTCAACCGCCAGTTCGACGGCCTGACCACCTTCGAATTCACCCTGGCGTCCGTCACGACGCTCCCCCGCGAGACGGCCTACTACGGCGCCAACTACGCTGACCGCAAGGATATCAACCTCGCGGAAGCCGTCCGCGAAGCCTGCACGCAGCGGCAGGGCGAGATCAACTATACCCTCTATGACAACGACGCCGACGGCGCCGTCGACAATGTCTTCTTGCTCTGCGCCGGCATCGGCGAGGATGACGGCGGGGGCGAGGACGCCATCTGGCCCCAGCAAGGCCGGCTTTCCGCCAGCGGCGGCGAACCGCTGACCATCCGCGGCAAGCGGATCGACCGCTTCGCGGTCAGTTCCGAGGGCCGCCCGGGCATCTTCTGCCACGAATTCGGCCACGTCCTGGGCCTGCCCGACCTCTACGACACCGACGGTCCGGACAGCGGCGGTCAGGCGCGCGGCCTGTGGGGGACCTCGGTCATGGACGAAGGCTGCCGCCAGGGCACCCCGCCCGAATTCGGAGCCCTGGAGTACGAGTTGCTGGGGCTGGGCCGCTGCGAGACGCTCGCCCCCGGCCATTACGACCTCGCTCCCCTCGCCTCCGGCCGCCGGTACCTCAAGGCCGTGACCGACAAGGCCGACGAGTTCTTCCTGTTCGAATGTCGCGCCGGAGGCCTCTACGTCAGCCACATAGACCGCTCGGACAACCCGGCGGGCCGCTCCGCCAGCCAGGACCGCGAGGTCACGGCGCAAGAGCGCTGGGAACTGGGCGAGGTCAACAACAACCCCGACCATCCCTGCGCCCGGCTGCTGCCCGCCGACCCGCAGGCGGCGGACCTCGCCGCCGTCCCCTTCCCCCAGCCCGGCCGCGACAGCTTCAGCTCAGACACGCCCACGCCGATGCGCGCGTGGAACGGCCGCACGCCCGGCCTGGCGCTCACCGGCATCCGCGTCCATGCGGACGGCAGCGTCTCCTTCGACGTCATCCGCCCGCTCGTGCTGACCGACTTCTCCGTCTACCAGGACGCCGCCGTGGTGCGCTGGAAGCCCGACGCCGGGCTGACCGGCATCCAGGGCTACCGGATCAGCTGGACCGACGGCACGGACACGATGCTCCGCGACCTGGGTCCCGACGCCACCAGCTACACCCTGGAGCACCTCCAGCCCAAGACCGGCTACAGCGTGACGGTCCTGGTCCGCCTGGCGGACGCGGCCCGCTTCTCCGTCAACGGATCCTTCGTGACCAAGGCCTACCGCGAGGGGACGTATCCTTACATCTATCTCAACCAGATCCAGCGCAACGTGGACGGCAGCTTCCCGGCCGGGAGCAAGATCCCGCTGCGCGTCTTCAACGCCACCGAGGTGGAGGAAGTCCGCTGGTCGCTGGACGGCAAGCGGATCGAGCCCGAGGCCGACGGCAACTTCACCCTGCGCCGCTCCGGCCGTCTCGCCGCGCAGATCCTGCACACGGACGGCACCTCCGAGACCATCTTCAAGGAAATCACCGTACAATGAGAACCGTCCGCCGCCTGCCCCTCCTCCCCTGCCTGCTGCTCCTCTGCACCGTGCTGCTCTCCGCCTGCGGGGACCAGCGGATGCAGAGCGCCTTCAGCGAGAACGACGACATCCGCCTGATGGTCGGACGCGACATCCCCTTCGTCTACGAGCCCGCCACCTGCCAGCTGGCCTTCAGCCGCGACCGCAAGGAGTTCCGGGCCCATACCGACAACATGTCCGACTTCGTCGTGGCGACCTTCTCCGAACTGCCCGACTACCTCGGCCAGAATGTGACGGCGGACCTGGTCTGGACCACGGAGCGGGACGTGCTGACACGAAAAAATCTCACCCTCGAAGTCATACGCATCGAGGGTGACAGATTCTGGTTATGGAGCCGCACAGGCAAGATCGGCCTGTGTATGCGGATCCTAGAATGACAGGGCGATCTGGATGAAGTCGTCGGCCTTGAGGGCGGCGCCGCCGATCAGGCCGCCGTCGATGTCCTTCTGGGCGAAGAGTTCCTTGGCGTTGGACGGCTTGCAGGAGCCGCCGTACAGGATCGTGACGTCCTCGGCCACGGCCTCGCCGAACTTGTCGGAGAGGACCTTGCGGATGTGGGCGTGGATCTCCTCGGCCTGCTCCGCGGTCGCGGTCTTGCCGGTGCCGATGGCCCAGACGGGCTCGTAGGCGATGACGATCTTCTTCATGTCCTCGGCGGTGAAGTTGTAGAGGACGTTCTTGATCTGGGCGGTGCAGACGTCGAAGTGCTTGCCGGCCTCGCGCTCGTCGAGGTTCTCGCCGACGCAGAGGATCACGCCGAGCCCGGCCTCGAGGGCGAGCTTGACCTTCTCGACGAGCTTCTCGTCGGTCTCGCCGTAGTACTGGCGGCGCTCGGAGTGGCCCAGGATGGTCCACTGGCAGCCGACGGCCTTGAGCATGTCGACGGAGACCTCGCCGGTGTAGGCGCCCTTGGCGTGGTCGGCGCAGTTCTGGGCGGAGAGCTCGACCTTGGTGCCTTCGAGCTGCTTGCCGCAGCAGCACAGGTGGGTGAAGGGCGGGGCGATGATCAGGCCCACGCCTTCGGGGACTTCCGCGGCGCGGGCGGCCACGGCCTTCGCCAGTTCGATACCATCAGGCCTGGTGGTGTTCATCTTCCAGTTGCCTGCAACGATTTTCTTTCTCATAATACTATATTAATTATTAAATACTTGTTTTCTTGCGCGCCCTCCGATCGTCCGGCAGCAGGCTCCCCCGGAAAACCGTGGCCGCCCGTGGTCACGGTTTTGCGGGGGTGCATGCCGCCCGGTCTTTGCAAGGCGTGCAAAATTACTAAATAATCACTAAATTTGCAGACTTATTAGTTAGCATTCGATGAAGAATTTTGTAGAAGAGTTAAAATGGAGGGGCATGATCCAGGATATCATGCCCGGGACCGAAGAGAAATTGATGGAAGGCCCGAAGGCCGCCTACGTCGGGATCGACCCGACGGCGGACTCCCTGCACATCGGTCACCTTGTCAGCGTGATGATCCTCAAGCACTTCCAGAACTGCGGCCACAAGCCCTTCGCCCTCATCGGCGGCGCCACCGGCATGATCGGCGACCCCTCGATGAAGAGCCAGGAACGCAACCTGCTGGACGAGGAGACCCTCGCCCGCAACGTCGCCGGCATCAAGGCCCAGCTCAGCCGCTTCCTCGACTTCGATTCCGACGCCCCCAACAAGGCCGAACTCGTCAACAACTACGACTGGATGAAGGACTACTCCTTCATCAACTTCATCCGCGACATCGGCAAGCACATCACCGTCAACTACATGATGGCCAAGGACTCCGTCAAGAAGCGCCTCTCCCGCGAATCCAGCGAGGGCATGTCCTTCACGGAGTTCAGCTACCAGCTCATGCAGGGCTACGACTTCTATTGGCTGTGGAAGCACAAGGGCTGCGTGCTGCAGCTCGGCGGCTCCGACCAGTGGGGCAACATCACCACGGGCACGGAACTTATCCGCCGCATGGACGGCGGCGAAGCCTTTGCGCTGACCTGCCCGCTGATCCGCAAGGCCGACGGCACCAAATTCGGCAAGACCGAAAAGGGCAACGTCTGGCTGGACCCGGAGCGCACCTCCCCCTACCAGTTCTACCAGTTCTGGCTCAACGTGAGCGACGAGGACGCCGAGCGCTTCATCAAGATCTTCACGATGCTCGACCGGCAGACCATCGAAGGCGCGATCGCGGCGCACCGCGAGGCGCCAGAGCGCCGCGAACTCCAGCGCCTGCTGGCCCGCGAGGTCACGATCATGGTCCACGGACAGGAAGAATACGACAACGCCGTGCGCGCCTCGCAGATGCTCTTCGGCAAATCCACGTCCGAGGACCTGCGCAAGCTCGACGAGCGCACCTTCCTCGCCGTGTTCGACGGCGTGCCGACCTTCGAGATCGCCCGCGCCGAACTCCCGATGGGCATCCTGGACGCCCTGGCCGTCAGCACGCAGATCTTCCCCTCCAAGGGCGAAGCCCGCAAGATGATCCAGCAGAACGGATTCAGCCTCAACAAGGACAAGGTCACCGACATCAACTACCAGCTGTCGGAGGCCGACATCGTGGACGGGAAGTACATCCTGGCCCAGAAGGGCAAGAAAGATTACTTTATCATCAAGGTCAATGGATAAGCCTGCATCCACCCGGCAACTGAAGGTCGCGCGAGAGATCCAGCGCGACCTCTCCGAGATCATCCGCAGCAAGGGCATGGCCGTCTACGGAGGCTGCATGGTCACGGTCAGCGAAGTCCGGATCAGCCCCGACCTGAGCATCGCGAAGGTCTTCGTGAGCATCTTCCCCTCCGACCGCGCCCCGCAGGTGATGCGGATCCTGGAGGACGACAAGCGGGCCCTGCGCGGCGAACTCGGCCGCAAGGTGGCCTCGCAGCTGCGCATCGTGCCCGAGCTGGATTTCTACCTGGACACGACCCTGGACTACGCCGAACACATCGAGGAACTCCTCCGCAAGTAGTTGGGACTGGACCTTTATATCGCGCGCAGGTACCTGGTTGCGAAGAAGTCGCTGGGGGTCATCCACGTGATATCCATGATCAGCGCCGTCGGGATGGCCATCGGCACCGCGGCGCTGATCCTCATCCTGTCCATCTACAACGGCTTCGACCGGATCATCCGCGACAACATCTCCGACCTCGACCCCGACGTACTCGTCACGCCGGCGCACGGCAAGTACTTCATCCCGGAGGGGCCGGCCTTCGAGGCCCTGTTGGACGATCCGCGCATCGTCCGGATCTCCAGCGTACTGGAAGAAGAGGTGTTCCTGCACTACGACGGCCGCCAGGAGCTGGCGCGCGCCAAGGGCGTGGACGCCGTCTACGAGCAGGAGTCACCCCTGGCCGCCCACGTCGTGGAAGGGTCGTTCGCCCTGCATGACGGCGACGTGGCCCAGGCGGCCGTGGGCGTGGGCCTCGCCCGCAAGCTCGGCATCCGCCCGCGCTTCCTGGAGCCCCTGACGCTCTATTTTCCCCGCCGGGGGGCGCGCATCCCGCTCGCCGGGCCGGCGGCCGCCCTGGGCAGCATCAAGCTGCATCCGGGCTGCCTGCTGAGCATCAGCGCCACGGACGACGATCAGCTGCTGCTGGTCCCCCTCGACCGGATGCGGACCCTGCTGGGGCTGCAGGACGAGGTCAGCGGGATCGAGCTGCGGCTCGGCGTCCCGGCCGACCGCCGCCTGCTCCGCTCGCTGCAGGAGCAGCTCGGGCCGGACTTCGTGGTGCGCGACCGCGTCCAGCAGAACCCCGCCCTCTACAAGATGATGCGCTACGAGAAGCTGGCCATCTACCTGATCCTGCTCTTCGTCGTCATCATCATCGCCACCAACATCCTCGGCTCGCTCTCGATGCTCGCCATCGCCAAGCGCGACGACATGCAGACCTTGCGCGCGCTCGGGGCGACAGACCGCCTCGTGCGCCGGATCTTCATCTGGGAAGGCTGGCTGGTGTCGCTCTCCGGCCTGGCCGCCGGACTGCTCATCGGCGTCGGCCTGGCCCTGGCCCAGCAGCACCTCGGCATCGTGAAAATGCCCGGAAGCTTCGGCCTCCAGGCATATCCTGTCGTCCTGCAGGCCGGCGACCTGCTCTGGACCGCCGCCGGCGTGGCCGCCGTCGGCTTGCTGATCTCTTTATGGGCGGCCCCACGCAGTAATGCGGCAAATCCTTAACAAGATTTGGCGCCGGCCAGCGCCTGCTCCAGGTCCGCGATGATGTCGCGCGGATCCTCGAGACCGATGCTCAGCCGCATCAGGTCGGGGTCCACGCCGGCCTCGCGCAGCTGTGCGTCGCTGAGCTGCCGGTGCGTGTGCGACGCCGGGTGCAGGATGCAGGTGTAGCAGTCCGCGACGTGGGTCTCGATCGTGACCAGCCGCAGGCTGTCCATGAAGCGGTTGGCGGCTGCGCGGTCCCCCTTGATGGCGAAGGCCATCACGCCGCAGGAGCCGTCCGGGAGGTATTTCTGCGCGAGCGCATGGTCCGGATCGTCCGGGAGGTCCGGGAAACGGATCCATTTGACGGCCGGATGGCCGTGCAGGAACTCCGCCACCTGGCGGGCGGCGCGGGAGACGTGCGCCATCCGCACGCCCAGGGTCTGGAGGCCGAGGTTGAGGTAGAAGGCGTTCTGCGGGCTCTGGATGGCGCCCAGGTCGCGCATCAGCTGGCTCGTGGCCTTGGTGATGTAGGCCAGTTTGCCGAATTTCTTCGTGTAGGTCAGACCGTGGTAGGAAGGGTCGGGCGTGGTCAGCCCGGGGAATTTCTCCGCATGGGCTTCCCAGTCGAAGTTGCCGCTGTCCACGATGGCTCCGCCGACGGTGGTGCCGTGGCCGTCCATGTACTTGGTCGTGGAGTGGGTGACGATGTCGGCGCCGAACTCGAAGGGCCGGCAGTGGATCGGGGTCGGGAAGGTGTTGTCGATGATCAGGGGCACGCCGTGGGCGTGGGCGATGCGGGCGAGCCGCTCGATGTCGAGCACGCGCACGCCCGGGTTGGTCAGCGCCTCGCCGAAGACCAGCTTGGTGTTGGGCCGGAAAGCGGCCTCGATCTCCTCGTCGGAGGCGTTCTGGTCGATGAAGGTCACCTCGATCCCCATCTTGGGGAAGGTGACGCCGAAGAGGTTGTAGGTGCCGCCGTAGATTTCGGAGGTGGTGATCATGTGGGAGCCGGCCTCGCAGATGTTGAAGCAGGCGAAGAAGTTGGCGGCCTGGCCCGACGAGGTCAGCATCGCCGCCACGCCGCCCTCGAGGGCGGCGATCCGCGCGGCGACGCGGTCGTTGGTCGGGTTCTGGAGCCGCGTGTAGAAGTAGCCGGACTCTTCGAGGTCGAAGAGACGGCCCATCTCGTCGCTGGTCGTATACTTGAAGGTCGTGCTCTGGATGATGGGCATCTGGCGGGGTTCGCCGTTGGCCGGGTCGTAGCCGGCCTGGACGCATAGGGTTCCGGGATGGAGTGTCTGTTTCATGGATGTGAGTCTAACCGTAAGTAGACAAAGATACTGTATTTTTTGCTATTTTTGTGCGTATGGACGAAGAGAAGAAACTGTATCCTTTCAAGTTCTGCACGCTGCAGGACGAGTACCCCTGGGGCAGCGAGACTTTCTCGCTGGCGGACCTGGGCTACCGCGATTCGCTGGTGCGCGAAGGCTGGCTGGCCGGCAACAGCATCGCCGAGGTGATGGACACGTACCTTGACCGCGTGGTCGGGGACGAGGTCTACAACTATTACGGCCGTCAGTTCCCTATCTGTGTCAAGCACTTGCGCGTGCGCGGCAGAATGCCGCTCCGGGTCCACCCGGACGACGAGACGGCCGCCCAGCGCTATGATTTCCTGGGCAAGGAGAAGATCTGGTACGTGCTGCGCGCCGGCCGGGACGCCCGCCTGATGGCGGGCTTCCGCCAGGACACCGATGCCGCGGCCTTCTATGCCGGATGCCTGGACGGCTCCGTGGAGGCGTTGCTCAATGTCGTGGCGCCCCATGCCGGGCAGTGCCTGCACATCCCCGCCGGGACGCCGCATGCCGCCGCCGGCGACGTCGAGATCCTGGAGATCGCCGAGTCCTCCCCGATGGATTTCTGCCTGTGCGGCTGGGGGGAGGAGGTCCATCCGGACGAGTTCGACACGTCGCTTACGCTGGTGGATGCGCTGGATTTCATCGACTACCGGCGGTTCGGGGCGCAGGCCCGGAATGATGCAAAGGAGGCCCGGAACGACGTCGGGGAAGTGCTGGCGGACCTGCCGCAGATGCGTGTGCAGCGGCTGCAGCTCCGCGCCGCGCTCGCCATCTCGCACGCCGACGGCGCTTCGTTCGTCCTCTACAGCTGCCTGCAGGGCGCTGCCGCGGTCCAGATCCCCCTGGCCGGCGGACAGGCGCTCGACTTCGCGCTGCGCGCCGGCGAGACGATGCTCGTGCCCGCCGAGTGCGCCGAATACCGCCTGCTCCCTACGGAGCGGGACACCCTCCTGCTCGAGACGAGCGTGCACCGCACCGAGAAGGATCCCTACATCAATCCCGATGCAGAGCCCGTCCTGCCGGAAGACCTTTGACCGAATGATCGACTACAGCATATGAAAGGAGTCTATATTTTCCTTGCGGACGGCTTCGAGGATGTCGAGGCCCTCGCCACCAACGATGTCCTCCGCCGCGGCGGAGTCGACACGACCCTGGTCGCCCTGACGGACGACCCCTTCGTCGAATCCTCGCACGGCGTGACCCTCGGCGCCGACACGTTCCTGCCCGAGATCGATACGGACCACGCCGGCACGACGGCCGCGGACGTGATGATCTTCCCGGGCGGCATGCCCGGCAGCAAGAACCTCGCCGCCTGCACGCCGCTCATCGAACTGATGCGTGCGCACTACGCCGCCGGCGGCACGGTCGCTGCCATCTGCGCCGCGCCGGGGCTCGTCCTGAGCCAGCTGGATGGGCTCGAGGGGGTGGAATTCACCTGCTTCGAGGGATTCGAGGATGCCCTGCTCGCCAAGGGCGCGGTCTATCAGCCGCAGCCCGCGGTCCGCTGCGGACGGATCGTCACCGGCCGCTCCGCCGGCCATGCCGTCAGCTTCGGCCTGGAGATCCTGCGCGGCATCAAGGGTGATGAGACGGCCGCCCGGGTCCGTCACGCGATGTACCTGGACTAAGGCTTATTCGACGGTAACCGACTTCGCCAGGTTACGCGGCTGGTCCACGTCGCGCCCCTTGGCGATGGCGATGTGGTAGGCCAGCAGCTGCAGCGGGATGATCGACAGGATGGGCTCGAAGCACTCCTCCGTGTCCGGAATCTCGAAGTACCAGTCCGACAAGGCCTTGACGTCCTTGTCACCCTCGGTGATGACGCTGATGATGCGTCCCTTGCGCGCCTTGACCTCCTGGATGTTGCTGAGGATCTTCTCGTAGTTGCCCCGGCGCGGGGCGATCACCACCACCGGCATCTCCTCGTCGATGAGCGCGATCGGGCCGTGCTTCATCTCGGCGGCCGGATAGCCTTCGGCGTGGATGTAGGAGATCTCCTTGAGCTTGAGCGCCCCCTCGAGGGCCACCGGATAGTTGTAGCCACGTCCCAGGTACAGGAAGTTGTGGGCATAGGTGAAGACCTTGGCCAGCGCCTCGATCTCGGCGTCGTGCTCCAGGATCCGGGAGATCTTGTCCGGGATGGTCTGGAGCTCCTTCACCAGGGCGGCGCGGCGCTCGTCCGTGACGGTGCCGAGCTGTTCGGCGAGACTCATCGCGATCAGGAAGAGCGTGGTCACCTGGGCCGTGAAGGCCTTGGTGGAGGCCACGCCGATCTCCGGGCCGATGTGGGTATAGCAGCCCGTGTCGGTGGCGCGGGCGATGGAGGAGCCCACCACGTTGCAGATGCCGAACAGGAAGGCACCCGCCTCGCGGGCCAGGTTGACGGCCGCCAGCGTGTCGGCCGTCTCGCCGGACTGCGAGATGGCGATCACGACGTCGGAGGCGTCGATGACCGGACGGCGATAGCGGAATTCCGAAGCGTATTCGACTTCGACCGGCTTGCGGGTCAGCTCTTCGATCAGGTATTTGCCGATCAGGCCGGCGTGCCAGGAGGTACCGCAGGCGCAGATGACGATGCGCTTGGCGCCGAGCAGGCGCTCGCGGTTGTCGATCACGCCGGAGAGCTTGACCTCGCCGAGTTCCGGATGGAGACGGCCCTTCATCGAGGCGCGCAGGGTCCGCGGCTGCTCGAAGATCTCCTTGAGCATGAAATGCGGGAAGCCGCCCTTCTCGATCTCGGAGAGGCTCATCTCCAGTTTCTGCACCTCCGGCGAGTACTCCGTGCTGGACAGGTCGGTGATCCGCAGGTCCTGGCCGCGCTGGATGAAGGCGATCTGCTCCTCGCCCAGGTAGACGACCTTGTTGGTGTATTCGATGATCGGGGAAGCGTCGGAGCCGACGAAGTATTCGTTCTCCCCCACCCCGATGATCAGCGGGCTGCCCTTGCGGGCCGCGATCATCTTGTCGGGTTCGTTCTTGTCCATGATCACCAGCGCATAGGCGCCGACGACGTGACGCAGGGCCATCGGAACGGCCTCCTCCCAGCTCACGCCCCGGGAGTCCATCATGTACTGGATCAGCTGGATGACCACTTCCGTGTCGGTCTGGCTCTGGAAATGGTAGCCCTGGCGGGTGAGTTCGGTCTTGAGGGACTGGTAGTTCTCGATGATGCCGTTGTGGATCAGGGCGAGGTTGTGGTTCTCGGAGTAGTGCGGATGGGAATTGATGTCGCTGGGCTCGCCATGCGTGGCCCAGCGGGTGTGGGCAATGCCGATGTTGCCGGACACGTCCTTGTCGGCCACGAGCTTCTCCAGGTCCCGGACCTTTCCCTTGGTCTTGTAGATGACGAGTTCGCGGTTATCGTTGATCAGCGCCACGCCGGCGCTGTCATATCCGCGGTATTCGAGGCGGGTCAAACCCTTGATCAGGATCGGATAGGCCTGGCGGCCTCCGACATATCCAACAATTCCACACATATTACAAGTCTTTTCGGAAGAACTTGTAAATATAGGAATTTTCTCAGAAATCCATCGCGTCCATCAGCTCCTCGAGCTGGCGGCGGTCCCGCTTGGTGGGCCGTCCGGCCCCGCGGTCCCGCTGCAGGACGACCGTCTCCCGGGGCGCATGGAGCTTGGCGCGCTCGCTGTCCGGCGTGAGGTCCTCGGCGAATTCCGGGACGAGCTGTGCGCCCATCCGGCTCTCCGTCACCTTCAGCACCCGATAGGAGAACAAGGCCGAGCCCTTGCGGACCTCCAGCACATCCCCGGCCTTGACGGCCTTGGACGGCTTGGCATTGACGCCGCCCAGCTTCACCTTGTTGCCGTTGCAGGCGTCCGTGGCGTCGCTCCGGGTCTTGAACACCCGGATCGCCCACAAATACTTATCGATCCTTACACTGTCCATAACGGTTCACCGTCGTCCGTCAGGCATAGCCCTTCCCGGACCTGTGCCACCCTCGGCAGAACCACCCCAAAAATCAACAGATTTTCGGGGGCCCCGGTGGCTCGCCCTTCGAGGGGCCCACGAAGTGGGAGGGGCCGCTGCTAGCAGCGGCGGTCGGGGAAGGGCTATGCCTGACGGGCGACATATCAGTAGTTATCTTCGACTGTTTCCAAGAGATATGTAATAGAAGAGGGTCGCGAGCGAACCGATCGCGGCGATGACATAGGTATACGCCGCCCACTTGAGGGCATCCACCGCCATCGGACGCGTGGTCGCATCCACGATGCCGGCCCCGTCAAGCCACTGCACGGCCCGCTGGCTGGCATTGATCTCCACCGGCAAGGTCACGAAACTGAAGAAGGTCGTCAGCGCGAACAAGCCGATGCCGACCCACAGCAGCTGCGGGAACACGTTCAGCATCAGGATGCCGGCCAGCAGCACCCACTGCACCGTGTTGTTGGCGAAGGTCACGACCGGCACCAGCGCGGAACGCAGACGCAACGGCGCATAGCCCTGGGCATGCTGGATGGCATGCCCGGTCTCGTGCGCAGCCACGGCGCAAGCCGCCACCGACGCGGAATCATAGACCCCCTCGCTCAGGTTGACCGTCTTGTCCTGGGGATTGTAATGGTCCGTCAGCTTGCCGCTCACGGACTGGACCGTCACATCCGTGATCCCGTTCTGCGCCAGCATCAGGCGCGCCACGTCAGCGCCCGTCAGTCCGCGCGGGGAAGGGACCCGGGAATATTTCGTGAATCTGCTGGAAAGCATCTGCTGGATGATGAACGAAAGCACCATCACGGCAAGCATCAGGAACCAAATATTCATTTCGATGTCGTCATTAAAAGTTTACCGTATCTGCGAATATACGAAAAGTCTGCCAAACCCGCCCTGCTGACAGGCAAAAAGATGGACGGGAGGCCCGAACAGGTCTCCCGTCCACTCATCGCTGCAGGACGCGGACGCGGAACTACTTCTCGAAGAACCGCTTGTACAGTCCCTGGAAGCCGGCGCCGTGACGGGCCTCGTCCTTGGCCATCTCGTGGACGATGTCGTGGATGGCATCGTAGTTCAGCGCCTTGGCGCGCTTGGCCATGGCCAGCTTGCCCTCGCAGGCGCCGCACTCGGCCTCCATGCGCTTCTTGAGGTTGGTCTTGGTGTCCCAGACCACCTCGCCGAGGAGCTCGGCGTAGCGCGCGGCGTGGCCGGCCTCCTCGAAGGCATAACGGCGGAACGCCTCGGCGATCTCGGGGTAGCCCTCGCGCTCGGCCTGACGGCTCATCGCAAGGTACATGCCCACCTCGGAGCACTCGCCACGGAAATCATTGCGCAGGAACTCCATGATCTCGGGATCCTCGACGACACCGTCGCCCAGGCGGTGCTCGCAGGCCCACTCGAGGCCTTCGCCCTTGATTTCGACAAACTTATCGGCCTTGGCACGGCACTGCGGGC